>Ga0255056_10000317_pt1 | contig 13885 bp, 13 predicted proteins | sample Cases_109_1_MG_FD_183639 | JGI IMG/M metagenome (GOLD analysis project Ga0255056, IMG submission 183639) | Seawater microbial communities from Amundsen Gulf, Northwest Territories, Canada - Cases_109_1 | ecosystem: Environmental > Aquatic > Marine > Gulf | place: Canada: Northwest Territories... | reverse complement strand
CTCGATCCGGGAGAAATCCCGGTGGTTCAGATTGATCGCGGTGGCCAGGTCACCTACCACGGGCCGGGCCAGCTAATGATCTACCCGCTTATTGATCTAAAACGGAGCAAAACCGGGGTTCGCGATCTGGTGACTGCACTTGAGCAATCGATTGTCGACCTCGCCGCCTCTTTCGATATCCAGGCCGCCGCAAGAGCGGACGCACCGGGCGTTTATGTGGCTGGACGTAAAATTGCGAGTGTCGGCCTGCGCGTTCGGCGCGGCGCCAGTTATCACGGCATGGCATTGAACATAGACGTGGATGTTGAGCCGTTTTCGCGCATTAACCCGTGCGGCTTTAGTGATCTTGAAGTGACCAATCTGAGAAGTCTCGGCGTCACGCAGCCGGTGAGCGCGATTGCAGCCAGCGTCCAGCATCACCTGCTTACCCACTTGGGTTTCCTGGACAGACCGTTGACGAAGGGCGCCGCAACGCTACCGGTCTAGGAACCGAACTTCCGGCGTGCGTTTTCAAGCCGCTCCGGCGTCCCGATGTCTTCCCAGGCGCCATTTATTAGCTCGCCTGACAGCTCACCGCGTTCCGCCGCTGCAAACAGCATGGGCCCAAGCGGCGCCCGACCGGGCAACAATTCGGCAAAAAATTCCGGCCGGTAGTAGGCGATTCCGCTGAACGTGAATGTCGGTTCCTCCACTTTCGCTATCATGCCGTTGATCAGGTCAAAATCACCGCGCGATTTGAATGGAGGTGTCTGTGTCAGCAACAAATGTCCGCTGACATGCGGTGGCAAGGTCACTTCGGGAAGCGCGATGTTCGTATAAACGTCGGCATTGATGACCCAGAACGGTTGGTCGCCAAGCATCGGCAATGCTCGCTGAATGCCGCCGGCGGTCTCAAGAACATTGCCGTATTCCGGGCTGTAAGTGACTTGCAAACCGAAGCGTTGACCATCACCGACCCGCTCTACGATTTGTTCGCCAAGCCAGTCAAGGTTGATGACTGCATTTTTTATTCCGGCATTCGCCGCGCGACGAAGGTGATTTTCCAACAAACTCTCGCCATCCACGTTGACAAGCGCTTTCGGCAGCGAATCTGTAAGCGGTCGCAATCGCTCACCCCTGCCCGCAGCAAGAATCATTGCGATCACCGGGATTCACCCAGTAACGCGGGCAACACACGCGTTCCGACGAACTCGTGCAGAAACGTCAGTTCGTCGTATTGAGATGTTGTATCCATTACGTAATTCAATGTTCGCGGTATGTCTTTCACGTATCCGGACTTGCCGTCGCGATGATTCAGCCTTGCAAATATGCCGGCAGCTTTGAGTTGCCGTTGTACGCCCATTAGTTCAAATTGACGGACGAACACTTCTTCGTTGATGGATTCGTCCAGATCATCCTGAAGATCGCGAAAAAACGACAGTGCCCAACTTAAAACCTCTTCGGCGGGCCAATTGATATAGCAATCCTTAAGCAACGATACGATATCGTAAGTGTACGGTCCTTCGACCGCGTCCTGAAAATCGAGAATGCCGGGATTATTTTGCGCATCGAACATCAGATTGCGCGAATGATAGTCGCGATGAACAAAAACTTGCGGCTGCGCATGCGCATTTGCTCGTAATAATTCGCAGACTGCGCTCCACTGCTGCAGTTCGGCGGTCGTCAGATCAATGGCAAGATGCCGCTTGCAAAGCCATTCGATGAACAGTGAAAGTTCTATGCTCAGCAGCTTGTCATCATACGGCGGCAACGTCGATTGATACTGCGCGCCTGCCCGCTGCATCGTGACCAGTGCCGCGATCGCATCGCCATATAGTTCGCTGGCTCTGTCAGGGTTCGACTTGAGCAACTCCAGATAGCGGGCGGAACCGAGATCCGTAAGCAACAAGAAACCCTGTTCCGGATTCGCCGACAGCACCTGTGGTGCATTCAGGCCCATGGATTCAAGCTGCGACGCGATTCGTACAAATCGCCCGCAATCTTCTTTATCGGGGGGTGCATCCATGACGATGCGACTATGGTCGCCTGCACTGACACGGAAATAGCGTCTGAAACTGGCGTCTCCGGATGCAAGCGTAAGACTTCTACCGGCAAGATCGTCAAAATTCTGCAGCCAGACACCGATTTCGTGAACTCTGTCGTCAGCCGAACTGTCTGAAATAACTATTGTTGAACTCCGCCGTTCGTTGAAGGAATTTTGGAACTATGCGAAGGTAGCAAATCGTAATAGCTGATAACATCTTTTCCCCATAACATCTTGTCCCAATTCACTTTTATAAGATAGGCCGACCATTCTTGCCAAGATTCCCCGCATCATGTGCCTGCCTGTTGGTGGTTCTGGCGCTTCACTCAGCATATGGGCAGGAAAGTCTCGATTGCGCGGTGCCGCCGTCGGTTGATCTGGCCGAGGAGGCCCGGGTGGCTGCTCTCGCCGCTACAGACAGCGAAATCGTGCAGTTTGAGGCGGGCTCGATTGAGGCGCAGCTCAGGCCCGCGCCGTCCGCATCCATGTCAGGTGGCGTACTGGTACGCCGAGGCGATCGGCTTGCCGGCGCTGACAACGCCAACTACGACCCTGCCACCCAGTCGTTGCACCTCCAGGGAAATGTGCGATACGAGGATCCGAAAACCGAGATCGTCAGTGAATCCGCGGAATTCGCCTACGATACCGGTCGTATCAGATTTGACGGCGCCGAATTCTTTCTTGGCCAGAATAATGCGCGCGGTGCCGCGGACGTGTTGCAGATTAGCCAGTCCGGCACGCTGGACTTGCGCGAAGTTCGGTACACAACCTGCCCGCCGGATTCTAACGACTGGTTGTTGCAAGCCGCTGAAATCCAGCTTGATACCAGCACAGGTGTTGGCACCGCAAGAAACGTAAAAATCAAATTCCAGGGAATTCCGATTCTGTATGCTCCGTATTTGTCATTTCCGATAAGTTCTGCACGCAAGTCCGGCGTATTGACCCCCACGATAGGTAGCGCGGGTCGTAGCGGAAACGAAATCAGCCTGCCCTACTACTGGAACATTCGCGAAAATTACGACGCGACGTTTTCACCACGCTGGTTATCCAATCGCGGCCTGCAGCTGGGCACGGAATTTCGATACCTGACCGAGCGAAATAGGGGAAAAATCGAATTCGATTATCTCGCCGACGACAGTTTGATCGACGACAGTCGCCACCTGCTTGCCGTCGAACACCGCACATTGTTTGCGAGCGGTTGGCGCAACCTGATCGATGTTCGTCAGGTGTCAGATTCACAATATTTCGAGGATCTCGGTGGCACGCTGAGCCTGACCAGTATCACTCACCTCAATCAAAGCGTGCAGTTCGACTTTTTCGGGAATCACTGGGCCTTGTTCGGACAGGTGCAGAATTTCCAGACGCTGGACGAAATTATTTCGCCAGTTGACGAACCGTATCGCCAGGTACCGCAAATCAAGGTTGTCGGCCGTTACCCGGATCAGGTTCTTGGGCTGGAATTCGGTTTCCATGGCGAGTTGGTTAACTTCGACCGCGACACTGGTGTTACCGGATGGCGGCTGGATGCGCTGCCCAGCGTAGCGCTGCCGATCGGGCAGCCGGGTTGGTTCGTTAAGCCTGCCCTCGCCCTTGAGTACACCCAGTACACGCTCGAAAATACTTTGCCCGGTCAAGCCTCTGACCTGGACCGAACGGTGCCGATCGCGAGTTTTGACACGGGCATGATTCTGGAGCGAACTCTGAAGCGATCAAATCGATTGCTGCAAACACTTGAGCCCAGACTGCATTACGTTCATGTGCCATTTCGCGATCAGGATGCGTTGCCCGTATTCGACACCATCATTCCGGATCTCAATCTCGTGCAGCTTTATCGCACGAATCGTTTTCTGGGCGTAGACCGTGTAGCCGATACGGAGCAGCTGAGTGTCGGCATCACAACACGCATATTCGATGTCGACTCCGGAGAGGAACGAATGTCTGCGACGATAGGCCAGGCGCGTTATTTCTCCGATCTGCTTGTGACGCTGCCCGGTGAACCCGCTAACACGAACCAGACGTCGGACTACATCGCGGAGATACGATTCTTACTTCTCGAAAGCGTGAACTTTGACGTTGGGCATCAGTGGGGCACCGAGGGTCAGGGCACAGCGCAGTCCGAGGCGCGATTGCAGTACCGCCCGCGAAACAACAAAATTCTTAATCTTGCATACCGATTCAGGCGCGACTCACTGGAACAAGGCGACGTTTCCGTGAGTTGGCCGTTAAGCAAGAAGTGGAATTTCGTCGGCCGCTACAACTACTCGTTCCGCGACCGTGAGCCGCTGGAGCAGTTTTTCGGCTTCGAATACGAAAGTTGCTGCTGGGGATTGCGCACGGTGTGGCGCCGCTATCTCTCCACCCGCGACGGAACTCGCGACACCTCTTTTGGTCTTCAACTGGTACTCAAGGGTATGACCAGCGTCGGAACAGCAACCGATAAATTGCTGGAACGTGGTATTCTGGGCTACTCCCCGGACCTCAACTGATCGCTCTGCCGGCGCGCTGGCGGACCTGGGAAATATCCGACAATTGCAGTGAACTATGAATAAATTCAAATACTTGATCTCGTTTTGGCTGGCGGTGCAGGCGCCGCTGGCGTTGGCTCAGGAGGGGCAGCCCAGCTCCGTGGAACAGCCGGAAGTCGCGGCCCCAAGCGGTCAGTTTCTTGATGGCGTTGTCTCTGTTGTCAATGAGGGTGTGGTCCTGCGCAGTGAGCTCGACCGACAGGTCAAAGTCATCGAAAAGCGCGCGCGCGAGGCCGATCCGCCAATGCAGTTACCACCGCCCGATATTCTCGAAGAGCAGGTACTGGAACGCCTGATCGTGGAAGAAGTACAGCTGCAGCGTGCGGACCGCGTTGGAATCCAGATTTCCGATCAAATGCTCAATGGGGCTATTAGCCAGATGGCGACTGAAGCCGGCATCCGATTCGAAGATCTGCCCGATGTCCTTGCGCAGGATGGCATCAAATATGCGGACTATCGAAATGAATTGCGTCGTCAACTGGCAATGGATCAGCTTCGCCGTATCGAAGTTATGGGCCGCATAGCGGTCTCGCCGCGGGAAATCGATCAGTGCCTTCAGGACCTCGATGACAATGTTGTGATCAATTCGGAATACAACCTGTCACACATTCTGATTTCAGTTCCGGATTCGGCGACGGGCTCACAGTTCTCCGAGGCTGAAGAACGTGCAAACGACGTCTACCAGCAGATTCTAAACGGCGCTGACTTTTCGGAAATGGCGGTACGATATTCGGACAGTCAGACAGCGCTTGAGGGTGGCGCGTTGGGCTGGCTCAAAGGCGACGCGTTGCCGTCATTGTTTTTCGACGTAATGGACACGCTGGAGGTTGGTCAGGTGTCTGCGCCGGTACGTAACGTCAGCGGTTACCATCTGGTGAGAATTAATAACCTGCGAAGTGCCGATCAAAGCAGTGAGATTGAACAGATTCAGGTGCGGCACATCCTTATCGTCCCGAACGAAATTATTGACGACGCAACCGCCCAGCAACGTCTGAAGGAAGCGGTTGAACAGATTAGCGATGGCGAAGACTTCGGCGAACTTGCGAAACTGATGTCCGACGACCCGGGCTCTGTCAATGAAGGCGGCGAAATGGGCTGGTCAGGTCCCGGATCCTTCGTTAAAGAGTTCGAAGACGTGGCAAACAGATCCGAAATTGGTGTGGTGTCTGCTCCATTTCGTACTCAGTTCGGCTGGCATATCCTCGAGGTTCTCGATCGCCGCACCTATAACAATACTGAAGACGTTCGCGAAGGCAGTTGCGTGAATCGAATTCGCAACAGCAAGCTCGCCAGCGAGACAGAACTGTGGGTGCGACGATTGCGCGATGAAGCGTACGTCGAAGTCCGTATCTGACGCAGCAAAGGCGTTACGAGCCGGGTTGGAGACAATCCTGATCGAGTTTGTCGCCGGCGTGATCGCATGAGCGAACGGCACTGCGAAAAACCGCTGGTTCTCTCGGCCGGCGAACCGGCCGGCATTGGGCCTGATCTGTGCCTCGGGCTTGCCGGCAATTTGTCGTCCGCGCAAACCCCGATCGTGGTCATTGCCGATCCCGAGCAATTGCAGATTCGCGCACGTGCGCTGGCGCTCGATGTCAGACTTACCCGTTATGAACCCGGCAAGCCGGTGGCAATTGAATCCATTTGTGTGATGCCCATCGACCTCGCCAACAAGAATGTCTGCGGCACGCCGGATCCGTCGAACGTGCGGGCGCTTCTGGATGGTTTGCAGCAAGCGGTGAGCGGCTGCCTGAATGGTGAATTCTCGGCTTTGGTGACAGGACCATTGCAAAAGAGCGCTGTCAATGACGCTGGCATTGCATTTACGGGCCACACCGAATTTCTGGCAGACGCTGCGGGCAGCGGCGATCCTGTCATGTTACTGGTCGCGGACAAACTGCGGGTCGCGCTGGTAAGTACGCATCTGCCCCTGCGCGATGTCGCGAATTACATATCCCGGGAGCGTATTCGCTCGGTTTTGGAGATATTGCATAGAGATTTGATCAGGTTGTTCGGTATCAGAGATCCGGAAATCGTCGTGTGCGGTTTGAATCCGCATGCCGGTGAAGGTGGACACCTCGGCCGTGAAGACATCGATATCATCGAACCTGCGCTACAGGCCCTGCGGTCCGGCGGCATGAACGTGCGTGGCCCGATGCCTGCCGATACGGCCTTTACGCCTGCGGCCGGACATGCCGATGCTGTTCTTGCGATGTATCACGACCAGGGTCTGCCAGTTATCAAATACGCGGGCTTCGGACACGCCGTGAACGTCACGCTTGGCTTGCCTATTATCAGAACGTCGGTTGACCACGGCACAGCGCTCGACATTGCGGGCACCGGAAATGCCGACCCTGGTAGTCTGCGAGCGGCAATTGAACTTGCGGCCAGTCTGGCGAAGCGATGAGCCGCTCGCATCAGGCTCGCAAACGATTCGGCCAGCATTTCCTGAGCGCAACAAGTGTCATAAACGACATTGTTGAATCGATTGCGCCAAACGTCGATGACACGCTTGTGGAAATCGGCCCGGGGCATGGGGCGATCACCGTGCCCCTGGCCGACACCGGCGCCCGTCTTCACGCAGTCGAATTCGACCGGGATCTTGTCTCGCCGCTTCGTGATAAGTTCGCGGGTTACGACAATGTGACGATTCATGAGGCTGACGCATTGAAATTCGACTTTGCGTCGCTCGGGCCACAAATTCGCGTGGTTGGCAACCTGCCTTATAACATCTCGACGCCGCTGCTTTTTCGCCTTATCGACTTCAAAGATCATATTCGTGATCTGCACTTTATGCTGCAAAAAGAAGTCGTTGATCGGATGGCAGCGGCGCACGGCAACAGGAGCTATGGCCGGCTGACTATCATGCTTGGCTGTCACATGCAGGTGCAGCCATTGTTCGATGTGCCGCCCGAGTCATTTACTCCACCGCCAAAAGTGATGTCCAGTGTCGTGGCATTGCGCCCTCAACCTGATGACGTCTATCAGGTTTCCAACAATGAGCAATTTGCGTCGCTGGTTGTTCAGGCCTTCACAAAGCGGCGCAAAACGGTGCGAAACGCACTTCGGGGCGTTGCCAGCGAAGACCAGCTTGCGAGTGCTGGCATTGACCCCGGCACCCGCCCGGAGCAGATATCTATCGCACAATGGGTCACCCTTGCCAACAACCTGTCAGCAAAACCCTGACGAGCTGCAATACAAGGCGCATTTTCATTGGTATTCGAGATAGAATACCTGCTCTGCAGCCACGAAAAGCCAGCGTATATGGGTCAGATAAAGTGCGAAATAAGCATCGATGTTGCAACCGACTATGTTGTCGAGCAATCCGAACCTGACATCGGCCGTTATGTTTTCGCATACACCATAACCATTTCAAATCGCGGCGATACTGCTGCGCGGTTGCTGAGTCGCCATTGGCTCATTACGGATGCCAATGGAAAAGTGCAGGAAGTGTCGGGCGACGGCGTAGTTGGCGAGCAACCGCATTTGAATCCAGGTGAGGAATTCCGCTATTCGAGTGGCGCGGTCCTTGAAACACCGGTTGGCGCAATGCAGGGAAGTTATCGCATGGAAACCGATAACGGATTCAGCTTCGAGGCACCCATACCACCGTTTACGTTGGCCGTACCTGGCGTATTGCACTAACCGGAGATCATGGCGACCTACGCGATCGGCGATCTGCAGGGCTGCTACGATCCCTTCCGACGCCTTCTGGACAAGCTCAGGTTCGATCCGGTCAAGGACAAACTCTGGCTGACCGGCGACATCGTCAATCGTGGGCCGAAATCGTTGAAGACCCTGCGGTTCGTTAAATCGATGGATAAATCCGTGATTTCCGTTCTTGGCAATCACGATCTGCATTTGCTTGCGCTGGCCCATGGTGTACGATTTTCTGAAGAAAACTTTGACTCCATGTGGAAAATTCTACGAGCACATGACAGCGACGAACTGATTGACTGGCTACGCCACAGACCGCTGGTCCACTACAGCAAGAAACTGAATTCATTGCTGGTTCATGCCGGCGTTCCTCCGAAATGGACAATCAGGAAGACCCAAAAACGCGCAGCCGAAGTCGAAGATGTGCTGCGAGGCGACAATTTCACGAAACTCCTCAAGCGGATGCGCGGAACAAAACCGAATCTGTGGTCTGGTGAACTGAGGGGCTATCCCCGCCTCCGCTACATCGTGAATTCGCTGACCCGCATGCGCATGGTCTACGAAGACGGCCGCCTGAACTTCACGCACAAGGGAACGCTCGAAAAGGCGCGCAAAGGATTGCGGCCGTGGTTCGACGCGAACGACGCGGCCTGGAAGGGCACTCGAATTGTGTTCGGACACTGGTCGGCGCTGGGCCTGATTGTCAGCAAGGACCTGGTCGCCATCGATACGGGCTGTGTCTGGGGTCGCAAACTGACAGCCGTTCGGTTAAACAAGACACCCAAGATCATCGACGTCAATTGCAGATGAATTACGCCGCGACCCGTGACTTTGCGAAGCAGGCTGACGCGATGGACCCACTTCGCGATTTTCGGGATGAGTTTGAAATTCCCGAATCGCGCGACGGGCTTGAGTGCGTCTACCTGTGCGGCAATTCGCTGGGCCTGCAGTCGAAACGCGCGATACAGTTCCTGCAGGAAGAAGTGGCTGAGTGGGCGCGGCTCGGCGTGCAGGGCCATTTCGAAGGCCGCCGACCCTGGCTGTCCTATCACCGAAACGCGAAACGCGGACAGGCCTATCTGACCGGTGCCCTCGAGAGCGAAGTCGTCGCGATGAACTCGCTAACCGTGAACCTGCATTTGTTAATGACATCGTTTTATCGACCTACCGCGAGCCGATCGAAGATTTTGATTGAGTCAACAGCGTTTCCGTCGGATCGCTTCGCGGTGAGGTCGCAAATCCGAATGCGCGGCTTCGATCCCGAAGAAGCACTCGTCGAGTGGGCGCCTCGCGACGGCGAAACAGATTTGTTAATTGACGATCTGGAGTCGATCGTCCAATCGCAAGCTGATCAAATTGCCCTGATATTGTTGCCCGGCGTGCAGTATTACAACGGTCAGTTGCTCGACATGAAACGGCTGTGCGAGATAGCGGCGGCGGCAGACTGCATTATCGGTCTGGATCTCGCACATGCGGTTGGCAATGTCCCGTTGCAACTCCACGACTGGGCGCCGGACTTTGCCGCCTGGTGCAATTACAAATACGTCAACAGTGGCCCGGGCGGTATCGCGGGCGCGTTTGTGCATGAGAAGCACTTAGGCGGCGACGGAACGGAACAATTGCTCGGGTGGTGGGGACATGACGAAAAAACACGATTGCAGATGTCCGAAAAATTCGAGGCAGAGTCCGGAGCTGATTTGTGGCAGCTAAGTTGCCCGGCCGTAATGGCGCTGGCACCGCTTCTGGGGTCGCTGGAGATTTTTCAGGAAGCAACTATTCAGGCACTGCGCGATAAGTCGCTGGTCCTGACCGGCTATCTGGAATTCCTGTTGACTGAGAATTTCAGTGGCCGGGTTGCCTCAATTACACCACCCGATGCGCGCGGCGCGCAATTATCGATGACGGTTGTTGGCGAAGGCCTGCAGCCGAAATCGGTGTTGGAAAAACTCGAAGCACAAAACGTCGTCGTGGACTGGCGCGAGCCGAACGTAATTCGGGTGGCGCCGGCGCCGCTGTACAACGGCTTTGAAGATGTTTTTGAGTTTTCGCAGCGACTGGACGTAGCGCTTCGTCGCTAAGCCTTTTTCGTCCGCTCCAACGTCAATATAGAAAACCCGTACTCACGCTCATCAGAAGCCGGATACTCTTCACAACCCACTTCCCGCCACGCACTCTCTTCAAAGTCTGCAATGAACGTATCGCCCTCAACCGTCGCGTGAACCCGCGTGAGGTAAACGCGATCCGTACTGGCGAGAAATTGTTCATAAATATGGCCGCCGCCAATGATCATGACTTCGCCGGCGTCACCCGCCAACTCCAGCGCCTGATCAATAGTTGCCGCAACATCGCAGCCTTCGGCAATAAAATCCGCTTGCCTGGTCATCACGATATTTTGCCGGCCGGGCAGCGGGCGACCGATAGACTCCCAGGTAGTTCGTCCCATTATCATGGGCTTACCCATGGTGATCTCTTTGAAACGCCGGAGATCTTCCGGCAGCCGCCAGGGCAATCCGCCATCGTTACCTATCACGTTGTTCGTTGACGCAGCAACGATTATGGAAATTGCCATGGCTTATGTTATCAGGCTCGAATAGGGGACAGTGACCTTAACTAAATAAGGTCACTGTCCCCTATTCGCTGATCCTGTTTAGTTAAGGTCACTGAGCCCTATTCGTCCCCTATTCGCTCTGTCCCATTATTCCAACACATTTTCCCAAACACGATAATGTACTATGAATGCATACCGTTGGCCTGTGTGGTAGGAAAATGACTCGCAATTTCTGTGGTTTGTTAAACGCCCTGTTTTTTGGGATGTTGATAGTCAGTGTCGCCGGCTCCTCGGGTTGCGCCAGCGATAGTTACGCTGCGAAAGGCGCTGCCGAAGGAGCGTCGACCGGCGCAGTGGCAGGAGCCGTCGGCGGCATGGTGACCGCGCTTATTTTTGGCGGTAATGTCGCCGAGGCCGGGGCCCGCGGAGCGGTATATGGTGGCACCACAGGGGCGGTAGTTGGCGGCATGTCGGGCTCAAAAGCCGACCAGGCGGTAGCCGCTCAAAAACAGGCTGAACGCGAGGCGGAACTGGAACAGTTGCGAAAACAAATTGGCACAGACGCATATAACGGTATCGTCGCCCTCGCTGAATGCAAGCACGATGTCGCAATTGCGAATGCCAGGGAAGCGGCAAAGTCAAAAAATTCGGATTATTCGCTGGCGGGAGTCTGGGTCGAGGTACTGGCCCAGGCGGATCGCGGCCGCGAGTCTGAGACGAGCGAGTTGTTAGCGGACATTGTTTCGCGTGATCGCGAGATCAAAACCGTGGCCGAGGCCGAATCACATAGGGCTGAGGTGTTGCAGGAACTTGGCGGCATCCGGGTGGAATACGACCTGCCTGCCGCCTGTCCGACCTGACGTATAATAGGGGACGGAATAGGGGACAGTGACCGTAATCAGTTACGGTCACTGTCCCCTATTCCGTCGCCTATTCCACAGCAGGGTTATCAGACGGCGACGGCACCGCGAATGTGCGGATGCGCTTCGTAATTCAATATCTCAAAATCGTCGAACTGGTAATCCAAAATGCTGTTTGGCCGGCGCTTCATTGCAAGCCTGGGCAAATTCATTGGCTCGCGCTGCAGTTGCTGGTCGGATTGTTCAAGATGATTGGAATACAAATGGCAATCGCCGCCTGTCCAGACAAAGTCGCCAACTTTGAGATCGCATTGCTGTGCAATCATATGCGTTAACATTGCGTACGAGGCAATGTTGAATGGAACGCCGAGAAAAATGTCGGCGCTGCGCTGATACAACTGACAGGATAATCGTCCGTCCGCGACGTAAAACTGGAACATGCAATGACATGGCGGTAACGCCATACCGTCAATCTCGCCAACATTCCAGGCGGATACCAGCATTCTGCGGGAATCCGGGTTTTTTCGTATCGTGTCCACCACCTCGATAATCTGGTCCACTTTTTTGCCGTCGGACTTCGGCCAGCTTCGCCATTGGACACCGTACACCGGCCCGAGCTCACCTTCTTCATCGGCCCATTCGTCCCAGATCGAGACATTGTTTTCCTTGAGATATTCGATATTCGAATCGCCCCTCAGGAACCACAACAACTCATGGACGATCGAGCGAATGTGCAATTTCTTGGTGGTAATAAGCGGAAAACCCTTGCTGAGGTCAAAGCGCATCTGGTATCCGAACACGCTCATCGTGCCGGTTCCGGTACGATCCGTCTTGCGCGCTCCGTTGTCCCGGACGTGTTGCATCATTTCCAAATACTGTTTCATATCAGATACTTGTGTTTGATTTTCGATAGGCTATTACAAACATGGCAGCGCCCAGCAGAATCATCGGCGCGCTGAGCACCTGCCCCATCGTGACCCAGCCAAGCGCAAGGTAGTCCAGATGATCGTCCGGTACACGATAAAACTCAACAAAAAACCGGAACGCGCCGTAGCAAAATAACCACAACGCCGAAACGGCCATATAGGGTCGCTGTTTTGACGAAAACCACCACACAATACCGAACAGCACGAAGCCCTCGAGCAGCGACTCATATAGTTGCGACGGGTGCACACCTACTCCGTTGATATTGAACGCCCAGGGCACGTCTGTCGGTTTTCCCCATAATTCGCCATTGATGAAATTACCTATGCGGCCGAACGCCAGCCCGAGCGGCGCCATCGGGCAAACAAAATCCGTGACCTGCCACATGGTCTTGCCACGCGATCGTCCGAACAGCCACATCGCTATCATGACGCCGGCAAGCCCGCCGTGAAATGACATGCCACCTTCGGTGATCTTGAAAATGTACAAAGGATCCGTGATAAACGTCGCCCACCCGTACACCAGGCAATACCCCAGACGGGCGCCAACGATGAGGCCGAGCATGGCGTAAAAAATCAGGTCGTCAACTTCCGCTGGCTTGATGGCCGACCAGCTTTGCGCCGCGCGCTTTTGCGCCAGCCACCATGCCGTCATAAATCCAATGACGTACATCAAGCCGTACCAGCGGATTTTGATAAACCCGAACGAAAATATGATCGGGTCAATTTGCGGATAGGTGAGCATTAATGAAGGACCTGCCAGTATTATCTTGGCGCTAGTCTACCATCGCGTCCGCCTTTCGCGAGCCGAAGAATCTTTCTTGCGTTATAGTTCTCTGCCGACCCGGAAGCCTGTCAATGAAGAAGCCACCGACACAGCAAAACCGTCTCGCAGGCGAAACCAGCCCCTACCTGCTCCAGCATGCACACAATCCAGTGGACTGGTATCCCTGGGGCGAAGAAGCGCTGACGCTTGCTCGCGATACGGGTAAGCCGATCCTCCTTTCAGTTGGCTATTCGGCCTGCCATTGGTGCCACGTGATGGCACACGAATCGTTCGAAAACGAGGCGACCGGTGCGTTGATGAACGAGAATTTTGTCAACATCAAAGTGGACCGCGAAGAACGCCCCGATATCGACAAGATATATCAAACCGCACACCAGCTCTTGACGCAACGACCCGGCGGCTGGCCGCTGACCATGTTTATCAATCCGGAGGATCAGCGCCCGTTCTTCGGGGGTACCTACTTTCCGGACCAGCCACGCCATGGTATGCCGTCATTCTCTGATTTGATCACGCGAGTTGCACAATACTACTCCAGCAACATTGACGACGTTCGCGCACAGGG
>Ga0255056_10000311_pt1 | contig 13979 bp, 9 predicted proteins | sample Cases_109_1_MG_FD_183639 | JGI IMG/M metagenome (GOLD analysis project Ga0255056, IMG submission 183639) | Seawater microbial communities from Amundsen Gulf, Northwest Territories, Canada - Cases_109_1 | ecosystem: Environmental > Aquatic > Marine > Gulf | place: Canada: Northwest Territories... | reverse complement strand
GGTCGGTCGACGAGCAGATCGAATGGGTCGAGCTCGAGAATCAGGACATCGTCATTACGGCCGAACGCTTTGATCGCGGCTGGTTTTCGTCGCAGGGGCGTCATCGCATTGAACTGCGGGACTCGGGCAGTGCCGATGGCATCAAACTGATGCTTGAGCCTGTTTTCGGCAATACGGTGCCGGCGCTGATCGTCGACACCAAGCTTACTCATGGCCCGATCGCGATGACGGGCGCTGGCGGCGAAAGTGGCTCATTGTCGCCGGGTCTGGGAAAGGCCGTATCGACATTGAGCTTTGAAACAGACGACGGCGAGGTCTTCATGGTACCGGGTACCGTGTACAGCTCGATCGCAATGACCGGGGATCTCGCGTCAAACTACATCGCAGCGGCCGGCTCCGGCGACCTCGGAACCTGGGGTGATGTCAATATCAGCTTCGATTCGATGGCTTCCAGCGGCGCCTATGCCTACGACGGACAAATCGATTCGGTGCACCTCGCCGATACGGGCACCGGCTTGTCAAATCTTGCGTTCTCCGGCGATCTCGCAATGTCGGAGTTCGGTTTGGCGGTCGGCGACATGGCATTGACGCTCGACCACGTGAGCTTTGATTCGGGAGGAAACGCGCCGTTTTCGATCGGCCCCCTCGCTCTCGAAGCAAACACGTCAATCAACGAAGGCCGGCTTGAATCGGTTTCCGAGTTAAACATGATCGTGGGTGACCTGCCCGGGCTTGGCCATATTGGTTTGGACACCCGATTCACGCTGGGCAATCTCGACGGCGTCGCGCTCCAAGCACTCGTAAACCGCATTCGGAGAATGCAATCAAACGGCGACGCCACCGCGCTTATGGCGGCGATCGAGAAAGAATCTCTGGATCTTCTGGCTGCCGGAGCCGACCTGCACATCGAACGCCTTGATATCGCCCTGCCGCAGGGAACCATAAAATCCGTAATGAACTTCAAGATAAATGAAACCGACAACAGTGATCTGCTTTGGACGTCCGTGCTGCTCGCTCTCGAGGCCGATGCGAAGCTTGAGATACCGGCGGCAATTGCCGACATGGCGATGATGATGAGCCCGCAGGCCGGTGCGGTCGAAAGTTTCCTGATCAAAAATGGCGATATTTATGAGCTCGAAGCGGCCTACAAGAAAGGGCTGCTGACCGTAAACGGCGTTCCGATGGCGCTGCCGATTCAATGATGTAGGAGCGCTGCTTGCTTGTAGGAGCTGTGCTTACACTGCGATCGCGCTGCAAGCAGCGCTCCTACGGCCGGCTCCTACAGATTTAGCTCGTCGGCGCGGTGACAGGCCACCGTCGTACCCGCGAGAACTCTTTTTTCCGGTAGCGTGATTTTGCACCGCGATTCCGCGAACTGGCAGCGCGGGTGAAACGCGCAACCCGATGGCGGCGTCAATATCGACGGCACCTCGCCGGCTAAAGACGCCGTTTGTCGTTCCCGCTCCGGATCCGGGACGGGCACGGCATCAAGCAGCGCTTTCGTATACGGATGTAACGGTTTTTCGAAAAGCTCGGAATTGTTGCCCAACTCCACAAGTCGCCCCAGGTACATGACCAGTACACGGTGTCCGATCGAACGCACGACGCCGAGGTCATGAGAAATGAACAGGATTGATAGTCCGCTGGCTTCCTGTATTTGTCGCAGCAAACTGAGAATTTGTTCTCGCACCGAGCCGTCAAGCGCCGCGACCGCTTCATCACAAACCAGGACCCGTGGTTTGAGAATAAGCGCCCGCGCGATCGCCACCCGCTGCGCCTGCCCGCCGGACAACTCGTGAGGAAAGCGCTCGAGAAATTCCTCGCCGAGCCCGACCTCCTGCATCATGTCCTCGACGCACCGCCTGCCGTCGCTGCGACTTAGTTTTTTCTCGTGCACGAGAAGCGGTTCGCGGATGATATCGACGACGCGCATTTGCGGATTGAGCGAACCGATTGGGTCCTGGAAAACGAGTTGCAGGTCGCGACGCGTTTTTGCTGCTCTCTTTCTGGCATCCGGCGGCAGCTTCTTGCCGAGAAAGCTCACGGTTCCGGCGCGCGTTGGAATCAACCCGAGAATCGCGCGTACCAGGCTCGACTTTCCGGAGCCCGACTCGCCCACGATCGCGAGCGTCTCGCCGCTTTTTAGTTGCAAGTCGACGTTGCGTACGGCGTGCAGCTGGCCGTGTCCCGGTTCAGCGTAGCTGACGGCTGCACCATCGACATCGACCAGGACTTCCTCGCTGGTGCTCGGCGGCAACTCACTTCGCGAAAGTTGTGGGGCTGCTGCGAGCATTGCCTTCGTGTGTTGCTGTTGCGGTGCCCGAAACACGTCGCGCGTCGGCCCGCTTTCGATGAGCCGTCCTTTCTCGAGTACCAGCATGCGCTCGCAGCGTCCCGCAACGATGCCAAGATCGTGGGTGATCAGTAACAACGCCGTGTCTTTTCGAATGGCATCAAGCAAGTCGAGAATCTGCGCTTGCACCGTGACATCCAGCGCCGTGGTCGGCTCATCCGCGATCAACAGGTCGGGCTCCGTAATCAGCGCCGACGCGATCATGGCGCGCTGTCTCATGCCGCCCGAAAGTTGGTGCGGGTATGCCCTTGACTGCCGCCTGGGATCCGGCAGGCCTACCGCACTGAGCATCTCCAGAACGCTTGCCGCAGCCGCGTGCCTGTCGCTTATGCCGTGAGCGACGAGTACCCGCAAAATCTGTTCGCCAATTCTCAAGTAAGGATTTAGCGCCAGCATCGGGTCCTGAAACACGATCGAAATTCGCTGCGCGCGGAAATTGTCGAGCTGCTGTTCACCAGCGCCCTGCAATTCCATGCCGTCGAATATGATGCTTCCGCGTACTGTCGCATTTCGCGGCAACAGGCCGAGGATGGACAGCGCGGTCTGCGTTTTCCCGGAGCCCGACTCGCCCACGAGCCCGACAGACTCGCCCGCTTTGACCGAGAAACTTAGATTATCGACGGCCACATCTTCGGCGTAGCGAACGCCGAGCGAATCAACGCGCAACAGGCTCATGCCGCCTGCCTCGCGTCAAAAAAATCGCGCAAGCCATCGCCGAGAAAATTAAAGCACATCAGGATGACTGCGAGTAAACCGCCGGGAATGACCAGCATCCACCACGCGCTCTCCAGTTGATTGACGCCGCCACTAACGAGGGCGCCGAGCGAGGTTTGCGGTTCCTGAATACCAAGGCCGAGGAAACTCAGAAACGATTCAACCAAAATCGCCTGCGGAATCGTAAGCGTTACATACACGACCACGACACCCATCAGATTGGGTGCAATGTGTCGGGTAATTATCCGCCACGTCGACACGCCGGTCAGTCGAGCGGCCTGAACGAATTCCCGTTCGCGAAGACTGATCGTCTGCCCGCGAACGATGCGCGCCATGTCGAGCCAGTTGATTGCCCCAATCGCGACGAAAATCATCAGGAAGTTTCTCTCGAACACGACCATGAGCAAAATCACGAAGAAAATAAATGGCAGTGCATACAGGGTGTCGACAATCCGCATCATCAGGGCATCGACGCGTCCGCCGACGTAGCCCGCGATAGCGCCGTACAACACGCCGATTACCAGGCTGACAATGCTCGCGACAATGGCAACAACCATCGTGACTTTTATGCCCATCATCGTGCGAACCAGCAGATCACGCCCGAGATCGTCGGTCCCGAACAGGCGCATCGCGGCCAACTCGGGCGCGTGCAATATGCGGTCAAAGTCGGTTGTCAAATATTCGTTAGGACTGATCAACGGCGTAATGATCGCGACGACCGCGATCGCCGCGAGGACGCTCGCACTATAAAACACCGCGTTGTTTGCGCGGGCGCGCCTGAAAACCTGTCTGGCGGCGATCATCGGAAACGTACTCGTGGGTCAAGAACACCGTACAGTAAATCCACAATGAGGTTGAACAACACGACAAGCGCCGCATAGATAATGACAATGCCGAGTACCAGCGTGTAGTCACGATTTAGTGCGCCTTGAACGAAAAACCGGCCCACGCCGGGAATGCCGAATATTTCCTCTATAACAACCGAGCCCGTCAGTATCGCGGCGACCGCCGGGCCCATATAAGAAAGCACCGGCAGCATGGCCGGCCGCAACGCGTGATAACGAATAATCGCAGAGGTGCCGAGTCCCTGCGCTCGCGCGGTGCGAATGTAACTACTGGCAAGTACGTCAATCATGCTCGCGCGGGTCAGTCGCGCGATGTAGGCAATCTGCGGCAGCGCCAGCGCAACGACCGGCAACAACAAGCGCCATGCGCTGTCTGAACTGCTCCACCCCGCGGGTAACCATTGCAGCCTTACTGCGAACAGCAAGACCAACAACGGCGCGATGACGAACACCGGAATCGAAATACCGGTCATCGCGAATGCCATGACAATGCGGTCTGTCAGCGTGTTCTGCCGTAATGCCGCGTAGGTGCCGGCGCTGATGCCGGCAACCGCGGCGAGCATCATCGCCAGCGCGCCGAGCATGATGGACACCGGCAGCGCGCCGGCGATCAGGCTATTGACTGTGTGATCACGAAATCGGTAAGACGGACCGAGGTCGCCGCGAACGACATTCGACAAATAGCGAAACAATTGCTGCGGTAGCGGCTCATCAAGATGATAGAACGCCGCTATGTTGGCTTCGATTTCGGCGGGCAGCACTCGTTCACTGTCAAACGGGCCACCGGGCGCCGCGTGCACCAGGAGAAACGCGAGAACGACAACGAGCAACAGCGTCGGAATCGCTCCCAGCAGTCTTCGCAAGGTGTAGGCGGCCAACGTGTCTCCGATTGAGGGTGGCTTTAATCTACCGCGTCGAGACTTAAGTGCCGACTGTAATGGTAATCCAGCACATTGTCCTCCCATCCCTGGACTTCGGGGCGAACAAGGTGCTTGCTCACATAGAAATACAAAGGGACGATCGCGTGATCGGCAAGCAAAACACGCTCGGCCTCCTCCAGGTACAGCCGCCGCCGATCAGGATCGACCTGCATGGCCGCCCTTTGCATCAGTGAATCGAAGGCCTCGCTGACATAGCCCGACACGTTTGCCGGGTTACCGCCCACGAGCAGGTTGAGAAAGGTCGTCGCATCGTTGTAGTCACCGATCCAGCTGCCGCGAAACACCTCCGCATTTCGACCATCGCGAATGTTGGCGAGCAGGACCTGGAATTCTTCGCTAACGAGTAACGCCTCGAACCCAAGTACATCGCGCCACATCGCTTGCACTGCGAGCGCAATACGCTGTTGCGTAGCGGAAGTGTTGAATCGCAACTCGACCTCGGCCGGATTTTCGCCACTGTAACCCGCCCGCTTGTAGAGACTCTGTGCAATCGCATTGCGTTCGTCCTGCGACAAATTGGCGTAACTCAAGCGCGGCGGATTATAGTTGTCTGTTCCGGGTGGCACCCAGCTGTAAGCGGGCGCTTCGCCGCGGCCCGTGATTTTTTCAACCAGCACCTCGCGGTCGATGGCCATCGACAACGCCTGTCGCAACTCGGGGCTGCCTTTGAACGGCGGCCTCGCGAGATTGAAGCCGTAGTAGTAAATGCCGCGGTATGGCGAGATGCGCATTTCGTCACCGTACTCTTCTCTGATCGAGTTAAAGTTTTCCGGCGGCACATTGCTCGTCGTGTGCAGTTCGCCCGAGCGGTAGCGATTGAGCTCCGCGGTTTCTTCGACGACAACGTGATGATTGACGATGTCGATCGATGTCGCGGCATCGTTCCAGTAGTGCTCATTACGTTCGAGTCGCAGGTGCGAACCGGGCTGCCAGGCAAGCATCTTGTAAGCGCCGTTTGAAATGATTGTCTGCGCAGAATTTCCGGCGTCAATGTCGGCCAGCGCGTCGCGCGCTGGAAAGGTGCTCGGATGTGTCAGCAAGCTCAAAAGATATGGAACCGGTCGTGACACCGTTATTCGCAAGGTTTGCGCGTCAGTCGCCTCGACGCCCAGGCTTGTCACGAGCGCGTCACCCGCGATGATCTTACCGGCATTCTCGATATCCGCGATCGTACTCGCGTAAAAAGCGGCGACCGCCGGGTCAACGAGGCGTCGCAGACCCGCTACGAAATGCGCCGCCGTCACGGGGTCACCGTTAGACCAGCGCGCGTTATCACGAATCGTGAAGGTATAAGTGAGTCCGTCTTCCGATACCTGCCAGCTTGCCGCTGCGCCAGGCACCAATTGACCGCTGGCCGAATAGCCCATCAAGCCTTCGCCAATATCACGCAGCACGTCGGCCGCCTGCACGCTGCGCGCTTTCTGCGGGTCCAGCGATTCGGGGTCGGTCGACAAGCCGCGGTGCAAAACCGAGCGGCCGTCGGCATCATCAGCGGCGCCACAGCCTGACAGGAACAAGCCGCCCGACATCCACAGAATCAGCAGCAAGGCGCCGCGAATTGGCCTCATCAGGCGCTTTTCTTGAGCTGCCGTTTTTTGAGATGAATTAGAATCAGCGACACGGCCGACGGCGTCATGCCCTCAAGGCGCGATGCCTGCCCCAGCGTGACCGGGCGAGTACTCGCGAGGCGCTGGCGCGCCTCATTGGAAAGCCCGTTAACCGAGTCATAGTCGATATCGGCCGGCAATCGGAGCGATTCCTGTTTTTCCTGCCGGACGATCTCGCGCGCCTGGCGCTCGATATAGCCCTGGTATTTGGCCTGCACATCGAGCTGAAGCACGATTTGTTCCCGAAGTTCGTCGAAAACCGGACCATCTTCGTCAAAGGCGCCGACAACAGCCAATTTTGATATTTTCTCGTAGCTGAGCTCGGGTCGCCGCAACAAATCGACCGCCACGGATTCTTTTTGGAGTTCGACGCCGATAGCTACCTGATCGCTATCATTCATGGATTTTGGCTGCACGATAATGCCTGACAGTCGCGCCTGCTCGGCCGTTACGGCATCGCGCTTTTTGTTGAACAGTGTCCAGCGGGCGTCATCGACGAGGTGCATGTCACGGCCGACCGGCGTCAGGCGAAGATCCGCATTGTCCTCGCGCAGTGTCAGCCGATACTCGGCGCGACTCGTAAACATGCGATACGGCTCACTCACGCCGCGCGTCAGCAGATCATCGACCAGTACGCCGATATAGGCCTCGTGCCGCCGCGGAAACCACTCATCCTTGTCCGCCGACTGGCGCGCCGCGTTAAGGCCGGCCAGCAGCCCCTGGGCGCCCGCCTCCTCATAGCCTGTCGTGCCGTTGATCTGGCCGGCGAAGTACAGGCCCTGCACGCACTTCGTTTCGAGCGTCGGCTTCAGGTCGCGCGGATCAAAGTAGTCGTATTCGATCGCGTAACCCGGCTGCGTGATGTCAGCGTTCTCGAAACCGCTCATTGAGCGCACGAAACGCAGCTGCGTTTCATAAGGCAGGCTCGTTGAAATGCCGTTGGGGTACACCTCGTGGGTCCGCAGTCCCTCGGGCTCAACAAAAATCTGATGCGAGTCTTTGTCCGCGAAACGCATGACCTTGTCTTCAATTGACGGGCAGTAACGCGGTCCGACACCTTCTATCAGGCCGGAGTACATCGGTGACTCACCGAGCGACGCACGAATAATGTCGTGTGTTTGCTCGGTCGTGTTCGTTATGTGGCAGGAAATCTGTTGCGGGTGCTGCGCGCGTCGTCCTGTAAAGGAAAACACGGGCGTTGGATTGTCGCCGGGCTGTTCCTGCATGACGGCGTAGTTAAGCGTCTTGCCATCGAGTCTCGGTGGCGTTCCGGTTTTCAGTCGAGCAACTCGAAAAGGCATGTCGCGAAGCCGCTCAGCCAGGCGGTTCGACGGCGGATCGCCTGCGCGTCCGCCGGATTTCTCGGTGCTGCCGATCAGGATGCGGCCACCCAGGAAGGTGCCGACCGTCAGCACGACGGTCCGCGCGTGAAACCTGAGACCCAGCCCGGTAACGACGCCCGTTACGCGTTCGCCCGCAACGATCAGGTCTTCGACAGACTGCTGAAATATTGACAGGTTCGGCTGATTCTCGAGCATCCCGCGAATCGCCGCGCGATACAGTTGTCGGTCCGCCTGCGCGCGGGTCGCACGAACCGCGGGTCCCTTGCTCGCATTCAATGTTCGAAACTGAATGCCGGCGTGATCAATGGCCACCGCCATCGCGCCGCCGAGCGCGTCGATTTCTTTCGTCAGGTGGCCCTTGCCGATACCGCCAATCGCCGGGTTACAACTCATTTGCCCGAGCGTGTTGATGTTCTGCGTGATCAAAAGAGTACGCGCGCCCGAACGCGCGGCCGCCAGCGAGGCTTCCGTACCGGCGTGACCGCCACCGATCACTATGACGTCGTATTGCTGTGTCATTGGCTCTTCAAGATGTTGCTCAAATAATGAGCAGTAAAGGCGGCGCATTTTAGTCGCTGAGCAGCCTCACCGCCACCAGCAAAAGCCCGATATCTTTACTTGCCGTGGCGCAACGGCCAAGATGTCGCGCCTGATCTGGCCTATCGGATAGCTCTCGATCCACATGCTTCGCACCGCCGCGCTCGTCCTCACAAGCCTACTATTCGGAATCTCAAGCCAAGGCGTCTATGCCCTGGAACTTGAAGAGTGCCGCATCAGCGCCGGGCCGTCGTTTCCGGGCATCACGGCGCGCTGTGGCATCCTTAAGCGCCTGGAAAATCCGGACGACCCCGAGTCGCCCTTACTCGACATCCGGGTGGCCGTCGTCCCGGCGTTGAACCTGCAGCCCCACCCCGACCCGATCGTGCCGCTTGCTGGCGGGCCAGGTCAGGGCGCCGTGCAGTTCTATTCGGCATATGCGTACGCGTTCGAACGCGTACGCAGTGACCGCGACATCCTGCTGGTCGACCAGCGCGGCACGGGCGAGTCTGCGCGCATGGACTGCGAGGTTGACGAAGACCTTATTGACGGCAGGTTTTCGGTGGCGGCAACGGTCGAGTATATGGAGACCTGCCTCGAAGCCCTGCCACACGATCCGCAGTTCTTCACCACCAGCGTCGCGGTCAAGGATCTTGAGGCCGTTCGTGAGGCACTCGGTTATCCCAGTCTGAATCTTTACGGCGTGTCCTATGGCAGTCGCATGGCGCAGCATTACGCGAGGCGTTACCCGGCTACGACGCGCAGCATTGTTCTCGACGGCGTCATTCCCCCGCAGCTCGCACTCGGGCCGGAAATTGCGATCGAGGCGCAACGGGCGATCGACAATATTTTTGCTCGCTGTGCCGCCGATGCCGGCTGCAACGAACGCTTCCCCGACCTTGCTGCCAGTTTCGAGACACTAAAGAGCCGGCTTGATAAGAAGGCAACAAAAGTATCGCTGGCCCATCCCGTTACCGGGCGCATCGACACGATGGATTTCGGGCGTGACGAACTCGCTGGCGCCGTCCGCTTGCTCGCGTACTCACCGAACTCGATCGCGATGCTGCCGCTACTGGTGTCAGAGGCCGCTAACGGTAACTACCAGCCATTGGCCGCGCAGTTTCAGATGACCTTGATCAGCATGTCGGAGGCGCTGGCGCTGGGTATGCACAATGCCGTCATGTGCAGCGAGGACGTTCCTTTTTACGACGATGGGCTGGTCGATTCGGCGGCGCTTGCCGCCAGCTATATTGGCCCTGTGCAACTTGAAGCGCTGAAAGCGATTTGTTCTGTTTGGCCGGCCGGCCCAATAGACGAAGACTTCAAGTTGCCGCTGTCGACTGAAATTCCGACGCTGCTTTTGTCCGGCAGCGCCGACCCGATAACACCGCCGCGTTACGCTGACATGGCCGCGCGCAATCTGAAAAAGGCATGGTTGCTCACGGGAGAACATCAGGGCCACGGGCAAATCGCTGTTGGCTGCATGCCTCGAATCATTGAGCGCTTTGTCGACAATGCGCAACTCGAAACAGGCGACGCGGATTGTTTCCGAAACAGCTTCGTGATGCCTTTTTTCCTGGACTTCTCCGGGCCGCAGCCGTGATCAAGGTTGATGAGATCCACAAATCGTTTGGCTCGGTACACGCACTGCGCGGGATCAGCTTCGATGCGCCGGACGGCAAAATCACCGGGCTGCTCGGCCCGAACGGCGCCGGCAAGTCGACCACACTGCGCATCCTGTACACGGTGCTTAAACCCGATGAGGGCCGCGCCAGCATTGACGGCAACGACGTTGTCGAGAAAAGCCTCGATGCACGCCGATGCACGGGCGCATTGCCGCACGGTGCCGGCCTCTACCCACACCTGACGGCCCGCGAGAACATCGCCTACTACGCCACCCTGTGCGGCATCGAGCGCAAGGCGATCGACGAACGCGTTGACAGCATCATCGACCTGCTCGAAATTCGGGACTTCGCCGAACGGCGCACGAAAGGATTCTCCCAGGGCCAGCGTACCAAGGTCGCGCTCGCACGTTCGCTCGTTCATGACCCACAGAATGTGATCCTCGACGAACCCACGAACGGTCTTGATGTCATGGCGACGCGTTCGCTGCGTGACCTGATCCTGAAACTAAAAGACTCGGGCCGCTGCATCTTATTTTCGAGTCATGTCATGCAGGAGGTGGCCGCGTTGTGCGATGACATCGTCATCATCGCCGATGGTCAGGTCGCAATCGACGACTCAGCGGACGGCATTCGCGAGCGAACCAAATGCGACGATCTTGAGGATGCGTTCGTTGCGGCAATACAGAGGGTGTCGCCGCCATGATCAGGGTGTTGTTCACCGTATTCGCCAAAGAGGTCCTCGACAATTTTCGTGACCGTCGCACACTGGCGTCGGCCTTGCTCATGGGCCCCTTGTTCGGCCCGATCCTGTTCGCTTTTGTCATCAACCTTTCTATAGAGCGCTCGTTGTCGGACGTCGAAAAGACCTTGGATGTTCCGCTTATCGGCGCCGAGCATGCACCGAACCTCGTTCGTTATCTCGAAAGCCGCAACCTGAAAATCGTTGCGGGCCCCGAGAGCCGCGAGGCAGCGCTCGACGCCGTCAAGACCGGGCTGCACGACATCGTCGTGCTGATTCCCGAGTCCTTCGGCGAGCAGCTGGCGGAATCGATGCCAGCGAAGGTCGAGTTGATATCGGACCGGGCGAACACCACCGCCGATCGGGACTCGCGACGTGTCAGAAGCGCGCTTTACGCTTACAACCAGGAGCTCGCCGCGATTCGCCTGTCCGCCAGGGGTGTCAGTCCGCTGGTGTTGCGGCCACTCAATATTGATGACATCGACGTGTCCACGCCCTCGGGCCGCTCAGGCATCCTGCTCGGCATGATGAGTTACTTTTTTATCTTCGCGATGCTTATGGGCGGCATGTACCTCGCGATCGACACCACGGCCGGTGAGCGCGAACGCGGTTCGCTTGAGCCCTTATTGGCGCTGCCGGTAACGCGCGACAAACTGATCTTGGGCAAGATTATCGCAACCTGTTTGTTCATGGCGCTATCGCTGATGCTGAGTCTGATATCGTTCTATTTCGCATTGCAATTCATGCCGCTGGAACAGCTCGGCATGACACCTAACTTCGGCCCCGACGTTGTCGTCACCGCATTTTTCCTGCTCGCGCCATTCATCCTGCTCGGCGCGGCGGTGATGACGCTGGTTGCGTCTTTTACGAAGAGCTACAAAGAGGCACAGACCTGGCTCAGTGTCGTTTTGCTCGCGCCCACGTTGCCCATTCTCGTCGTGAGCCTGTTGACCTTGCGGCCGCGGATCGAATTCATGTTTGTCCCGAGCCTTAGCCAGCATTTGCTGCTAATCGACCTGGTCAAGAATGAACCGATCAACGTGACGCACGTGGTGATCTCCGTGACCAGCACGCTGCTTCTGGGCGGCCTGCTGACGTGGTTGTGCGCCCGCCTGTACCGGCGCGAGGGACTACTCGGCTGAAAAAAGCGGTTCCGTGACCCTGCTTCGATCACGAGACCGCTTTCCCGCTGGAAAGAAACCGCTTCCCCACGTGCTACGTTTAATTGCCGAAGTAGATACGCGCGCCAATGCCATAACTCAGGAGGTCTTCGCCCGCACCGATGTTAAGGCCAACAGCAAAGTTTGGCGTGAAGTTGTACCAGGCGTCTCCACGCACCGAGGTGTCGTCGCCGCCATCGCTCAGCTCAACGTATTGCAGCGCGGCTGCAAGCTCGAGGTTTTGGCTGGCCATCGCGCGAATACCGATCGATGCGCCGATTCCGTCATCGTCGACCGAAAAGCCCAGCGAGCTTCCCTCAAGTCGCACGTAGGCGAGGTTGGCAACGAAATCGACATTCGGTGTCAGCGATGTGTGGAATCCACCGCCCAGCACCAATTCGTCGAGATCGACATCGATGCCGGGAAGCACATCAAAGCTGGTGCTATTGAACCCGCCGATCAGGTGCCAGGAGTCGCCAAGCGCAAACGAGCCTGCGATGCCGTAACCATCGCCGTCAACATCGACGAAGCTATCATCGAGCTCAACGCGTTGATACGAACCTTCCAGATAGTTGTAGTTGAACCCGTCCGCCATAGCCGGCGCGGCGAGAATCAACAGTGAGATAAAAACAGTTGATCGAAACATGATTTTGTCCTTTGTAGTCTGCCCAAGATTATCGTGCACGGCACAGCTTGACCGGACATGATGTACGGCAGATGAATCGCTGATGATTGTTGCTGCCCGCCGTGGTGGTCGCCCTACGGGCGATTTGGCGCTTTAGCTACTTGCCGATGCAAAAGTCAGAGAATATGCGGCCTAGCAGGTCGTCGGATGATACCGCTCCCGTGATTTCGCCCAGTGCCTGTTGCGCCATGCGCAGCTCCTCGGCGAGAATCTCGCCCGCCCGGGCTTCACTTAATGCCGTCCTGCCCGCCTCAAAATGGCCCGCCGCGCGTTGTAATGCATCGACATGTCGTCGCCGCGCGCTCAGGGCGCCTTCGCCGAGGTTTTTGTAGCCCGCAAGCGTCTTGATGTGCTCTCGCAACGTGTCGAGGCCCGCTCCCGTTGTTGCAGATAGTGCAACAACCTGTGCATCGCCCTCACCGGTGTCGACGATGTTGCCATCGGCCAGATCCAGCTTGTTTCGAACAACAACAACGGGCACGCCCTCCGGAACAGGCTCGCCAAGCTCGCCGGCATCCGGCTCGCTTGCATCCTGAATCCACAATACGGCATCCGCATTTGTCATCGCTTCGCGCGCTCGGCGAATCCCTTCCTTTTCGATAAGGTCGGGGTTGTCGCGGAGCCCGGCGGTATCCACGAGTTCCACCGACAGGCCATCAATGTCGATGGTCTCGCGAAGAACATCACGAGTTGTGCCGGCGATTTCCGTAACGATTGCGGTTTCCTCGCCACTCAGGCGATTCATCAGGCTCGACTTGCCCGCATTCGGCTTGCCAACCAACACCACCTGGTAGCCATCTCGCAGTACGCGGCCGACCGTGGCCGTTGCAAGCAAGGACTCGAATGCCGCGCTGCAAGCATCGATACGGCGTAATAATTGCTTGTCAGACAGAAAGTCGATTTCCTCTTCGGGAAAATCGATGGCCGCCTCAACGTGTACGCGAAGATCCGTCAGTAAGCGGACCAGGTCGTTCACGGCCTGCGAGAACTCACCGGAAAGGGATCGCAACGCGGCGCGCGCCGCCTGCCTGGTGCCACTACCGATCAGATCCGCGATGGCCTCGGCCTGCGCGAGGTCCAGTCTGTCATTGAGAAAGGCCCGCTTTGAAAACTCGCCTGGTTCGGCGCGCCTTGCGCCATTTGCTACGGCTGCATCCACCAGCAATGCGACCACCACCGGCCCGCCGTGGCCGTGCAGCTCAATTACCGGCTCTCCGGTAAACGAGCCTGGCGCCGGAAAAAACAATGCGATGCCTTTATCGATCGCGTCGCCGTCCGGCCCGGCAAAGCTGCGCAGGGTCGCAACTCGCGGTTGTGGCAACTTACCAAGTATTGATTGCCCGATCCGCGGCGCTTCCTCGCCTGATATTCGTACGATGCTCACCCCGCCTGTCCCGGGTGGCGTAGCGGCTGAAACGATGGTGTCGGCC
>Ga0255056_10000309_pt1 | contig 14026 bp, 11 predicted proteins | sample Cases_109_1_MG_FD_183639 | JGI IMG/M metagenome (GOLD analysis project Ga0255056, IMG submission 183639) | Seawater microbial communities from Amundsen Gulf, Northwest Territories, Canada - Cases_109_1 | ecosystem: Environmental > Aquatic > Marine > Gulf | place: Canada: Northwest Territories... | reverse complement strand
TTCTGGAAGCGCAAGTCACTCGCAGAAATGAACCCCACGGAGTGGGAGTCGCTTTGCGACGGCTGCGGGCTTTGCTGCATGCACAAGGTAGAGGAAGAAGAGACAGGCGAATTGTTCTATACGAACCTGGCTTGCAAGCTCTTCGATCTCGATACCTGTCGTGGCACGGATTACGCAAATCGCGTCAAAAAAGTGGCCGACTGTCTCGTGATTACGCCGGACGCTACTGACGCGTTTGACTGGTTGCCCGCGAGTTGTGCCTATCGCCTGATCGCGCGCGGCGAGGACCTGTTTGACTGGCATCCGCTTGTATCGGGTGATCCCAACTCAGTGCATGAGGCTGGTATTTCAGTGCGAGGAAAAGTAGTTTCCGAAAACGACACGAACGAGTGGACCGTGCTGTGGACGGTTCATGAACCGGACAAGCGTTCTTAGACCCGCAAACGGAGCTTAGATGAAGAGCTATCCAACAGTCCCGCTGGACCACTACCAGGAATACCCGATTGATGAGATGCGGGAGCGTGTCGAAGCCTTCTACGACAACATCAATCGGCGACGGACCGTGCGCGAATTTTCGGATCGCCCCGTTCCGCGGGACATCATCGAAACGGCGCTAAAGGCCGGCAGCACGGCACCCAGCGGCGCGAATTTGCAGCCCTGGCATTTTGTCGTTGTGAGCGGCGCGGAAACAAAGAAGAAAATTCGCGAAGCAGCCGAAGTCGAAGAGCGCGAGTTCTATGCACACCGCGCATCGCAAGAGTGGCTGGACGCGCTGGCGCCACTGGGAACCGACTCAGACAAACCGTTTCTTGAAACGGCGCCCTTTCTGATTGCCGTGTTCCTGCAGAAATTTGCTTATCTCGAAGATGGCCGGAAAGTGAAACATTACTACCCGACCGAATCGACGGGAATCGCATCCGGCATGTTGATCACGGCATTGCACACTGCCGGTTTGGCGACGTTGACTCATACACCGAGTCCGATGAGGTTTATGAATGAAATCCTCGGGCGACCGAAGACAGAGCGGCCGTTCCTGTTACTCGTCGTTGGTTACCCGGCTGACGATGCCGAGGTTCCCGATATAAAGAGGAAGTCGATCGATGAGTTCGCAAGCTTTGTCGACGTGTAGGAGCGGCGCTTGCAGCGCGATCATCGCCGCCACAGTCGCGGCGTGGGCGCCGCTCCTACACATCGCTGCCGTGCCGGCGATCGCCGAACCTCTATCTGACCCACTCGCTGCCGGCTGGAAGGGCAAAGCAGTTTGCGAAAAACTCCACGAAGATGAAGAGCAGAGAATACTCCGTTGTACGTTTCCACCGGGTGTTGGTCATGAGAAACATTTTCATGCAGCGCACTTCGGGTACGTATTGGTCGGGGGGAGAATGCGCATCCGCGACGACAGCGGCGAGCGCGAAGTTGATTTGCCGACGAACTATCGTTGGCTTAGCGACGGCGTTGCGTGGCACGAGGTGCTCAATATCGGCGAAACAACGTCTGTCTACCTGATCGTGGAGGCGCTCTAGTCAGGCCTCGATACATTCAGGAGCCCTGTCGACAGGCCCGTGCCCAGCAGAATGCCGGAGCTGCGACGCGCATAAACAGAAACGCGCCGCCAAAAAGCGCAGCAACCATCGTCAGGTCGAAAATGTCTCTAGTCTTCACCAGTGGGCTCACTTGTCTGCAGCGAACCGAGCCAGTCGATCATATGCTTCTGCTGGAAGCTGAAGAAAGGGTTGTAACGCATGCGAAGAAAGTACTCGGCATTCAAGCGCATGACATTGCGCTCGCCGCGCGGTGCGAGCGCACCGAAAGCGATCAGTTGCTCGTCGCTCAGCAGGCCGCTGCCATCGCCGTATACCTTGTCGTCAGCACGAAACGGCAATGCGATGTGAGACAGGGAAAATATTCGATCTGGCCACGCCAGACCCGTCGGTTTAACCACCGAACTGATTTCACCCGGCATGAGCGTTAGCGCATCGACGGCGAGACTTGAGGAATTGTGATTCTGCAATATCGTTACGCCGTAGTTCAGCGGAGCCATGTTTCGAAAATTGGCGGCCAGGTTCGTTCGTTCGCCTTTCATCAGGTGCAGCAATGTATTTTCGCTATTGACGTCGTAGACGACGAGACTACTGCCGTTGTCCGGCAGCCTGTTGTAAAGCAGTGTGACGATGGCGCTCGCGCGCACCGTATTGTCTACGGCGGACTGAAACGTCAGGATCGGCGGCAACTTTGCGATCTCGTCGGGCTGTGCCAATTCCTTGTGCGTGCGACGCAGTATGCGGTATATCTCCCACGCAGCCCGATTCGGAAATGACGTAAACTTGAAAGGGTCGACTTCCGGCAGGACGGATTGCCATTTGAATTTTTCGAAATACGGCATCCACGAAATTGCCTCATGCAAATTCGCAGCGATTGCGAGGGGCGAGACGTCGATCGCCGGCGACATCAGGACGAGTGCGTCCGGGCATGCGAGGTCATCGTACTCTTCGCAAAGCAGCGCATAGTCAATGGCCATAAGCCCGCCGTTGGAATACCCGACGAGTAACAGGGATTCATCGGCTCCCGGCTGCTGCATTGCATGACGAACGGCGATTCGAATAGCTGCAGCCCAATCCTCCCACCGCGCCAGCAACATGCCGCCAACGGCGAAACCATGGCCCGGCATGCGTAGTACCACCACATTATAGCCAGCGCCCACCAACGCCTGCGCAGTTGTAAGCATAGTGTAAGGAGAATCGGTCAGGCCGTGCAAAAGCAATGCGACGCCGCGCGGCGATGCGGTTTTCATTTCATAAGAGCGATTCCAGTTTTCGTCATAGTTGCCGGGAAACGTCAGGCTGTGCGAAGAGAATCGATCAACGCGGCTCTTGGGCCTGCTTTCACTGGAAATTTTTTCGGCGAGTTCCTCAGCCAGTCGTCCTTCGATAGCGAGGTAGCCCGACCAATCGGTTTCGTCTTCCTGCGATGCGTCAAACTCGTGGTCGAATTCGACTCGGTGCTCGGGACCGAGGTCGTGCATCTTGCGGGAACTGATCGCCAGTGTGAAATAGACCGTCAAAATCACAGTGCCCAGCATCACTGCGACCCACTTTCCGATTTTTAGTGCGATAGCCACACTAGCCGGTGTTCTGCAGGCCCTGCGCAATGCCGTTGACGCTCGCGAGCAGGGCATCGAACAACGCTTCGTCCTCGCTACCCGCCTCACGCCAGCGTGCCAGCAAGTCAATCTGCATCAGGCTCATCGGATCGACATATGGGTTTCGCAACATGATTGCGCGTTGCAAGGTGATGTCGCCTTCCAGCAACTCCTTGTGCTCCGAATATTCGAGTATCAGGTCGCGCGTCAGTTCGTATTCCTTCTCGATGATTGGGAAGAAGTGTTCGTGAAGGTCGCCCGCGAGTTCCGAGTACAACTTGGCGATACCGAGGTCGGCTTTCGCGAGCACCATCTCGGCGTCCGCCGTAAGTGCGCGCATGAAATACCATTCGGCGAACATGTTACGAAATTCGGTGTCGTCGAATTGTTCAGCTGCTTTTTTCAGGCCAGTGCCGAAGCCGTACCAGCCGGGTAAAACGAAGCGCGATTGTGTCCAGGCAAACACCCAGGGAATGGCGCGCAGATCCTCGACACCGGATTTCGAGCGTCGCGACGATGGACGCGAGCCTATGCGCATTTTCTCGATGAGATCGATGGGCGTTGCCTGACGAAAATAATCGACAAACTCCGGCGTGTCGTAAATGAGTTTGCGATACGCCTTGCGACTTTCGCTCGCAATGACGTCCATCATCGTGTGCCATTCAGGCTGATCATTGCCGCGATGCCGTGGCATGGCAGTGGCCAGGGCAACCGAACCTGTCACCTGTTCGAGCGTGCGCAGTGCGATACCGCGGAGACCGTATTTCTCGTTGATGATCTCGCCCTGCTCGGTGACTCGCAGCCGGCCATTGACGGTTCCAGGCGGCGCGCCAAGTACCGCGACGTGCGTCTTGCTGCCGCCACGGCTGATCGTTCCGCCGCGACCGTGGAACAGCGTGAGTTCTATGTCTTCGGACTCGACGGATTCGACGAGCTTCTCCTGGGCGTTCTGCAATGCCCAGCGCGCAGCCGCCAGCCCACCGTCCTTGTTGCTGTCCGAGTATCCGATCATGACGGTTTGTCGCTTGTCGCGTGTCTTCAGGTGATTCCTGTACAGCTCGTTGCCAAGCAGTTCGCGCAAGATCGCAGGACCACGCTGCAGGTCATTAACGGTTTCCAGCAGTGGCGCGACGTCGAGTGGCACTTTGCCGCGTCGATCATGCAATTCCCCCCATTCCGCCAACAGCAACACCGACAAGATATCATCGGCTCCCTGGGTCATGCTGACGATAAACGGACCGATTGATTTGTTGCCATATTTTCGGCGGCAAGAGGCGATTGCCTGGAATACGGCGATCGTTTTGCGTGCCTGCGTTGACAGGTCTTGCGGCGCACCCTCGCGCGACTGGATCGCATCAATAATCCGCTTTGCACGATCGTCGGCGGAACGGTCCATCCACTCGCTGTCGCCAAGGCACTCGCCAACCACCCGCCTGTGCACATAGGCGTCTTGTCGAACATCGAGCGTGACCAGATGAAATCCAAATGTTTCGACGCGACGAATAAGACGTTGCACGGCAAACAGCCCGGCATGCACGCCCTTGTTGGCGGCTAGGCTGTCCGAGATCAGTGACAGGTCAGCCTCGAACTGACCGACTTTCTCGTAAGGGAAGACATCATCGTCGTAGGTCGATTGCAGCCGCGCCTGCATCAGTCGCAGCAAAACGCGGTAAGGCATCTCGCGGTGGCGTGCCGGTACAGCGTGGAACTCTTTCTGGAATACGTTGCGGTATTCGAGAATCTTCGCCTTGATTTCATCGCTGACATCGACACTGTCTGTCGACTGGCTGAGCTTCGCGGACAACGCACCGCACTCGTTGAAATACAGATCCAGAATGAGCGATCGTTGCCGCGCAAGCGTCGCGCGAATGGTCTTGGCATTGACGTTGGGGTTGCCGTCCATGTCACCGCCAACCCAGGACGCAAAGCTGACGAGGCTCGGAACATTGAGTCGCTCGGCTTCGTCGCCGTAAATTCGAGCAAGCGCCGCGCTGATGTCTTCGTAGAACGGCGGCATCGTGCGATACAGCACGTCCGTAAGAAAAAACAAAACGTGCTCGAGCTCGTCTGCAACAGTCATCTGTTCAGACGGATGCTCTTCGGTTTGCCAGCCAGTTGTAATCAGCAGTCGAATGTTGGCCAGTGCGGCACTCTTTTCCTGCGGCGTCATGGTCGGGTTCAGCATGTCGACGAGATGCCGAACAATGTTTTGTTCCTTACGCAGTATCGTGCGACGGGTCGGTTCAGTCGGGTGAGCCGTGAACACGGGCTCAATATGCATCGAATTCAGAAGTTCCTGTAGTTGCTCGACGCGGGTACCGGACGCTTTTAGTTTTACGAGGGTGTCTTCGAGCCCGCCGGGCTGATAGTGGCCGACATCTCGAAGGTATTCGCGACGGCGCCGAATGCGATGCACTTTCTCGGCCGTGTTCACCATCTGGAAATAGGTTGAGAAACTGCGGATGACCGACAGCGCGAACGGCGCGTCGAGATTCTCGACAAGGGCCGACAGTTCTTCGCCCTCGCGTTCGTTGTCTTCGCGTCGGCGAATGGATCGCAGGCGTGCATGTTCGACAAAATCGAACAGTTCATCGCCACCCTGTTCGGCGATTAATTCTCCGACCATTGCACCAAGCGTCCGGACGTCGTCTCGCAACGCCTGATCTTTGTCTTCGAATGTGATGTCCTGGCGCCGCACGGTTCTTATTCTTGGTTTTTGGTCCGCATTGAAGGGCGTCGCGACAATAGCAAAATCTCGACAGGCTGCCCAGTTACGCCGGGGGCTGGAATTCGGCTGATCGTGAACACTGGCAGTTGTCCGGGGAAGGGTCGAAGGATCGTGATAGCAAGTGCAGGCAGTCAGGAGGTGGCAGCACCGCGGTCGCAGGAGCATCCGGGCAAAGCGGCCGTCCAATGCGGAATCGCCATTGAAGCAAATGCCAAGCTCGTCCTGGCGTCGGAGCCACTGTTTGCGCGCCTCTCGGGTCAGATCGGCGATGCGCTCGGTCGACAGCTACCTATGTCTGTGTTGCTGACCGGCTTGCAAGGCGACGATGCGGCTAGCCGCTTCGAAGGCTTTTGCCGACGACTGGCCGATGCGCTGGATGCGCCAGGCGCTCATACCTCGCTATTAGAAATTACGATCAGCGGAAAGGACCCTGGGCCGGGCTTTGCGTGGCAAATCCGTCGCGAGATTTTGGGGGCCGGTCCTCTCAACATACTTTGCGATGAACGATCGATTGTCGCGGAGGGCTTCTGGCGACAACTGTGGTGCCTGCGCTCGGAACCGCTGGTATCAGTAGCGTGTTGGCCGCATGTGCGAAGTTCTTGCCCGCTGCTGACGTCGGAGTGGGCAGGCAATTCGTTGCCGGGGGTCGGTCTTCAGGCCCCTTCGGAATCAGCCTGGGTGACAGCAACTGTGTCGCTGCAGGAGCTTACCGATTCGCGAGGTGACCTCGACGACGACGCGTTCACGGCCGCGCTCGCAAGTTTGGTCGGCGAGCTGGAGGCGACTCACGGTGCCGCCCGCTGGCCTACCGCCGCCATGCGTCACGATGCCTGGATGAATCGCAGGCTGGCGATTCAGTTCACGGGCCTTGGAGACTATGCGTTGCAGCGAGGCCTGCACCCCGGGGAACATGAAAGCTTGCGGTCACTCAAGCGATTCTTATTGCGCGCCCGCCGTGTTCTCTGTTTTGAGTCACAGCGAGTCGCCAGAAGCACGGAAATACTGCCGGCGATTGATTTCAGCAGTCCCGCACGAGGGCTCGGTGACGGCCCGCTGAAAAGCGGCTGGGAACAACGCTGGTTGAGTGCCGTCGACCGCACGGGCGTTCGTCATCGAAATATGCTGGTCCTGTCGCCCTGGTCGCTTTTCCCGTCCGGAAACGCCGACATACGCTTCAGGGACCTGGCACCGCTGCTGCGCCTGGCAGATGCCTGCTTATTCCGCGAAAGGCCGCCGCTTGAGGGCTGGAAAATCAATGAATTCAAGCACTTTCATCAAGGCATATGGGCGCTGAGCCATCAGTTGGAGTCCAACACACTCGTTGCGGAGCGGCTATGAACTAGGATACGGTTTACGATTGCGAGAGGAGAGGGGACCTCTTGATTCCAACTACGATTGACGTGCATGGCGTTGCGGTTCTCATCCTGACCGTCGTTGCGCTGGCGTTGTTTACGCGCGACCGCATTCCGCTCGAGTCATCATCGCTGGCGATTCTGATCCTGCTCGTCGGCGGCTTTACCCTGTTTCCCTACGAACGCAATGGCGAGGTGCTCGTCAACGCGATCGACTTCTTCGCAGGCTTCGGCAGCGAAGCACTCATCGCGATTTGCGCATTGATGATGGTTGGCAAGGCGCTCGAAACGACAGGCGCGTTGCAACCTCTCGCGAATGTCGTCAGCCGTGCCTGGGCGACGCGCCCTGTGCTTGCTTTGCTCATAACGCTGATTGCCGGGGCGATATTGAGTGCGTTCATGAACAACACGCCGATTGTCGTGCTGCTCATGCCTATTCTCGTCGGCGCATCCTTGCGCGCAAAGTTTCCGGTATCCGGAGTCATGATGCCGATGGGCCTGGCGACGATTATCGGCGGCATGTCGACGACGATCGGCACGTCGACCAACTTGCTGGTCGTCGGTATTTCCCGGGACATCAGCGCTTCGCAGGGCCTCGGCATTGACGAGTTCAGCCTTTTCGAGTGGGTGTTGCCGGTCGCGATCGTCGGAGGCGTCGGTTTACTCTTTCTGTGGTTGATCTCGCCGCGGCTGTTGCCGGATCGCACGCCACCAATGGCCGACACCTCGCCGCGCATTTTCAGCGGCCAATTGAACGTGAAGGAAGGCGGGTTCGCAGACGGCAAGACTTTGTCGGAAGTTCTGGCTAAAGCCGACGGCATGATGCGCATCGACAAAATACAACGCAGCGATTCTCTTTTTCTCGCCAAGCTGCCGTCCGTGATGTTGCAGCCCGGCGACAGGCTGTTGGTAAAAGACACGCCGGAGAACCTGAAGCACTATGAACAGATCCTTGGCGCAACGCTGTTCAATATTTCTGATACCGAACATCCCGTCGATGAGGAGACGCCACTCAAAGCCGAAGGCCAGCAACTAGCCGAGGTCGTCGTCACACGAGGTTCGCCACTTCATCTTCGCAGCCTCGCAGCGGCACGTTTTAGCGCGAGCTATAGCCTGTTGCCATTGGCATTGCATCGCGCACGGTCGCCGAGCTCACAGATTACCGGCGACCTGAATATGATTCGCCTGCGCGCGGGTGACGTGTTGCTCGTGCAGGGCTCGAACGACGCGATCACCAATCTGAAGGAATCGGGCTCTATGCTCGTACTCGACGGAACAACACAATTGCCGCACACGCACCGTGCCAAGCGCGCACTGGCAGTTATGGCGTTTGTCGTATTGGCGGCAGCGTTTGGCATCATGCCGATCGCGGTCAGCGCCGTGGTCGGCCTCGGCCTGATGATCGCCACTGGCTGCCTGACCTGGCGCGATGCGGCCAACGCTATCTCGATTCCCATTGTCATGATCATTGTGACCAGCCTTGCGCTGGGCAAGGCCCTGTTGGGCACAGGTATGGCAGCCTATCTCGCGTTTTCGTTCGTCGACGCAACGTCGCTATTGCCGACACCTTATGTATTGAGCGCTTTCCTGTTGCTCATGACGCTCATGACGAATGTTGTATCAAACAATGCGGCAGCTGCTATCGGTACGCCGATCGCAATTTTGATCGCGACACGACTTGGTGTCGATCCCGTGCCCTTCATCCTGGCGGTGCTGTTTGGCGCAAACATGAGTTTCGCCACACCCTACGGCTACCAGACGAACTTGCTGGTGATGAGCGCCGGTGGTTACAAGTTCTCGGACTTCCTGCGCGTGGGTATTCCTCTGACTATAATTATGTGGATCGGTTTTTCGCTGGTGCTGCCACTGCTCTACGATCTGAGCCCGGTACCTGTGCCGTAGTTCACAGGTTGCGGCCGCAACCGTTGACGTGGCCCGGATCCGCGGTAATACTCGGTCTCATGAATTCACGGTTGAACAGGAACTGGTGGTGGCTGAACTCAAAGGAGAGGGCGGCTGGCTGACCTGTAGCTGAGCACAAGGAATTTTCAAAGCCCATCTCCGCGACAGCGCAGATGGGCTTTTTATTGGGACACGACATGCAAGCACCATTCGACATCGCAGCAGACCTCGACACGCCGGTATCGGCGTTCCTGAAGTTGGGTCCGCTGCGGCCACGATATCTGCTCGAAAGTGTGGAGGGCGGCGAGCGTTTGGCGCGTTACTCCTTCCTGGGCTTCGGCGATGCGCTCGAGGTTCGAATGGATAGCGAGGCGCTGTACGTCGACGGCAGTAGGCGGCCGCGCCCGACGACGCAATCCGAGTACCTCGAAGCCTTACGCGAATCCATGAAGCTCGCCCCGCTGCTCAAACCCGAAGTTGGGGAACTGCCGTTCGCCGGGGGTCTTGTCGGCGTGTCGGGTTACGACGTCGTGCGTTTATTCGAACGTCTGCCGCAAAACACGACGCCGCAATCAAACCTGCCAGATGCGGCGTTCGCGGCGACATCTTCACTGTTGGTGTTCGATCACCTGACGCGACGGGTGGCCTTGCTGCACGACGGGCCCGAATATGAGCGGCAGCGACTTCGCAACGAAGTGATTGATCGACTAAGAGGCCCGATACCGAAACCCGCAAACTCGGTGAAAACCTCGGCGCCGGTGGCCAGCCTCAGTGAGGCGGAGTTTTCAGATCGCGTGAACGCGTGTAAAGAATACATCGCATCCGGCGACATCTACCAAATTGTTCTGTCAGTACTGTTCAAAGGAAAGACAAATGTATCGGCGTTCGAGGTTTACCGCGCGACGCGCCTTTTGAATCCCTCTCCTTACATGTTCTACTTCGATTTCGACGAATTGAAGGTTGTGGGCTCGTCGCCCGAAGCATTGGTCAGGCTTAATGGTAAGACCGCTTCCTTGCGACCGATTGCAGGAACGCTGCCGCGCGGTGATACGGTCGAAGCGGATCTGGCCAATGAAAAGGCATTGTTGGCCGACCCAAAAGAGTCGGCTGAGCACGTGATGCTTGTCGATCTGGCGCGCAACGATCTTGGGCGTGTCGCGAAGGCCGGCAGCGTGCAAGTCGACCCCTATCGTTCGATCGAGCGCTACAGTCACGTCATGCATATCGTGAGCGGTGTGCAAGGCGAGCTTGCAGACAACTTCGATCAGTTCGACCTGTTTGCGGCGAGCTTTCCGGCGGGTACGCTCGTTGGCGCGCCGAAAGTTCGGGCAATGGAGATCATCGAGGAAATGGAACAGGTGGGGCGCGGTTTGTACGCGGGCACGGCCGGCTACTTCGGTATTACGGGCGACATGGATCAGGCGATCACGATTCGGACTTTGGTTTTCTCGGGCGATGAGTACAGTTTTCAGGCGGGTGCCGGTATCGTCGCGGATTCAGTGCCGGCGCGTGAGTATGAAGAGGTGCTTGCGAAGAGCGCGATTCTGCGAAGCGCGCTCGAGATCGCCGGAGAGGGACTGTAATGGCGGCGTCAAAAGAATCCACGAACGTACGAATGTTGCTGATCGACAACTACGATTCGTTTACCTACAACCTGGTGCAGGCTTTCGCTGCGCACGGTGCTGATGTCATGGTTTACCGTAACGACGCGATCAACGTGGATGAGGCACTCGCGCTGGAGCCGACGCATCTTGTTATCTCGCCGGGGCCCGGACGGCCTGACGACGCGGGTAATTCTCTGGACATGATTGCTGCATTCAAGGAAAAAATACCTGTGCTTGGCGTTTGTCTCGGTCATCAGAGCCTGGTGCAGCATTTCGGCGGCAACATCGTACGTGCGGAGCGACTGATGCACGGCAAGACGTCGATGGCAAAACACGACGGCAAATCCCTGTTCGAAGGATTGCCGGAGCCGTTCGAGGTGGGGCGCTATCATTCTCTATGCGCCGAACAGGAGTCCCTGCCTGATGAGCTCGAACTGACGGCCGAGACCGAGCGCGGCGAAATCATGGGCGTGCGCCACAAGACACTGCCGCTTGAGGGTGTACAGTTTCACCCCGAAAGCGTGCTGACACCCGAGGGCGACAAGCTGATGGCGAACTTCATGCGGATGACGACATCATGAGCAAAGAATTCAGCGCCATGCTTGACCGGCTGCTGGACGGCAACTCGCTTGCCGAACAGGAGGCTTACGAGCTGATGTCGAAACTTGCTGAAGGTGAGATAGCGCCGGCGCTGGCAGGCGCCTTGCTCGCAGGATTACGGGCGAAAGGCGAAACGGCAGACGAGATACGCGGTTTCGCGACGGCCATGCGTGAACTCGCCGTTCACCCGGTCATTCCGGACGGGACGCCGGCCGTTGACACCGTGGGTACGGGTGGCGACGGGTCGGGCAGCCTCAATCTATCGACGGGTACCGGCCTGCTCACGGCGGCGGCCGGCGTGCGTGTCGTCAAGCATGGCAATCGCTCGATATCGAGCCGCTCGGGAAGCGCCGACATGCTCGAGTGCCTCGGCATGCCGTTGCCGCTACACGAAGCCGAAGCAGTCGCTTGTCTCGAGGCTACCGGTTTCACGTTCCTGTTCGCGCCCGCATATCACCCGGCGATGAAAGCCGTTGTCCCGGTTCGCGGTGCGCTGGCAGTGAGAACCGTATTCAACATGCTCGGCCCGCTGACCAACCCGGCGGCGCCGCCGTTTCAGTTGATCGGCGCATGGAGCAAAGATGCAGCAAAGCTCATGGCCGATGCGCTGGCAGGCATGCCGATCGAGCGCGCCTTCGTCGTACACGGCGCACCGGGCTGGGACGAAGCGACGCCTGTTGGAGAGTTCGTTCTTTATGACGTACGTCCGGGCTCGGTCGAAGAGAGCGTACGCGGACCCAAAGACTACGGTTTGCAAAGCTGTGCGCCGGAAGATCTTGCTGGTGGCGATGCCGAGCACAATGCCAGCGAACTAAAACGAGTATTCACCGGCGAGGACAAAGGAGCACATAGAGACGCGTTGCTGATGGGCACGTCACTCGTGCTCGAGGTTCAGGGTACGGCCAGCGACGCGAAACAGGGCGTTGAGATAGCGAATGCCGCGCTCGATGATGGCGCCGCTGCTGTTTTTCTTGAGCGTCTGCAGTCGCATTTTCAGGGCTGATGAGCGACTTCCTGCAGGAAATGGCGACGCTAAGCGCCGAAAGAGCGGCAAGCGTCGCCGTAAGGTCGACCGATCTTGACAAACCCGTCGTGCCGCTGCAGCTGAATCGCTTTGACGTGATTGCCGAGATCAAGGATCGGTCTCCGGCCGAAGGCGAGCTCGCGGCAGCCGATTATGATCGAGCCGAGCAGGCGCGGCGCTATCAGGCCGGCGGCGCTGCAGCCATTTCAGTACTGACCGAGCCGAGTCGATTTCTTGGTAAGCTGCAGCACATCGAAGAAATTGTTGCTGCGGTGCCGGATAGCCCGGTAATGCGAAAGGATTTCCTTGTTGAGCCAGAGCAAGTTCTCGAGGCGCGCGCGGCTGGTGCGAGTGGCGTATTACTAATCGTGACCATGCTGTCGGATAGCAAGCTTCGCAGCATGCTCGACTGCGCACAGGAGCATGGCCTGTTTGTATTGCTTGAGTCTTTTGACGAGGACGACTTGTCGCGATTGGCGAATTCGATGAATACGGATGACCTGGATCAGGCTGAGCGAGGCCAGCTGCTGTTTGGCGTCAACACGCGTAACTTGCGAACCTTGGCCGTCGACCCCGATCGTCTGAAGAATCTGGCGTCGTCGCTGCCGGATGGGCGATGCGTCGCAGAAAGCGGCCTGAATACATCTGCCGACGCGGAACGCGTCGCTGCTTTGGGCTATTCGGTCGCCCTGGTTGGAAGCGCGCTCATGCGCAGCGAAGACCCGGCCGCATTGGTCGCCGGCATGCGCAAGGACGGCGCCGCAGGTCTGGCGTCATGAGTTTGCTGATAAAGATATGTGGGCTGCGCAGTGAGTCCGACGTGCTTGCCGCCGTTGAGGCGGGCGCCGATGCCGTCGGCTTCGTCTTCGCGGAATCCGTTCGGCAGGTAACGGCAGCAGAAGCCGCAGATGCTACCGCGAGCCTGCACAACGATATTCGAAAGGTCGCTGTGATGCGTGACCCGAGCAACGAACAATGGCAGGAGGTGTTACTGGAGTTTCGACCCGATGCCTTGCAAACGGATATAGAAGATATCGAATCGCTCGACATACCCGACACGGTGCAGGTGATTCCAGTGATCCGTGAAGGCGACGCACTACTCGATGCGGACATTCCGGACGTGTTTCTCTACGAAGGGGCAAACAGTGGTCAGGGGGAGGTCGTGGATTGGCAACGAGCGGCGTCGATCGCCGCGCGCGGGAAGATGATCCTTGCGGGTGGATTGAGCGCAGCAAATCTTGGCGAGGCGATTGCCAGCGTGCGCCCTTTCGGCGTCGACGTTTCGAGCGCTGTTGAGTCCGAGCCGGGACGGAAGAGTCCGGAGCTCATACGCGAATTTATCAAAGCAGCACGAGCTGCGGAGCAAGACCTATGAGTTCACTCCTTGAGGCCGAAATCGCCGGCGAACTGCCCGACGATCGAGGCCGCTTCGGCCCGTTCGGCGGCCGCTACGTGCCCGAAACGCTGGTGCCCGCGTTCGAGCGCCTGGAAGAGGGCGTTCGGGAACATTTGCACGCCGACGAATTCCAGGCGGAATTTCGGAAAGAGCTGCGCGATTGGGTAGGGCGGCCGACGGCATTGTCGCACGCGCCACAACTCAGTGAACGCTGGGGCGCCGACGTTTGGCTAAAGCGAGAGGACCTCGCACACACGGGCGCTCACAAAATAAACAACGCA
>Ga0255056_10000306_pt1 | contig 14074 bp, 13 predicted proteins | sample Cases_109_1_MG_FD_183639 | JGI IMG/M metagenome (GOLD analysis project Ga0255056, IMG submission 183639) | Seawater microbial communities from Amundsen Gulf, Northwest Territories, Canada - Cases_109_1 | ecosystem: Environmental > Aquatic > Marine > Gulf | place: Canada: Northwest Territories... | reverse complement strand
ATCGGATCCAGCTCGATCGGTTCCGCGACGTTGACGTAAACCTTGCCGAAATTTTCGCGCAATGATTTGATTGAGCGCACCAGGCCAAATAGAGATTCCTTCTTTTTCTCGGCACCGCCCATTTCGCTGATAAACGAATCACCCTCGATAAGTCTTTCATAGCCGAAGTAGAACGGCACGAAAACAACGGGACGCTTGGGCTCTTTGATATAGGAGTGCACTGTCATCATGAGCATGCCGCCCTGCGGTGCAAGCAATCGGCCCGTGCGGCTGCGTCCGCCTTCAATAAAATATTCAATCGAGTAGCCGCGCGACAATACCTGCTGCAGGTAGGCATCAAATACCGCCGCATACAATCGATTGCCCTTAAAGCTTCGGCGCAGGAAGAACGCACCGCCGCGGCGCATCAAGCCGCCAATGATTGGCATGTTCAGGTTAATGCCCGCCGCGATATGCGGCATATGCAGGCCCTCGCCATACGTGATGTAACCCAGCAGCAGGTAGTCTATGTGGCTACGATGGCATGGCACATAGATCAATTCCTTGTCACGCGCGAGATCATGCACACGATCCATATGATTGACTTCGATGCCGTCGTAAATTCGATGCCACAGCCACTTGAGGAATCGCTCAATCATGCGGATGGTTGTCGGCGATACGTCGGCAGCGATCTCGAGAACGTAGTCGCGCGCCTTACGCTCGGCTTTTTCGACGGCACGAGCATCATCGCCGCCTTCCGCCGCGATTGCTCGTCGCACACCCGGTGCAAGCAACACCTGATTTACGAGCGTGCGACGGTGCGACAGGTCAGGCCCTACTGTTGCTACGCGCCGCTTGCGAAGATGCACACGAAGAATTCGCGAGACTTTACGAAACGCCACCTCCGCGCCGAGTCGCTCCGAGGCGATCGAGCTTATCGGCAAGGGCTCGCTGAATCGAATCAGAATATTGCGTCCGTGCATCAAGGTCGTGAAAAACTTTCGGGTTCGACCAACGACGTCCCAGTTTTCCGTAAACAGCAACTTCAGTAGTGAGCGCTCTTTTTGTGGTGATCGCCCCCAGTAGATGCCGACGGGTACCAACAAAAGCTCACGCTGCTCGTTCTCGGCCGCTTCGACGAGGCGTCTTAAGCGGCGCGAGCCGGTCTTCGACGGCCGTCGAAAAATAAAGCCTTCCATGTGCCGCAGCACGACCAGACGCCTGCGCTCGCGCAGGTCGCAAAATTCGAATGCTTCAGTCGGTGACGGCAAACCGTGGCTCGCGCACACCTGCTCAAGTACCAGCGTGTCGGCAAGGCCGCCGGCTTCGAGGACATAGCAAATAACGGCGCCCTGATCCGCGAGCAATTCTTGTGGGGGCTCAGGTTGCGCACCCGGCCGCGTCCAGATTGAGAGTATCTTGCCGGCCAACCAATACATCGGCCGAACGATGAATCCCGCGATATTCATGGCGAATTAGTCTACCGAATTATTCGGGTAAACCGGGTGCTTTTAGTTCTTGACACCGTCATCGTCTTCTTCTACCGCTCCCTCAGCATCTTCGAGCGCGTCGTCGATATTTTGCTTCGATTCCAGCAATTGCGCTTCAACATCCGCGGCTTTGTCCATCTGTCGATTGTAATCGTCCGCGATCTCCGCACCGACCGTGTCATTGTCTTCAGACTCCTCGCCCGATTCGCCGCCGCAGCCCGCAACCGCCAACGAAGCCGTTACCAGAAAAAAACTCAAGATACGTTTCATAATTCTTCTCCCACTCATCACGCATGACTACGCGCGAACCTTTTCAATAAAAAACCTGAGATATTCATTTATCTCTTCAATGTTCGCCGTTAGTCGATGATCCCCGTCAATCAGATGCAAGCTCGCGGCGCACTGCTTCGCGAAGCGTATACTATTTTCGACCGGCACTATATCGTCATGCCAGCCATGCACAATGCAAACGGGCATTGTCGGCGGTTCCGGCGTCAGCTCCTCGTAACCTTCCATGAAATAGGCAGGCGCGAGTACGAACAAGCCGGCCGCCCCCAGCCGCCCCGCCGCCGCTGTCGCAACATGGCCGCCCATGCTCGATCCAACGAGAATCAAGCGATCTTCGATGTCGGCCGCCTCGGCGATGAGTTTTTGCACGCGTTCCGTCGGATCCGCGATGCCCTGATAGTCAATGCTGTCCGCCTCACAGCCCAAGGCCTTCGCTTGCTCTGCCATGGCGCGAATCTTGGATCCCCAGGGACCGCTTTCCTGGCCGTGAGAAAAAATAACAGTCGTCATACGAGTATCCCGTCGCCCGTGTCGCACAGCTCTTCAATCTTGCGAACCAGCAGCCAGTCGCGATCCTGCCCCCAAGTCACAAAATCGCCTATACGTACTGTCGGTACGCCCCAGGATCCAGACTCCATCATTGACTGTCGATTGTCATCTGCAATTTGTCGCCACGCATCGTTTTTGATCGACGCCTTTGCATCCGGCCAAAACAGGCCGCTCTTCGCCGTCACCTTTCTTAAGCCCTCATCTGTGGCCACATCAATCGCCTCGCTCCAAATCGCCTCGCCCGCATTGAGAAAAAAATCACGTTCGCGATTTTCGGCAATAGCATACTGCAGAACCGCGAGACAATGCTCTACACCGGCGCCAACAGGATCAGCCATTTTACCGAATGGCACGTTGAGCCGGCGCGCCTCGCGCGTCGTGTCGGCGGCGATGTACATCAGTTTCGTTTTCGGTACCTGCATGCCGCGCATAACCATGGGCAACACAGGTCGTATCCGCAACTCGAGGCCGTAGGCATCAGCGATATCCATGAAACGGCGCAACGCCAGATAGGAATACGGACTGCGAAACGAGTAAAAGAGCTCCAGCGGTGGAAGTTCGCTGGCTGCTGCCGGAGGCTTCACGGGCAGATTGACTTGCATGACCTGACCGATTGACGCGATGCCTGGCGGCGCGCCTTCACCGCGCCGAGCGCCCAACGCGTCGAGTCGCTCACAGAGATAATGCAATCGATCGACACCCCAGTACCATTCACCGGCGTAGTTGATCGTCGCTGCATTGTAGTGACCGAACCTGGCGAGCCGTCGTTGATTTCTCTTCACCATCGCAGCGGCGTTAGCCGTCGACCGCGCGCCCTCTGCTCTTCGAGCCACAGCCTCCGAATCACCGCGCCAATACGCGCTGATTGCTCCGATCAGTTCGTTGCGAAAATCATCCCTGTCGGCCGCTGCTGCAAGCGCATCGAGCAAGGCCAGGCGATGTTCAACTGGTGGCGTGCCTTTATCGAGAAAGGGGATGCCCAATTCACGAGCCAGTCTCCTGCAATCGTTTACTGCGTACTCGGTATACAGATCCGGCGCCGGACGCAGTGCGCCCGTAATGGCTTCGGTCAGATAAAAGCGCAACTCGACATCATAGTGCTCGGTAAATTCGGGGAGGTAATGGCAGAGAAGGTAGGAATACGGGTCGTCCAGTTCAAGAAACACCGAAACGACATGTCGTCGCCTCATCAATGTGCGGCGAAATTCAGCGAGCGCACGTTTTGTGTTCAACAGGCGCTCGCTGAAGACGAAATTTACCAATGCAGAACGAAGCCGGAGCTTCAGATTCATGAGTCATCCCAGGCAGACGTCGGCTTCCATAACAGCTCGTCGAGATTGGGTTGCCAGTGATACAGACTCATGTCGATACGACCCGCCAAGACAGTGACTCCTTCCATCATAAGCCGATCACGTTGTTCCTCAAACTGAGGCGCGTCCCTGGCGAAGGCGATTCTTCCCGACGCCTGAACAACCCTGTGCCACGGAAGCTTGTGGCCCTTTGGCAAGTGTCGCAGCGTGTAGCCGACCTGGCGTGCGCCACGCGGTATCCCCGCAATTTGTGCGATTTGGCCGTAACTCGCAACGCACCCTTTGGGTATATCGCGAATCGTCTCACGAATACGATGCATACGTGTTTGCGAATCCATTGTGGCCTCTTTCTATTCCGCGCGAAGCCGCGCTTTGATTTCGCGCTTCGCATCCTTCAGGACTGTGTCGCGGTCGAGGCTATCGAGAATCCTCTGTACCACCAGCTTCGGCCCGGATTCGCCCCAGGATTTGCCTTTCGAAAGATACTCGGCGGCAACCCGTCCGACAATCAAGGTGCTGTAATAAGCGACCGCGCCTTGCGCCGCTGCGGTCGCGACGGTTGACCAGCCCAGGGTACCGACCTTTAGTGCGCTTGAGCCCAGATGTATCGCCCAGACCGTCGCCATGATGGCTGCAGATTCAGCAGCGATCACGGCGATGAGCGAACCCGCCTCCTTCTGACTCAGCGGTAAGCCGTACACGCGTGACAGATGTACGACCATGCCAACGTCGATAAACGCAGCCGCAAACAGATCGGCAATCGGTACCGGGTTGAACGCGACCGCGATGCCCTTGCCGACGCAGTAGGTACGCACGAGCTTGTCACCGATATCCCTCCGCGCGGCGAGGATACGGCGACCAACCTGGTCGCTTAGATCGGAGGCAAACAGACTCGCATTCAGTGCGGCAAGGGTCTTGCCCTCCGCATCGAGAATTTCCCAAAGCTTGATTCGTAATTCTTCTATGTCGGGAGAGCGATGGCGTTCGCCTTTTTTTTCTTCTCCATCCGCGCCGACCTCGATCAACATTTGCGGTCGTGGCCTGGCCGCGGCCGCGACGATGTGCTCGGAATCCACAATTCCCTCGGTACGGGTGCGCAAGGCGTCGAGCAGGCGTTGCTTTTCCTCTGCTGTATAAAGGTCGGACTTGTTCAGAACGACGATGACGGGCCGCCCCTGCGACAACAAAGCCTTCAGTGCATCAAGCTCGGACTCTGTGATGTCGCCATCAACGACAAAGATGATCAAATCCGAACGCTGTGTTACTTCTTTAGCCAATAGCTCGCGATCTTCGCCACCTGCTTCGTCGAGCCCTGGCGTGTCGATAAGGAAAACGCCGCCCGACTCAATCTCGGTCCATGGCTGCATCGTCGATTGTTTCGTTTCACCGTGCAGCGGACTGACCGCAAATGCGTCCTCACCGATCAGGGCATTGAGCAAGGATGACTTGCCGGTGCTGACGCGGCCGAACACGGAAAGATGAATGTGACCGTGCTCGAGTTTGTCGAGCATGCCCTGAACCGCCTGGTAGTCGTGTGCGAGGGACTCGCGAACCCCGGCGGGCAGGCGTGCGTCGTTGACGAGTTCCCGCAGACTCTCGCGGGCCAGCATCAGGTGATCGCTTTCCTGGTCCTGCTGCTCGCCGTCAGTCGCCGCCGGTTTTTGGTCAGCCGCCGCTGACTTCTTCTTCCATGGCCATTCTGGCAACGCGGCGAACGCCCGCTTCAATATGTTCACTGATGCCTTCCTCGAATTCTTTCGCCGCGGCCTCGGGCACGAGTTCGCCGTTCTTCGACAATGTCAGCACAAGGCTTCGGCCCAGTGCGTCGAATATCAGACCATACGCGACGGCGTGTACAAATCCACCCGCGACGGTGCCGATCCCGGGAAAGGCTTTGAGGCCATTGCCCGCCACGGCCAGTGTTAGCGGCAGAGCGCGGCCGACTCTGCTTTGGCTCAGATTTAGGAACTCTTCGATATCGAGATCGCGCGGCGTCGCGCCATAGAGCTTGCACAGCTCCTGTGTCATGCCGGTGCCGATGTAGCCCTGGATCAGGATATCGGTGCCCGGGCTGATGGCCGCCATCGAACCGATGATCGCCTTGCGCGTCGAGTTGCGAATAATCTGTTCAGACCGTTGTACGCGATACAGCGCTTCGGCCTCGGCAAGCTTGCCGGCCGCCAACTGGAACACGGCTCTGTCGCGTCGATCTTCCAGCGGTTGCGAGTCATCTGCCAGCAAGGAATTGATCGCTACGACAAGGACGCCAACATCGGCTGGCCGCTGCCGTCGAACCGGTGATTCGGAGCCGTCGTCGCGCCGCTCAATCACGTCGATTTCACCGCCGGCCGATACTGCCACCACACGATCACGTTGCAACTCACCCCCAATGTCCTCAAGCCGGCCAAGCAAGCGATGCATCAGGCTGGCCTGCTCTTCGACACTAAATTGATCCGCCTTGTTCATGACGAGCACGAGCGGCTTGTCGAGCGCCAGAAGATGCCGCAACGAATCCGCCTCACGACGCGACAGGTCAGAGTCGCAGACAAACAGAACGACGTGCGCACGCTGCGCTTCCTCGAGCGCGAGATCGTCGAAGCCGTCGTCGTGCCCGCCCGTACCGGGTACATCCGTCAAGAGAATTTCGTTGCCCGCATCATTTCGCCAGCGATAGTGACGAATGTCGTCGGTCGAACCGCCGACGATATCGATCTTTACATCAGCCTCGGGTACCAGCGCCTTGATCAATGAGCTCTTGCCTGTACTGACTTCGCCGAAGAAGCACAGGTGGATGCTGCCGGCCTCGCGACGACCGGCAAGTTCCTGCAGTTCAGCTTGTGCGGCCGCAACATCGACGCCGGCCTCTTCGGCGTCACGCAATCTCTCTTCTATGTCCTGCTTCGACAGGGGCTTGCTGATCGATGCCCTGGGCGGCGAGATCTTGCGACGTATGACGAGGCGCCAGATCAGCACCAGTGCCGCCAACACGATCGCGATCATGATCCCGACGTAGGTGTAGAGCAGTAGCGGCGGGCCATCGGCGAGACGATCCCAGATGTTCAACGCCGATTCGGTCACGAACAGCAAGGCTCCCGTCGCTACGAGAAACGCGACGAGAACCGCTATCGCGATCGCTACGCGTATGAAGCGATCAAGTTTCATGGTCGTGATTCTACACGCTGCACGCACTGTACGAGCGGGCCCCAGCCCGCGATCGCGGCGTGGGCGCCGCTCGTACTATTGTGCGTCGATCCAGCGTTCGACTTTCGAGTGCAACATAGACAACGGCATCGGCCCGTCTTTGAGAATCTCGAGATGGAAGGCCTTGACGTCAAACGCGTCGCCCAGCCGCTCCTCTGCCAAATTGCGAAGCTCGCGAATCTTCAGCTGGCCGATCTTGTAAGCCAGCGCCTGCCCCGGGATCGCCATGTAGCGCTCCGCCTCGGAGATCGCCTTCGCCGGCGCGATAGCTGAGTTCGCGTACATGTAGTCGAGCACATCCTGACGTGACCAGCCCTTGGCATGCAGACCGGTGTCGACGACAAGTCGAATCGCGCGCCACAGCTCAGCATTCAACGCGCCGAAGTACTGGTACGGATCCGTGTAGACGCCCAATTCCTTGCCAAGCGTCTCGGCATAGAGACCCCAGCCCTCGCTGTATGCCGTGAAGCCGCCAAAGCGACGAAACTCTGGCAGGCTTTCATTTTCTCGTTGCAAAGATATCTGGAAATGGTGCCCCGGGATCGCCTCGTGCAGGAACAGGCTTTCCATCGCCCACTTGGGTCGTGCCTTTATGTCGTAGGCATTGGCGTAAAAAACACCCGGGCGCGAGCCATCCGGCGTTCCTGAAGAGTAAGATCCGCCCGACGCAGAGGCCTCGCGAAATGGCTCGACGCGACGGACTTCGAAGGCCGTGTTGGGCGCAACATCAAATAACGATTTCGCTTTCTCCTCGATGTCCGCCGACATATCGCGGTAGCCTTGAATCAGATCTTCGGCCTCGTCGAAATAGAACTGATCGTCGCTATTCGTATATTCGAAGAACTCCTGAAGATCACCTTCGAAGCCGACTTCCGCGATAACGCTGCGCATCTCGTCGTGAATGCGAGCCACTTCGTCCAGCCCGATTTGATGAATCTCGTCGGGCGTCATGTCCGTTGTCGTACGAAGCTTAACCATGTACTGGTACCACGCGGCGCCGTTCGGCTGATCGCCCAAACCAACGGTGTCACGCGAAGATTCGATGTAATCGTCACCGATGAAATTGTTCAGGCGCTCGAAGGCCGGAATGAACTTGTTTTCGATCGCGTCTTTGTAGGCTGCCGTCAGACGCTCACGATCCTCGTCGCTGAAATCGTCCGGCATATTCGTAATCGGCATCCAGAAATTCGACTCCTCTGCGCTATCAACAATGTGCGCCTGAATTTGCGGTGTCACTTTCACCATGAGGACTTTGGGCTGCACGACGCCGGCGCGCACGCCTTCTTTCATGTTCTCAATGCTGATGTCGAGATTGGTGACGATATCGTCGGCGCGACTCAGCCAGTCGTCATAGTTCTTGACCGTCTTGAACGGATGCATGCTCGAACCGCTGCCGAGCTGCACAAAAAAGTTCGTCATCAGACGAAACTGGTTCGTCGGCTGCAGATGAAACGGAAACTGATTACGTTCGAGTGATTGCTCAAGGCGAATCTTGAAAATGTCGTAACTCAGCTGGTCCTGATACTCGAGCGCATTCCGGTCGAACTCGAGAAGTCGGGCCAGAAATTCCTCGTCGAGCGCCTTATCGGCATCGCGATATTCCTGACTGTTCGAGATCGCCATTCGATCGTCATAGCGATCATCGCCGATCGAGGTCGCCGCCAGCGGGTTTAGCTCGAGATTGCGCTCGAATTGCTCGTCGAAAAGCGCCGCGAGTTGCGCAGATGTATCGACAGCCTCATCAGGCCCGGCTGATGTCGCGCCATCGTCCTGGCCACCGCTACAGGCCGAAATAACGAGCGCGGCAGCGAGAATCGCTGCTGAGAGTGATTTCATGGTGAAAATCCGCTGGTTGCAAGACCGGCGAGGATAGCCGTTTTCTCGGGCTCCCGCCACGGTAGTAGCGGCCACCGAGCTCAATCCGATCAATACGCGATCTGCTATCCTTATTGGAACAAGTCGGATGCGGTGGAGCGACCGACAATAATAAAACACTCAGGAGAGTCCCGTGACAATAAGCCTCCTACAACTGTGGCTGCCAATCGTCCTTGGCACATTCCTGGCCTGGATTGCCAGTGGACTGATTCATATGGTCGTCAAGTATCACAACTCTGACTATCAGGGGCTGAAAAACGAAGATGAAGTCATGAATGCCGTGAGAAATGGCTCACCCGGGCTTGGCATTCATACCTTTCCGTACTGCATCGACATGGCGGAAATGAAAGGCGAAGCCGTTCAGCAACGATTTAAGAACGGGCCCGTGGGAATCGTGACGATATTCCCAAATGGCTTGCCGCCCATGGGTAAGTTGATGGTTCAGCAAATCAGCTTCTTTCTTGCTGGCTGCGTTTTGATTGCCTACTGTGCAACGCTCGCACTCGAGCCGGGCGCGCAATACATGACCGTATTTCGGTTTGTTGCGGCGGTCGGTTTTCTCGCGTTCGGCTGGGGAGTTATCCCGTACAGCATTTGGTTCGGACACACCTGGTCCATGACCGCGAAGTATCTATTGGATGGACTGATTTACGGTCTCATGGTTGCCGGCTCATTTGCCTGGTTGTGGCCTGCCGCCATCGGCTAAAGATCGACTTCGCGCCAGATTGCGCGCGAAATTGGTTTACAGCATGAAGCCGAGGTCGCGAGCGGCAAAATTGTTGATATTGGGCGCTACGACAACGAGGTCTGTGTCGTCGATGCCGAACCACCTCGCCAGTGTTGCCGAGTACTGATCCGCCGATGTCGTTGGGATCATGCGACCACCGCCGACGTCCTGTTCCGCGCCGATCTGCAGTACCGGGTATTCGCCGTACAGGCGTTGGCCAAGAACAGCGTCGCCAACGACGATCTGGTTACCGCCCCAGGCGTGGTCCGTACCATCCCCATTGGAGGTCAACGTGCGACCGAAGTCGGATTGGGTAAACGCGGTGACGCTGTCGGATACACCGAGCTCGACCATCGCGTCGTAAAATGCCGTCAGTCCGTCGCTGATTCCGCCGAGCAGTCCGGGTTGATCCTGGTTCTGGTTGTCATGTGAATCGAATCCACCGATCCCCACGAAAAACACCTGCCGCTGCATTTGCAGAAGATCGCGCGCGTTAATTAGCCGTGCCACGGTGTTTAGCTGTGTGCCAAGCGGCGATTGCGGGAAGACGGTGTTTATCGCGGGCAACGAGGGATCGCTGATCGCGCCCGTCACTGTATCGACGGCATCGATCGCGCGTTTTTGAACCGCCGCAAAGCCGCGTTCGTAGACAGTATTGTATCGCGACTCGATAACGGCGCGAAATGCATCGCGCTGAGCGAGATTGATGGGATCCGGCTCAAAACCGACATACGGCACCGGGCCCGTTGGACCCATCACATACGCGAAGGTCTCATCAGCCGATTGAAACGGATTAGCACCAAACAGCGATGCGTTAGTCGCCATCAGCTGATTGGCAACACTGGTACGAATCAGGTCCGCCATGCGTCCGGCCCAGCCCGTTGCGCTTTGTCCCACGCCCTTCAGGGTCTGCCACTGATCCTGCATGTCGTTATGCGAAAAAAGCTGCGGCGGCAACAAGGTCGAGCCATTGAAGTACTGGTCTTTGGTGGTCGGCTCAATCAGTGGACCGACGTTATTGACGATTGCCGCAGAACCGCTGTTAAAGAGCCCCCGCAAACCAGCCATGGACGGATGCAGGCCGTAGTCAACCACATCCGGAATCGCGGGCGTTAGCGCCAGCAAATCTGTTTGAGCGATGGCGAGATTTTGTCGAGCGGCGGCGTACGCGTTGTACTCGGCGTCACTGCGCGGCACGATCATGTTGAACGAGTCGTTGCCGCCATGCAGAAACACGCAAACCAGTGCACGATAGTCTGAAAAACCGCCACCTCCACCGACGACCTGCGAAAACGCCGCGCCCGGCGTTGCGGCCAAAAGCGCTGTCGCGGCGCCGCTATTGAGTAAGAAATCGCGTCGATTCATTCTTGACATGATTTGTCTCCTGACCAAAGCGATCGTTACAGTTGGTACGCGAATTCGGGTGATGTCGCGACAAAGTAGATCGTCTCCGCAGCTCTTAGTGCTGTTTCCTGCAGCGGTATAAGCGCCAGCATCCCAGCGATTTCCTGTCGCAGTGGATCGGAAATGTTTCCGGCGAGCAGTTTGTCGGCGACCATGTCGATTAAGGCATCGACGTCGGCTGCGACGCTCATTTCCTCGGAGAAGTCGATATAGATATCGTCGTCATCAAGTTGGGTGTTTGTTTGATTCAGCGCAAAGCACTGGAAGAACATGAAATTCGTGAATTGCGTGCCCATGAATTCAGTCGCGATTTGTAGTTCCGGCGCCACCAGGCTCGCATCGCGAATTTCGCCGGGTGGTGCGAAAAAGGGACTGAAAAAATTGAATACGTGCGACGCCTGCAGCGGACCCTGACCAAACAGGATGTACGACGCAACGAGTGGGTAGCGACCGCTGTTGGAAACAGCATCGTAGGCTCGCCATAGCTGCGTCACGCGCAATAGCGGCTCTTTAAGCTTGCCGTCAATTTCCATCGGCAGGTCCGGACGTGCTTCGGGATCCAGCAAGATCGCCTTCACGACTGCCCCCAGATCGCCGCGGATGCCATTGCCGTTATTGTTAAACACGCTGGCAATGCGTTCGACGTAAGCCGGCGACGGGTTGCTGGTCACCAGTCGCTGAATAAGTCGTATCGCGATAAACGGCCCGACATTCGGATGATCGAAAATGTTGTCGAGAGCGTCGGCCAGATCCTGATCGCCGCTTTGCCCGGCCGGAATGACCACGTCGTTCAGCACAGTCTTCGCACCCGTGTCGTGAAAATTCGGGTACAGCTGCATCGGTACAACCTGATTCAGTTCCGTTTGCCTGGCAGTTTGAAAAGTCGGCGAGCCCGCGTAGGTCCAGCCCGTGTAAATATGAGCGAACCCTTCAATGACCGCCTGGTCGTAGGTTGAGATCGGCTGGTTTTGCCCGTCCAGCTTCGGGCTGCCATCGTTGTTGAGTTCCACGAGTCCGATGGAAAACAATTGCATGAGCTCGCGCGCATAATTCTCATCGGGCCGAATATTCAAGTCCGGGTTCGGTCTCTCGTTGCCGAGCATGCTCAGGTACACACCCATCGTGGGATGCAGGGTCACATCCTCGATGAGATCGCGGTAGTTTGCGAACGCATTTTCGGCAAGCATGTCGTAATAGTCAGCAAGCCCGTAGGGCGCGTTTTGCAGCGCGCCCAATTGTGAAACGACCATCACTTCAGACAATGCGAACGCGACACGCTGCCTGAGCTGATCATTGGCGTGTAGTGCATTCCGAAACCAGATATCGACCCGATCCGGCTGCAGCTCAAATGGAAACTGCGGCCGCGGTATGGACCGCACGTGTGGCAGCTGCACGGATGCTGGCTGCAATAGTTGTTCATCGATCCATGCCTCAAAGCCCATGCTCATCAGGCGGCTTGCTTCCGCTTCCGTGGCGCCAAAGCTGGCCTGATTCAAAAACCGGAACGCCTCTGCTTTCGTAATCGTTATGGGTGGCGGTGGCGGCGGCGGTGGTGGTCCGGGCGGGGAGCTACCTCCTCCGCAGCCGGCAAGCGCTAAAGCCAAGGACAGTGTTGTTGAAATCAGTCGAAGTGCGTTCATCGTCACTTACCGTGTTTCGATTCCAGGAAGGCGATTTGATCTGCTGACAGCAAATTCTTCAGTCGAATTAACATCATCATCTGATGTTTTTTGACCTGATTTTCGGCCAATAACGCGACCTCGGCGTACTCAATCACGCGGTCTTCACTGATGGGCGACTCATCAAGCTCGGCCATTATTTTCTGATACGCCTCTCGCATATCCCATTCGTACTCGGCGACGTTGCCCTGTACCGCAACGACGGCTGCCCGAATCTCGGTAAACTGGTCCTTGGTAAGACCCAGCTCTGCCTGGTTCTCGAGAATCACGTTCGGCGCGAACAGTTTTCCCTTGAATGGGTCCTTTTGATTGTCGGCCGCGAGGGCTGTACCAAGGCTGAATATGGCCACAACCGCGACCAGTACGTTCACTATTGAATGTCCGTTTCTCACAATAACGCTCCTTCTGCCGGTTCGGTTGACTCGATCAACGTCGGCAAGTCCTGATAAAGGTCAATTTGATGCTCGGGTAGCAGGCTGTCGCTCGGTGCAATCCAGGACGTGGATTCCATTAGCTCGGCCAACTCGACGAATTTAATGTTGTCTGACGGCGGCGTACCGATATTCAACACAATGACGACCGCCGCAGCAGTTGCCGCCGCACTGGCAAGCCAGGCGTAACGGCGCCGCGATTGGAGATAGCTCATCTCGGCATTCGCCCAGACTTTGTCGAAAGCCGGTGCAGTAACTTCGGGAGCCGAGTGATTAACAGCGCTTGCCAGATCCTGATCGTTCATTGCAGTTCACCTATTTTTTCTCGCAGGGCCTTCTTCGCGCGATCGTAGTGCACACGGCCGGTACCGCTTGTTACACCCATAACGGCGGATGCCGCTTCGACGGTCAGCTCCCGACAAAAAACCAGCTCAACGATGTCGCGTTGGCGTGGGGGTAATTGCTGGACGTGTTCCCAGATCGCAGAATTACGCTTGCCCTGGTCGCTATCGCGCCCCGGCTCGTTCATCTCGACGGGCTGCTCGAAACTTGTTGCTTCGTAGGTCTTGACCAAGCGCAGGCGTGACGCGAGCCGGCGATAGCGACTGCGAGCGAGGTTTTGCACTACTGAAAACACGAAGGTCTTCAGTGACGATTTGTTGTCGAATCGCGCATTGCCGCTCAAGAGTTCTACATAAGCCTGTTGCATCAGATCCTCCGCTGCTGCCTGATCGTAAAAACAGCGGGAGAGGGCCCAGCCAAATACCTGGCCGTGTATTGCTTCCAATGCCGAGCGCGTGACCGCAGGGTTGTTTTCCAGGGCATCTCCGTCTCTCATGTCCCCTCCCGATAGCTTGGTGGCACAGAGATGATGCTTATATGACAAGCAGCGGATGCATTATTGCAGAGGGTCCGGCTGGACCTTACATAATCTGTATCAAGTGTCCACTTTCACCGAAAGCGGTCGTTCAATCAGGGGAAAATTAGCAAGCTCGAAAGGCTGGTTTCGGCCACAAGCAATGGGATGGACTCCTCCTCCCTAATCCGGCATCTAGGTGCCAAACTTGAGTGGTTTTCTCGAGTTGCATAGAAGAGAAGGAGTCCGTTATGAAGCTTAGTAGAGTCGGTGTGGATTTGGCAA
>Ga0255056_10000305_pt1 | contig 14093 bp, 9 predicted proteins | sample Cases_109_1_MG_FD_183639 | JGI IMG/M metagenome (GOLD analysis project Ga0255056, IMG submission 183639) | Seawater microbial communities from Amundsen Gulf, Northwest Territories, Canada - Cases_109_1 | ecosystem: Environmental > Aquatic > Marine > Gulf | place: Canada: Northwest Territories... | reverse complement strand
TTCAAGCGGATCGGCGGACCAAACAATCAGATCGGCCTCCTTACCCGGTTCGATGCTGCCAAACCGGTCGTCTACGCCATACATGATCGCAGGCGATTTCGTGATTGCTTTAAGCGCCTCCATCCAGGGCAATCCGTTGGCAACCGCATTGCCCGCGGACTGCGCAATATTTCGCGCGGCGTATGTTTCGCTTTGCCAGTCACCGGCAAACGAAATTTCCACACCGGCAGCGACCAGCAAAGCCGCAGACTCCAGGCGCGAATTCAGCGCGTCGAATGTCGCTGGCAGGTTTGCTTTCGAATCCAAAATGACAGGGACGTGCGCGGCAGCCAGTTTTTCCGCCACCATCCAGGCTTCCGCGCCGCCGTAAATGATAAGCCCGATCTTGTATTCGTCCGATATTCGCAGGATCGTTTCAATATCATTTGCACGATTAACGTTGACCAGCAATGGCGTACGCCCGGCAAGCACTGGCTGCAGCGCCTGCAGGTCTTCCATGCTCATCGAATAATCGCGTCGTTGACCGCGCTCGTAGGCGTCCTGGTTGCGTCTGTAATCAATCGCATCGTCCAGCCCGGCACGCAAATGCAAAATGGCAGCTGCGCGGGATCCACCGGCGAGCGCTCCGCCGTCCTGGCCCAGGTTAACGACCATAGCCGAGCCCCTGTCGGCGATGTAGTCGGGTTTTGCACCGAGTTGCACTACGGCGGCAAGACCCGAGAATATTTGCCTGGAATTAGTCAGCTCATCGAAACTCGGCGAGGGTGCGGTTAGCGCGCGAGTAATCCCGCCGGCTCGATTGATCGCAATTAAGGTCGAGCGGTGGTTGTATGCGTCCGCGATGTCGAATGCGGCAGTGAATTTGTCGCCCGTCTGATAATAGTCAACGGTCTCATCGACTCCGCTGACTTCCGTGAGCCCGAGCTGTCCCATCGCAGAGAAAAATCCGGGTGTAATGATCTTGCCGGTGGCATCAATCACGGTGGCACCGTCCGGGGCACTGCCGCCGGTTCCAACGGCGGAGAATCGACCATCCTGGATGACAAGGGTCGCGTTCTCAATGCTGCCTGCAGGACCCATTGTGTGGACGGTCGCGCCGGTGTAGACGACGGTGTCCGCAATCGAAACATTCGCCGACATGCTTGCCAGAACGATCAATACCAGGCGGTTCATTGCGCACCTCCTGACACGGCAGTCGTGCCGAGGCTGAAATCGGTCAGCGGATTTGCCGATGGATCATTGCGGTCATAGGCCAGCCAACCGTCGATGTAGACGCGCTCAGCCTTGCTGTAAACACTGAATGGGCTGCCGCTCCACACGACGACATCCGCCATCTTGCCAACTTCAAGCGTGCCGGTGTCTGTAAGGATGCCGAGCGCTTTCGCGGGGTTTCGGGTAACCCACTGGATCGCTCGTTCGGGTGCGATTTCGATACCCGCAGCCGCTGCAGCGCCCATGGTTTTCGCAGCCTCCTGGGTAAGACGCTGGATTCCGTAATTGTCATCCGAATGAATGATGGCACAGGCGCCTGCACGATCGACGATGGCGGCGTTTTCACGAATGCCATCGAAGGACTCCATCTTGAAGCCCCACCAGTCCGCCCAGACTGCGGCGCAGATTCCGCTTTCCGCAAGCAGATCGGCAATCTTGTATGCTTCCACGGCGTGCTGGAAACTGGCGATCGTATAACCGAATTCCCTGGCAATATCGAGCATGACCGACATTTCGTCAGCGCGGTAACAATGGTTGTGCACCAGTATTTCACCATCAAGCACGCCCGCCAGCGTTTCGAGGCGCAAGTCGCGCATGGGTGCTTCGCCCTGACCCGACTCGGCGGCTTTGAGTTTGTCACGGTAGTCAGCCGCCTCGATCCAGGCAGTCCGATATCCGGCGACGTTTCCCATGCGCGTCATCGGCGACTGTCCCATTCCGCCGTAAATTCGTTTGGGGTTTTCGCCGCAAGCCATTTTGAGACCGTACGGTGCATTGGGAAATTTCATTTCCTGGACATTGCGACCTGGCACGTTCTTAAGCGTCACGCTGCGACCGCCGATCAGGTTGCCGGATCCGGGCAGGATTTGCAGCGTGGTGATTCCACCAGCAAGCGCGGTGACGAAGCCAGGGTCTTGCGGCCAGACAGCGTGCTCTGCCCAGACCTCGGCGGTCACCGGAGTCGACATTTCATTGCCGTCGGAGTGTGCGGCTACGCCGGGTGACGCGTACACACCATGATGTGAATGGATGTCAATAATACCGGGTGTAATCCACATGCCCGCCGCATCGACGACATTTGCGGCGTCTGCGTCAATGTCCGCACCGACGACGGCGATTTTCCCGTCGCTAATCAAAACGTCGGCGCCGTCCAGTCGCCGGCCGTCGCCGGTCAGTACGGTGCCGCCCTGCAGCAAGGTCGATTCCGATGCGCGTGCCTGGTAGCGGCTGGCATACGGCGCGGACGCATCGGATGCATCATTCTCTGCAGTGCATCCGGAGACAAGAACCAGGCCTACCAGGCATGATCCGGTCATTTTTTTCATGAATTTGGTTCTCCGGCTCGCGGTTATTCCATCGCGGACTATACCGTAATATCGATATGCCGAAAAATTATTGAACGACCGACGAATCTCGTGTCTAACAAAAAAATAAAAATAACCGTTTGCAACTGGGGAATCCAAATAATGCCAAAATTGTTTCTACTGCTGCCTTTGGCGGTCGGGCTATATGCTTGCGCGACATCCAGTTCGCCATCGAATTCTCAAACCAGCGTGCAAACGACCGCCGCGTCATCCGACCTGGATCAGCAACCGGCGGAGGCAAAAACGGAGACAGTCGAAAAGCAACGCTGTCGTCGCGAAACATCGACCGGCAGCCGCGTTGGCAGCAGGCGAGTTTGCGACTGACGCAGTACGCCGTCTCTAAATTTTACGATTGGAAAAATTCAAGCGTCGATTGCGGGCGCGTTAGTGCCGTTTTAAAATGAGAACTGACTCATCGAAATGTGTTGTCCGTACGGGCAAACTGTACCGGTGCAAATAATGAATCGGTTATATTTCGAATGAAAAATGAAACCATCATTACGGATAAAGACTTGCCGCCTGAGGTTGTCGAGGCGATCAGAAGCGGTCGAAAAATAGAGGCGATCAAGCTTCTGAGAATCTCCACAGGACTCGGCCTGGCAAACGCCAAGGTGCTGGTCGATAGCGCCGCCCGACGGCTGTGCCCGCCAGTCACATCTCCGCCGGCAATGCAGGACATCAGCGCGTCGCCGGGCCTGGTAAAATTTCTGTTATTGGCACTGGGCATGTTCCTCGCCTACCGGTTTATTCTGAACGGATAAAGCGCTGCGCCGTGGTTTATCCCGGCACCGTTGTGATCTGAGGTCCGGTCAATTATTCGCGCCCAATTCGGCTCTCTATGAGCGTATAATTCCAACACAGGCCGGTAATCACAGGGGATAGCCGATGACGAATGCAGATCAACCCATGGACCACGTGCCCGCTGATGACGGCGTCGCGGTAGAAGAAGAAGGCGACCTGGAAAAAAACGTAAAGTCAAAAAGTACCTGGCTTCGGCTGCTGTTCATGGTCGTGCTTGGCGTTGCATGGTCCGTTGCCGTATTGATTATCACTGTCGTTGTAATCGTGAATTTCTGCTATGTGCTGTTCACCGCCAAAAGCAACTCGAAGCTGACGGAGTTTGGACATTCACTGGCCAGCTATCTTTATCAGGTAGCCGAGTTCATGACCTTCAATACGGAGACGCGTCCGTTTCCAATCGATGAAGATTGGCCTTCCGGGAAGTCCAACGAATAGCGGCCAGGCGTTTTTCCACAAAATCAACCGCGAGCGTTGATTGAGTAGATTTGAATACCACCTGGTTTGCGCTGGTCGGGCGTCGCCCGCGCGCTGGCGCCGAATGCCACTGCTTATTCCTCGGACAATAATGTGTCCCAACCCGTCCATCCCGGCCCGCGCACGACCCGGCCAGGCGTTGCGCCCGTGTGCTCTCCATACTTGAGAACCTGAACGCCATTTACAAGTACGTGTTCGACGCCAGTGGCGTACTGATGTGGCTCGTCAAAAGTCGCGTTGTCCCGTACGAGCGCGGGGTCGAAAACAACAATGTCCGCGTAGTAACCTTCGCTTAGTTGTCCGCGATCCCGAACATTGATGTTGTGGGCCGGCAGCGAGGTCATTCGGCGAATCGCCTCGGCAAGGCTAAGCAGGCTCTCATCGCGCGAGTATTTGCCAAGGACCCTTGCGAACGTACCGTATGCGCGCGGGTGCGGATTCGACTCGAGAAATACTCCGGCAGACGCGGGCGCGCCCGCATCGGATCCAAAACTGACCCAGTCTTTGCGCATTTTACGTTGCACGTTGTCCTCCGACATCAGGAAATAGGCAACGCCGACCCGGCTGTCATCCTCGATCACGAGATCGACGATTGTGTCGGCATGCGACGTACCTCGTAATTCTGCGACCTCGGCAAGTGTTTTGCCGGTCAGATGTTTTAGATCCTTATTCTTGAATTCGAGCAGGATCATGTTTTCGGCACCGGCCTGAATGAACAAATTCTCCCAGTCATCCGAATCGGCGTTAATCTCGTCAATAACGCGCGCGCGGATAGTGGGGTCCTGCAATGCTGCAACCCAGGCATCGTGTCCGCCGCTTTGCACCCAAAGCGGCATCGATGCGTCCAGACCGGTTGCGCCGGCCGTGTAAGTGTACATGTCGGCCGTTATTTCAAGGCCCGCCTCCTGCGCCGACTCAACGAGATCGAATACGTTCTGCAATTTGTGCCAATTTTTTTTGCCGGACGCCTTGAGGTGATAAATCTCTGCCGGCGCCCCGGTGATGCTGGCGATCTTGATCAATTCCTGCACGCCTTCTTCAAGGCGATTTCCTTCCGAGCGAATATGAGAGATGTAGGCGCCACCGAATTCGGCAGCCGCCGAAACCAGTGCAATCAATTCGTCGGTGTCGGCAAAACTTGCCGGAGCATAGATTAGCGACGATCCGACGCCCAGCGCGCCTTCGCGCATGGCTGTCCGGACGAGATTCTGCATGTTGGCGATCTCCTCGTCGGTCGCGCGACGATCGTCATATCCGACCTCGTGGATCCGTACAGAGGCTGCGCCGACGTAGGATGCAACATTCGGGGAAATCCCCCTTGCCACCAGAAAGTCCAGGTACTCACCGAGCGAAGTCCATTCGACATCGAATTTGATGTCGCCCTGTCGCTTCATGAGATCGACTTTCATCGACTCGGACAACGGTCCCATGGAAAAGCCTTCGCCCATGACTTCAAGCGTCACCCCTTGCTTGATGTCGCTCATGGCGCGGCCATCTTCAATCAATGATTCGGTGGCCCAGGACAGCATGTTAATGAATCCCGGCGCGACGGCTTTGTCCCGGCCGTCGATATGCTGGCGACCGATTTTGTCGCTCAGATCTCCAATCGCCACAATTCTGTCGCCATCGATGGCCACGTCCGCTTTAAACGGCTCGCCGCCAAGGCCGTCATAGACGGTTCCGCCTCGAATGATGATGTCGAAATCTGCGCTTGAACCACAAGCGACCAGAAAAAATGCGAGGAACGGAAGTGAAATCTGGTGAAGTATGGATCGCATAGTCCTTTAGTCCTGTGTCAATGACGAGTGGCGACAGATTCTACCTCTCGCCAAACGCGCAGCAGATTTGCACCCAGAATTTTGTTGATGTCGTCATCGCTGAAGCCGCGCTGCAGTAATCCGTGTACAAGATTTGGATAGCTTGCGACATCTTTCAATCCGTTTGGCAAGCTGTCTCCTACGCCGTCAAAGTCAGAGCCGATTCCAACATGATCGATGCCGGCGATTTGTACAAGATGATCGAACTGATCGAGAACGTCATCCAGGTCAGCAAACGGGAAACCGCCATTCGCTTCGTCATACTCGGTATTGAACTTTTCGTGTAATTCATCTGTTTTTTCAAGCTCATTTTTCTCAACGTAGTCGGTGTAGGCATCTGAACGCGCTTCGCTAAATTTCTGGGCTTTTTCCGTGATGAATGAAGACCCGAAATTGACCATGATTACGCCGCCGTTTGCAGCGAGTTTGCTGACCATGTCGTCCGACATGTTACGTTCAAATCCCGGTGTAAAGTATCGCGACGATGAGTGCGACGCGATAACAGGTGCGGTCGTAATCTGCATAACGTCCTCGAAGGCTGCGTCCGAAACGTGACTGATGTCGACCATGATGCCAAGTCGATTCATTTCAACTACGACCGCAGCGCCGAACTCGCTAAGCCCGTCCCATTGTTTATTGTCGTCATACGAAGAATCGGATATGTGATTTGACAGACTATGCGCGAGCGTAATATAGCGTATGCCGCGATCATAAAAGTGCCGAAGGTTGTCAAGATCGCCCTCGATTGGAGAGCCGTTTTCCATGCCCATCGGCAACGATATCAGCCCCTCCAGGAACTGGTCTTCAACGTCGTCGGCTGCTAATGCGACTGCAAATTTATCGGGTGCCGATTCGACGATGCCGTACACCATATCGATCAGTTTTTCGGCGGCCGCCTTTGACCCACCATCGGCTTCGAGACTTGCCGGCGTATAAATCGACATGAACGGGGCATTGAGTCCGCCCGCTACGGCACGCGGATAGTCGAAGTCTCCGCCTTCGGTTGCGCGAGACACGTCGTCCCACTTTTCTTCGAGGCGGTAGGGCACATCAACATGGGTATCGACGATGATGCTCTGTTGCACCAGTGTGTTGGCTTTGGTCATCAGGTCTACCCCGGGCCCTGTATCGGCGTCAGGGGGGCTGTTCATATCGCAGCCAGTGACGGCCAATACAAGGATTGTCGCCAGGATCAGTCGTAAGGTCATTTGCACTCCGGATATTTGCTTGCCAAGCGGCGCAGGCAGCAGAGTATAGGCAAAGTTGCCAGGAAATGATTGAGTATGAGAACGCCTGGCGGGTCGCCGGACTCAAATTGTGGGGCTTCATTTGCAATCCGTATACAATTGTCTATAAATATGAAAAAAATCATGTTTAATGTGCTTTTTCGTATTAAACATGAGTATAATCACGTTAATGGATATACAAAAAACCAGCGATCGCGGCATTCTGGAGGCCCTGGGCAGCCGACTTCGGGGCGTACGCCTGGACGCCAACCTGACGCGCGAGGCACTTGCATCACAAACCGGGCTGTCCGTGGACACTGTGCGCAACGCCGAAACGGGCCGAAACATCTCTGTTGAGACGCTCGTCCGAATGTTGCGTGGCCTGGGCCACCTTGACGATTTGGCCTCTCTCGTCGAAGACGCGGTCTTAAGTCCCGTCCAGCTCGCCAGAACCCAGGGCAGGATACGTCAACGCGCAAGCGGCAGGCGCCGGAACGATGACGATGACGACGACGATGACGGATGGCAGTGGTGAGCCGCCGCGTCGATGTCGCAGAAGTGCTGCTATGGGGCCGCAATATTGGCGCAGTGTATTGGGACGACGCCGGCGCTATCGCCGCATTTGAATACGAGCCCGATTTTCGCAATAGCGGCATTCAGCTTGCACCCCTGATGATGCCATTGGGTTCGCGAATTTACCGATTCCCGGCCCACGCCGGGACGTCGTTTCTTGGCCTGCCGGGACTGCTGTCAGATTCCTTACCCGACGAATTCGGTAATGCGGTCATTGACCAGTGGCTGGCGCGCGAAGGACGGGATCGGCAGTCATTCAGTCCGGTGGAACGCCTTTGCTATATCGGACAACGTGGCACCGGTGCACTGGAATTCCGACCCGCTACCCGAAAATCACCCAAAGGCTCAGTGCCGGTCGAACTCGCCGCACTGGTGGAACTCGCGGCGACGGTAATCGCAGAGCGCGCCAATCTCCATGTCTCGGCGGACAATGACAAAGCAATAGACGATATCCTGCGGGTTGGCACGTCGGCCGGCGGCGCCCGGGCAAAAGCCGTGATCGCCTGGAATCCCGCTACGGGCGAAATGCGTTCGGGGCAGGTCAGGGCGCCGCAAGGGTTCGAATACTGGCTGCTGAAATTTGATGGGGTTGAAAATCGCGAACACGGCGCGCGTGACCCACAAGGGTATGGTCTCATAGAGTATGCCTACCACCGGATGGCGCAGGAGGCGGGCCTCGATATGGCACAGTGCCGGCTGATTGAGGAGGGCGGTCGCAGTCATTTTATGACTCGTCGATTCGATCGGACTGACAACGGCGAAAAAATTCATATGCAGTCCCTGGCCGCGATCGCGCATCTCGACCATCAGCGCCCCGCTGCGCACAGTTACGAGCAAGCCATGCAGGTGATCGAACGGCTCGGACTGCCGATGGAGGCGCTGGAACAGCAATTTCGACGAATGGTATTCAACGTCGTCGCTCGCAATCAGGACGATCATACGAAAAACATTGCGTTCCTCATGGACAAGAAAGGCGTGTGGCGTCTGTCGCCGGCCTTCGATGTTATCTATGCCTATAACCCGGACGGACTTTGGACCAGTCGTCATCAAATGACGATAAACGGTAAGGCCGACGATTTTCGGCGTAGTGATTTTGACGCCGTGGCGGCCCGATTTCACATTCGAAAGCCGCTTGAAATAATTGCAGAGGTGATCTCAGCAGTGGCCCAATGGGATATATTCGCTCGCCAATCCGGAGTCGGCGACGAAACGATCAGGAAAGTCAGCGACAGTCATCGGCTGACGATTGCCTAGCACCTTTACCCTTGCTCAATGTTTCCTGATCGCCGCTGCATTCGCGAGCACGTCCGAATGAGCGGCAGAAATCGCGATTTGTCGCAACGAGTCCCAGTCGCCGCTGTCCTCGGCCGCCGTCGCATTCTCTCTCATGCGTCGGAGGTCAAGATCAATAGTTTCCAGCAGCGCGATAAATCGCCCATTGTTTTCAAGTGATTTTAAATACGGGTCCGCCCGAATCGACCAGGTATTGAAAATGAGCGTGCTGCGGAAGCCTTCGCTAACCGCTTCCTCCAGTGCGGATATGGCGTCTTCAACTCGACCGAGCGTAGCAAAAATCTGCACGTCGAGGATTCCGTGGCCGGTGATTCCAAGGCGCGGCTGGGCTTGAACGACCGGAAGCGCCCTGGTCAGCATGTCGTATGATTTCTGAGTGTCGCCCTTTTGCCTGGCTATGTAGGCGAGCGCCACGACACTCTTCATCGTGAATTTGTTGATGACAAGTTCCGAGTCGCTTGCCAGGACCGGATTGTGAAGCAGCACGAACTTTCGGGCTGTGTCCAGGTCTCCGGCAAGCAATGCCGTGTCGGCGACAATTTCGTAGACAAAAGGCGGGCGATTCGGTTTCTGCTCCAACGCTGCGAGCATCGAAGTCAGTGCGCCCTTCGGGTTCTGGTCGAACAGCAAGCCGAACGCGTCGGTCATATCGGACAACGGATGGCCTTGTGGAATTGAACTTGCGATACTGCGAGCACGCTCAATGTCGCCAAAATCCACATAAATGCCAAGACTGAGATTTCCGGCTTCCGCCGGAGAGTCAGTAAGGTCCAGTACCCGATAATACCAGGCAAGCGATTCATCGGGTCTGCCGAGTGCATACAAATGCACCGCGATGTACTCATACGGTGTGGGCCAGTCCGGATGAATCTCGATGGCCCGGATCCATAGCCTTAACGCTTCGGCGTTTTGATTTAGCTGCGCATACAATTTGGGCAAACTTGCATAGGGAATTCGCCCCAGCGGGTCAACCTCAATTGATTTTTCGAACAGCTCAATCGCTTCGTTATACTTTGCCTCAGCTTGTCTAAGCGACGCAAACCACATGTATGCGCTTGCATGATTTGGGTTGAGTTCCAGTGCGTTTGAAAATGCAGCCGCAGCCTCGAAATTTTCCGAACCGAGTCGCGTGTGCATCCAGATCTGCAATTTCAGCAAGCCTAGCGTTGCATACGCGTCAGCGAGTTCGGGATCCAGTGCTAGCGCAGTGTCGATGGCTGCCTCGCTCAATCGATACGCCTCATCCTGATCGATCGCCCGATGGTTGATGTAGAGCAAAAGTATGCTGGTCGCCAGCCCCGCATACGCATCCGCAAATTCCGGGTCAATTTCGATGGCCTCTTCGAACTTCAGTCTCGCATCCAGTGCCGCCAATCGCTCGCGTTTTGCCATCTGACTACGGGCTTCGTTGTAACGGTTGTAGGCAATCAGGTTATCGGTCGGAATACGGGACATACGTCCCTCATTTGCCGGCGTAAGTTCCGCGCGCAATGCACGCGAGATTGCGGCAGAAATGTCCGTTTGAATGGCGAAGATGTTCTGCATCGTCAGGTTGCGGTCATACACTTTGGCCCAGACCTGTTCGTCGGAGGCGGCGTCGACTAATTGCATGTTTATTCGCACGGTATCCCCGACGCGCTGCACTGAGCCTTCCAGAATAGTGTCGACGCCGAGCTCTTTGCCTATTCGTGGAAGCTTTTTGGTCGTGTTCCGATACTCCATCACCGAGGTTCGGGAGATCACTCTCAGCGATTTGTTATTGGCAAGCCGGGTCAGCAAATCGTCGTGAATGCCGTCGGCAAACAGCAGGTTGTCCGGATCGCTGCTTCGATTGTGGAATGGCAACACGGCGATGGACATGCGTTCGCTCGCAGCTACAGGCAAAGGCGGGCCACCACGAATGTCGGTCACATTGAACGTAATGGATACGGCCAGCGCGAGAATCAACAATCCAATAATGACCGCGTTCATGCGCTGGTGTGATGGTCTGTCTCGTGGACCGCTGCGATCGACATCGCGATCGAGTTTTACGCCCTGGTCCGTAATTTCGAATATCCAGGCCAGGGCCAGTGACAGTACGAAGCCGCCGAGGACCACTATGACGTAAATTTGAAATGCGCCTCGCGAGGCGCCGAAGGTTGGCATCAGGACCGAACCCGCTTCAATGATGATCCACGCGATGAGCGCGTACGCGGCAGCGGCCCGCAGAATGTTTCGGCGTCGAAGTTCGGATATGAATGTTGGCATGTCGTGAATTATAGGCGAGGCAAGCTCCACAGACCATTTTGAACGCGAGTTTGCCAAAGGGTTCAGTCGCAAAACAAAAAACTGACGGCACATGACTGCAACCGTCTCCATGGATTCAGTGATTGTTCATTTGCGCTTGTTCAGCGATCATTGCCGTCAGACCCGTTAATCAAGGGGATCCCCTTGTGCTGATGACGCACATTTTCGTTCTCGTTTTCACCGTATTGGTACCGATTGGCGGGATAATCGGCTATCAGAGATTGCTCAGGCGCTTGCAGGCGGGAATCGCGGCAGACCGGCCCGCGCTCTATCGAAATACGCTGTTCAGCCACTGGGCGCTATTTGGAATCGGCGCGGGGCTCTGGTGGTTGTCCGGTCGTCCGCTTTCAGTTGTTGGCGTGCGCTTTGCGGTCGATGCCGCATTTATTGTTGGATTGATTTTGGTGATACTGGCGATAGCGATGCTTATCGTCCAGATAGCCAGAGTCAGAAAGGCGCCGCAAAGCCGTATCGACCGCTATCGGCAGCAATTCGAACTGCTTGAGCCAATCATTCCGACAACGCGCCCGGAACTCGAAATATTCAACCTGGTTGCAGTCACGGCGGGCATTACCGAGGAATTCCTGTGGCGAGGATTTCTGATGTGGTATCTAACGCAATTCATGCCTGTCTGGCTGGCGGCGGTTGCTGGCATAGTCGCATTCGGCCTTGCCCATGCTTATCAGGGCTGGAAAAAAGTGCCTCAGATCGTGCTCGTGGGCGGTGCCTTCATGGTTTTGTATCTGACAACCGGCTCGTTGCTGCTGCCGATTGTGTTACACATTGCGGTTGACTTGTTGCAGGGCCGATTTGCCTACGAAATAGTGTGCAGACGCGAGGCCGCGCCTGGTGACGGCGATGCAGTTGAATTGGTTTGAGTGATTAAAACTCAAAGTCCCTGCGTCACTTGACGGGGCATTGACGTCTTTGCATTGTTACCATTGCACGGGCTCGCCGAATTACGACGGCCGGCAGGAGATTCACAGGAATGTTGAGCGAACGATCAAAACCCGGTCATTGGTACACAGACTTTTTTTTGTCGGCCGCGCTGGCCGCTTTTTTCGCACTGCCTGCCTCCGCGCAGCAGAGGGTCGATGTTGCCCTGATCAGTGACGGGCCGAGTGACCGCCTGACTCAGCGCAGCGCTGTCTACGTTCGCGAGTTAATTGCGCTCACGGAGCACGAATTCGACCTGCGAATTCACGAATACTCCGGCAACTGGAGCACGGCAACTCTCGAGAAAGCGTTTGAGGACGCCTACGCGGACCCGGAGATCGACCTGATTCTGGCAACCGGTTTCGTCGCCAATCAGATTGGCACCATGCGAAAACAATATGCGAAACCGACGTTTTTGCCGGTGTTGCTCGATGTCGGTCTGTTGACATCGCCACCGATCGACCGCAGGTCCGGCATACCGAATCTGAACTATCTCACGGTTTATGCCGACTTCGGTGAAGATCTGGATGCTCTTGGCGAACTCGTTTCTTTCAGAAAACTGGCCTTATTGATGGGTCAGGAGTTGTCCTCGGTTATTCCGGTGCTCAAGAACAGTGCCGGCGGGATCAGCCTGTCGAGGGGCATTGAACTGGTCGAAGTCACTTATGACGGCGTCAATCCCGATCTGATGAAGCGTGTGCCGGCTGACGTGGATGCCGTTTTTGTCGCAGGACTGCCGCGCATGTCGCCCGATGAATTCGATTACCTGATTAGTTCGATCAATGATGCCGGCATCCCAAGCTACAGTTTCGTCGGTGTGGAAGATGTCGAGCGTGGGCTGCTGATGACAAGTTCAGAATCACGGGATATTGATCGTCAGGCCAGAATGGTTGCGCTGAATATTCAGGCAGTGCTGCTTGGCGAGCGCGCGCAGGATCAACCGATTTCAACGGCCGGTAAGAAACAATTCACCATTAACATGGCGACGGCTCGGCTGCTTGGCATATCTCCCAGCTTCGACGTTCTCAATGCGTCGACGCTTATAAACGAACGACCGACGGCGACAGGTCAGCAATTTGGTCTGATCGAAATCGCAATTGAAGCGATCAAACAGAATCAGGATTTGCAGGCGGAACAGTACGCATTTCAGGCGGGCTTCGAGGAAATCGGTCTTGCGCGTTCGAATCTGCTGCCGCAACTGGATCTCAGTGCGTCGTATGATGTTCGGAAGGTATCGCCGCTCGTTGTAGCCGGATTGTTTGCTGAAAAGACGGCCGACGGCGCCGTGAGATTGCAACAACTGATTTACTCCGACGCTGCTACTGCGAATGTGACTATCCAGAAGCAGTTGCAGGAGGCGCGCGGTGCAAATCTTGAGCAAGCGCGGCTCGACATTATTCAGGCAGCGACGAGCGCTTACTACGCTGTACTGAATGTTCAATCTCAGCTTGGAGTTACGGAAAATAATCTGCGCTTGACGCGTCGCAACCTCGAGCTTGCCAAAGATCGGGTCAACATAGGTTCGTCATCTGCAGCAGACGTTTATCGATGGCAGGCTGAGGAAGCGCGGGCTCAGGTGCTGGTGCTGGACGCACGTGCTGCGGTGAACCAGACATGGAACAGGCTCAATCGGCTTTTACATCGCCCACAATTCGATCGAATTGCGCTGCGCAAGGCCACTTTCAATGAACCGTTTGTGTTTACGCGCAAGGAATTCGAGTCGCTGGTCACCAGTCCGGCCGATTATGCGCGGTTCTCCCAGTACCTGGTCAACCGCGGATTGGACCAGGCACCGGAACTTGCGCAAGTGGATGCACAGCTGTCGGCAAAAAGACGCGATCTGACGAGTCAGCAGCGCTCATTCTGGTTGCCTGATTTCAGTCTCGGCGGCGGATATACCAGTAACTTCGGTCAGACCGGGGTTGGTGCCGGCGTTGCATCCGGCGAAGATCTTAACGACTGGACAGTGGGACTGCAGGCGACATTGCCGCTGTTCAGTGGCGGGCAAAGGCGGGCCAGTGTTTCGCGCGCGAGCTATGAATTGCGGCAACTTGGGGCGACGCGCGCGTCGACAGCCGAAAAAGTGGAGGAGCAAATCCGAAATCAGTTGC
>Ga0255056_10000303_pt1 | contig 14159 bp, 31 predicted proteins | sample Cases_109_1_MG_FD_183639 | JGI IMG/M metagenome (GOLD analysis project Ga0255056, IMG submission 183639) | Seawater microbial communities from Amundsen Gulf, Northwest Territories, Canada - Cases_109_1 | ecosystem: Environmental > Aquatic > Marine > Gulf | place: Canada: Northwest Territories... | reverse complement strand
ACCTTAGATGAATGCCTTATTAAATTACACCAACTGGTAAAGGTATTAAAATTAGTTGAACCATAAGGAATAAATCATGAACATATTCACTAAGTTAAAGCTGGTATTCACTTACGGTAGTGAGCTAGAAGAAGTACTTAAAGAGAAAAGAGTAGCTAACTGGGAAGCAGAGCGAATAGCTAGACAGAATAATTTAAAATTATGCATCAAACATGAGTCATGGGGCAGTATTTACTCTGAAAATAATTGCGATCACTGCAAGGTACTGAAGGAATTAGCAAAATTGGAGCCAGTACGCTACGAAACAAAGGTAAATTATTAAGTAATAGGGAGAGTATTTGATGTTAGTGGGTGGATTAACCATGTCATTGATGGATCTTATAGATGAGAATTCTGAAATAGGTATCAAGGCAGCATTAAGTACTTATTTTATAAGGTTTGAATGTGAGTTTAGAGTATTCCCAGGGAATGCACATAGACCAGAAGACATCATATGGTGTCAGCATGAGGTGTTTGAGAAGACCGGCACTAAGACTGTAAAGGAATGGGAAAAGCACTTAGAAGTGTGGTTACGGATGGAGAAAATACTCAATGGATAAAAGGAGAAGAATTAAGAGTAGTAAATTTATACACATCAGAAATGTTAAAGGATATACGTTCATTGATGAATGGCTATGGATCAAGGCAATAGGGATGCATGGTATACCTGTAAAACATAAATTTTATAAAAGGTATAAAGATACTCTTGTTCTATGCAAATTTAATGGTAAACGAGTCAATCTGAATAACATCCATAAAACAGTAAAAATGCTTAAATTGCTTAATAATTGATCTATAACTGCCTTTGGCAGTTGTCTTTGAGTAGTAATCAAAAACTACTAAACCTAAATACTAGATTTCAAAATCACTAAAAAAGTACTATAGCTAGTCTAAAGGATAAGCCAAGGGAGAGGTGAATTTATGTACAATCCACGAAAACCAGTAAAAGGCGTCCATAATTATGAATGACACTACCGTATTCTTACTAATTATTACTAATGTAGTTACATTAGTAATCTGCATATATCAACAGAAGTTAATAACACAATATAAACAAGAAATAATAGATCAATGGACAAACTTAGGTGACATGGCTACATGGATTGCAGATGTAACCGTTAAGCAAGGCGTAGAGTTTGTTAAAGTATTTAATGATGATGATATGACTTGGCGATTAGTAGCTAAGAAAATTAAAGAGGATAAATAATGGAATTTGTATTTAATTATCAAGGGTTGGGTTTGTTATTTTTAATAGCAGTAGGTTATGTAGGACTAAGACATAAAAAATATAAAGTATTCTGGGTTTATCCAATAATATTTTTATTAGTATACGTGTACTCCCCTATAAAGACTGTAACACCTAAAATAAGTAAATTTGAGGCATACTCTAAGCCTGAAATAGTAATACCTAATAGAGAAGTAATACCAGTACCTACATTAAATGAACTACAAACTAAACTAACTGAGAAGGCAACAAATCATGCAAATTAAGAATATTATTTTTATTGTACTAGCTTTAATCTTTTTATCAGGATGTACCCGTGTAACGGTAGAGCCTGCACAAATCGGCAAAGTATTATCACCCACTGGATACTCACCTGAAGTATTAGTACCAGGAATGTACACTTTAGGTATGCGAGAGACATTAGTAATATTGGATACATCAACTAATACGTATACAGAAAAAATGGATGTAATTCTTAAAGATAAGTTAACACTTAGATTTGATGTACGCTTTAGGGGACGTATTCTGAATAAAGCTAATGTAATTGATGCTATGTTTAATGACATTACTCATGGTGGAGATTATAAAGTTACATTCACAGAAGTTTATAAAATTTATGGTAAAGCGGCTGTTCGTAATAAATCACGAGAAATTATGAGCCAATATACTGTAGAAGATGTACATGCGAATTATGGCCGTATCTCTAAAGAGATTTCTATGGCGCTAGCACAGGGACTACAAGGCACACCTATTGAGTTATCAGATATTGCTCTTGGTGGTGTTAGATACCCTGATATTGTTACTGCTGCTGTATCTGAAGCCAAAGAACGTAATATGCAAATAGAAAGGGAAACAGCCCAAGCTAAAATTGATCTATTAAAGAAGACTAATGAATTGGCTCTTATTAATGCAGACTATGCAATTGAAATGAAAAAAGCTAATACCATTGCTGATGCCAATAAAGTTATGGGTAAAAGCATCACTCCTGCTTTATTAGATCTGAAGCGCATTGAAGTAACTAAGATCATTGCCAGTAATGCAAACAAAGGACAGGTTGTATACATGCCAGTAGAGGGTATGAGTTCTACTGGTGCTAATGTACGTATGTGGAGTAAATAATGGCACAAGCTGACTGTTTTATTACTTTAGAGTGTGAATGCCCCCATTGTAATAAATTCCAAGAAGTAGAATGGGTAGAGGAAGGCAAGGATGATTTAAATGAGTGGAGCTGTGAGAAATGCGGTACTGAATTTGAGTATTGCCATCCTGATAATAGTCATGGATTAGCTAAGTAAGTACAATGTTAGGTATCTGGGACGTATAAGGTTCGATTCCTTGCTACAGACCTTACTATAAGCGTGTAGTTCATGGTTTGAATTAAGACTTAAGATAAGTGGTTCGATTCCACTCACCTAACACCAAATTAAATAGGTAAACGCTATGATTGTACTAATTGGCCCATTAGGTCAATTTATAATGATTTTATTCGTCGGTAGCAGTCCCGACATAATAGAGAGATGGCCTTCTACGTGGATACTAAGAAGAGTATTAATGCGTATACAAACAAATGCAGGTAAACCGCAATTCTTGAGGTTTTGTATGGATGACTGCTAATTAAACATAATAGCAAACAATAAGCCCTTATAGAAATATAGGGGCTTTTTTATTGGGGTTAATGTAATGATTTTAGATTGGTTATGGTTAGTAATGTGTTTTCCATTAGGTTGGATGGTAATAGAAATTATTGTAGCAGGATTAATTAATAAAAGGTGTACGTGGGTGTTTAACGTCACAGTTGGCTTATCCAGCTCTTTAGGTTATTACACTATTTTTATGCAGTAAAGATGGTGAGCCAAGCCGTAAAACAAATGTAAAATTTGAAATAAAGGAATAGTAATGAAAGTAAGTGTAAAAGAAGCTAAAGAATTAATTGTAGATACTTTACGGGCTAAATTAAGCCCTATGGTGTCTTCATCGCCAGGGTTAGGAAAGAGTAGTATTGCCAAAGAAATCGCTAAGGATCTTAATTTAAAGCTTATCGATGTACGTTTAAGCCAATGTGATCCAGTAGATCTAGCGGGCATGATTAGTCATGATGGAAAAAGAGGTAAATATTTGCCTATGGAGACGTTCCCACTTGAAGGGGATGCAGTTCCAGTAGATTTTAATGGTTGGTTCCTGTTATTGGATGAGTTCAACAGTGCGCCTCTCAGTGTGCAAGCAGCGGCTTATCAGCTTGTGTTGGATAGACAAGTAGGACAAGTCAACTTACATAAGAATGTAGCCATCATGTGTGCAGGAAACCTGTCTACAGACAATGCTATTGTCAATCGTATGTCTACTGCAATGCAGTCACGTATGATCCACCTAGAGCTTACAGTTAACAGTAAAGATTGGTTAGAGTGGGCAGCAGATAATGAAATTGATTATCGTATATTGGCTTATATTAACTTTAGACCAGAGCACTTACATAACTTCAATCCAAAGCACAGTGATAAGACTTTTCCGTGCCCCCGCACTTGGGAATTCCTATCTAAATTAATTAAACCATATGAAACCATAACTTATAAGAAGTTACCTTTAGTTATTGGTTCAATTGGTGAAGGTACAGGTAGGGAGTTCTCTCAATTCTGTGAAATATTTGAGAGTCTACCTACATTTGATGAGATTCTAAATACACCAGATAAAGTAGTAATCTCCAGTGAGCCAAGTATTAAATATGCTATTACTGGTTTAATCGCTAAGAATGCTGAAGAAAGTAACATAGGTAAACTCAAAGAGTTTGTGGTTAGGCTACCTGTTGAGTTTCAGATTATATTCTTAAAGCAAGCAGCAAGGAATTGCCCAAAGATAATCATGTCCCCTGCCTATACAAGTTTAACCATGTCTATAGGGAGCAAATACCTTTAAGGAATAGTAATGGGTAAGAATCAGAAGAGATTCATTAAACAGTTAAGAATAAGTATGCTTGTCCAAGAGTTTAGACAAAGTGATATGCCTTATTATGTAGTGGAGTTTAATGATAACTGCCAAGGATTTTACTATGAAAAACAAATAGGTAGTGGTTGGATTAGACTCTTTTATTTTTTTCAAACTAATATTTGTGAAGTGACTTACTTACCTCTTGGGCGGGAAGCAGAGACTATTAAAAGAGTAGCTGGTATGAAAGAAATAAACGCAGAGATATTGAAACTGGTGGAAAAGTATGGATAACAAATATGACCTAGCTTTAGATAGAGCTAAAGTTAAACTACTAGAAAAAAATAAGAGTATATTCATTTCTTCTATTCTTTTCTCTCTTAAACAATCATGGGATAAAGCTATACCTGCTGCTGGTACTGATGGATTAAGTTTAATAATTAATCCTGATTGGTTCTTAACCTTAAACGAAGAAGAGAGAGTTACACTACTGGCGCATGAATCATGGCATGTATGCTTTGAGCATATGCTAAGGCTTGGTGACAGAGATCATGAGATTCATAATGACGCTTGCGATCATATGATCAATCTAATGTTAATAGATAGCGGCTATCAAATGCCTAAGAAGGGTCTAGCCAGATCATGCTTCAGGGAAATGTCTTCAGATCAAATCTATGACATATTAATTAAAGAAAACAAACCACCTGAGTCTGATGCATTTGGTAGCGATATATTGCCTCCTAACGGTAGTCCAGAGGATACAGATGCCATAGAGCAGAAAATTAAATCCATTGTTACTAAAGCTGCATTACAGTCTGAGATGCAAGGAGAAGGTATAGGGCATCTATCAAGTGATATGCAACGTAGGCTAAAAGAGTTACGTAATCCAAAGATAAATTGGAGAGTAGCACTACAAGACTTTATGACTTCAACGAGTAATGAAGACTATACATATAGACGCCCTAACAGGCGTTATCTGCCAGATTTCTATCTACCTACCCTGTACAGTGAAGGACTGGGTGAAATAGCTATATGCGTTGATACAAGTGGTTCTGTAAGTGATGAGGAATTCGCCTGCTTCCTATCTGAAATAGCGTATATACAGACAAACCTTAATCCAAGTAAATTAACTGTTATCGACTTTGATACAACAATCAAAGCTGTACATGATGTTACTGAAGATAAGGAAATTACTGATATAGAATTTAATGGTTACGGTGGAACCAATGTAACTGAAATCATAGATTGGGGTATAAAGAATAACCCAGCAATTATGGTAGTAATTACTGATGGTGGATTCTACCCATATGAACCTGATATTAATTTCCCTTTAATATGGTGCATTGTAGGTAACGAAGGATTCACTTCTAATATTGGTTCAATAGTTAATATGGAGATTTAATATGTTTGAAGATAAGAACCCTACAAAAACAAAAGAAATGAAAGCAAAAGCAAATAAGCCAGTAGAGAACTATATGGCTATTGAGTTTGATTACAACAGTAAAACTATAGTTATGCCCCATAAAGATGGGGTAGCTCTTTTAGCTGCATTAGGTAAAGCAGAAAAACTTATGAATGAATATAGTAAGAAACCTGTAATCAATAATGATAAAATTAAATTTGAAACTACAATATATACAAAAGATAAATACATAGAGTTCAAAATGAACCACCTATTAGGATTAAACGATATCCCAAATGCACAAGAGTAACAGCACCAATACTAGAACATATTTAAGAAACAAGACTAATATCAAAGATTGCAAAGAATGTAAGTACTTCTCTGTATCAATACTGGGTAGACCTAAGTGTAAGATGGAATCTGGTTATACAGACGAATGTATTATATTAATTAAGGAGCTTAATTTATCCCCATGAATTTAACCCAATCACAGCAAGATGGCTTAGTTAAATTTGTTAATTTCTTAAATGATCCAGATGCTAAAGAGATGCAGATTACAGGATGCCCAGGAACAGGTAAAAGCTTCCTAGTAAATGCATGTATCGAAGAGTATGAGAAACAAAAGAAGTTAGCTAAAATATTAGATGTCGATTACAAAGAAGAATGTTTACTGGCAGCTACTACTAATCAAGCAGCATCTAACCTTACTAATGAAACAGGATTAGAAACCAAAACTATTCATAATTTGCTTGGTTTAACTATTATATATAAAGAAGGTAAAGAACAGTTAATAGATAAGAATCCTAATCTAACTATCATAGATGCACTGGTATTCCTTGATGAGTATAGTTACCTTACGAACTACATAGTAAGTACTATGTTTTTAAAAATGATTAACTGTAAGGTCGTATTCATTGGGGATGACGATCAATTAAAATTCCCTAATGCTACATTTAACTTAAGTGTACCTGATAAGTATAAAGTGGAATTAACTGAATCCACTAGATTCAAAGATACAGCATTAATAGAACTACGTGATGATCTGCAAATAGCAGTAAGACATGGTAAGTTCAGTAAAATTAAATTCAATGATACTAATATCATATCTATGGGTAGAGCTGAATTTAATTCAAGTATTGATGCTGAGTTCACTAGACCTGATTGGCACATTAAAGACTCTAGGATTATTGGTTGGAGAAATAAAAATATTATTGGGTACAATCAAAGCATTCGTACCAGTATTGGAGATACTGAAGAATATAACGTAGGTGATCAGTACATAGTTAATAAACATGTAACCTCTGCAGGAAGGAAATCAATACCTACAGAGGGTATAGTTACCATAGTATCTAAACACCCATACCATAACCCCTGTTTTGATCTACATGAATTGATGGTGAATTACAATGGACATAGCTTAGGTATACTTGTACCTAAAGATAGAACTAAACATGCATTAACTGTAAAAGCTTTAAGCAAAAATAAAGCATATAGCGATGTGACTTTTGCTAGGCAAAGAGTAGCAGACTTACGTTATCCATATGCCTCTACTGTATATAAGGCTCAAGGAAGTTCATTCAAGAATACGTATGTAGATTTATTAGATATGTATGGTTGCAGACAAAAGAATACATTAGCTAGAATGGTTTATGTTGCAGCTACTAGAGCCAGAGAGAAGATATACATATGTAACAAGGAATAATAATAATGCTTAGCCACGATGATCTAAGGTATATACATAAGTTAGGTGAGTGCATATTAGAGATATGCTTCTTTAGGCAAGAATCTGAATTACAGAATTCAATCAATGAAATAATCGATTCTTTAAGTAATATAAATAATAAAAAGTATAAAAAGATATACTATAAAAATGACTTCCTATTATTCCATTGTAGTATTGATAAAATTCCCAGGCATGAAATTTATATAGGTGAGCTATCTGTAGAATCAGCAATAAAAGCAGAAAATATATACATATATCAAATGTATTTAGCTGAATCAAAAGATAAAGTAAAAAATTTGTATCGATTACTTTGTAATACAGTAGTAAGACCTTCAGATGTATTAGCTTACTTACCTTCAAGTTTAATCAGTAAACTTAATATAACTTATACTGCTGATTTAAAATTAGTAATATTAGAGAGTTTACAAAAGAAAGCGGCAAATGTAATAAATCCAATACTAGTAAAAGAGTATTTGCTTACATAGGAAACATGATATGAAGCACATAATATTTGAGCCAAATACCATATATAAAACTGCAATATTAATTAAATCTACTGCACTAAATAAAAATGAATTACTTAAACATTATATTGATCCAATTGGATTAATGCATGATGAAGTATTTGCTGTGAGTCTTAGACATGAAAATAATAAATGTACTATTGCTCAAGCTAAAGTATATCTTGAGGAGTTGTTACCAATACTTAACGATCTTGGTGTGGTCAATTTATTTGTATGTGATGGTATTTATTTCAAGGCACTTACTAAAATAGGTAAGTTAGCCCCTCATTATGGGTATGCTGCAGAAAGTAAATTAACAGGGTATGAGGGGTTTAAATCATTCCTTGGCAGTAACTATCAGTCCCTCATGTTTAATCCCTCTGTACAGGTAAAAATAGATCTATCTCTTGCTGCATTAAGTGCCACGGTTTTGCGTACAGGAGTAAAGCTAGGCAGTAACGTTATACACTCAGAATACTATCCTAAGAGCGTTTCAGAGATAAAAGATACATTGGCTAAGCTATTGTCCTATGAGATGGTATCAATCGATGTAGAGACTAATTCATTAGACTTCTGGGAAGCTGGATTAGAAACTATTGCCTTTGCTTGGGATGAGCACAATGGCATCTCTTTCTGTGTAGATAGAGATAACTCAGAATTTAAAGCCAGCGCAATAAGAGGTTTTATTAAGCAGTTCTTCATTGATTATAAAGGCATTTGTTTATATCAGAATGCAAACTATGATACTAAGGTACTTGTGTATGAATTGTGGATGTATGACTTATTGGATCATAAAGGTAAATTGGATGGCATAGAAGTTATGTGCAAGAACCTTGAGGATACTAAAATCATTACCTATTTAGCTACTAACTCTACAGCAGGTAATACTTTAGGACTTAAAGAGAATAGCCATGAATACATGGGTAATTACAATATATTCTGATATAGGGCGTATTAAATGACAATACCATTGAAAAAGGAACCAGATGACTTTGCGGGTAAATTCAGGGGTTGTGTTGAGGTTTGTCACTTTTGTGAAACGCCTACCAAATACTGGAATGAGAATACTAATAATCCAGTATGCCAACAGTGTGCTAAAGAACACAAGGTTTCAGAATTACCTGATCATGGTCAACGGATTCGAGCAGCTAAAAGAAGATTACGTAACAATCATGGAGTTTTTTGATGTATACATATAAAGGGTATAGCCCTAAATTAATCATAGATGTAGGTGCAGAAATAATTTATGGAGTAATAGGGGATATTGAGGATAAAGTAACATTTGAGATTCCCTTTATATTTGGTGTAACTTCTATTAATACCATCCAAGAAAAATTTGAATTAGTAGTAAACCATTACATAGAAATATGTGAAACACATAAAGGTATATTATCTAATGATAAAATCCATTAAATCTAAATTCAAATCAATGACTTGTAGACATGTATTTAAAAAAGGGAAAGTAGAAACCCGTGTTAATTTTACTAAAAGTACATACGTATATTCAAGTTACTATCAAGTATATAGTTGCGTCAATTGCCATAAAGAAATTGAATTGGAAATAGATAACTCTAATAATAATCAATGATAAATAACGGAGTGATATGATGATATTAGCAGGAGCGCTTAGACAGTTTAGACACAACAATTCAGACGGGCTTGTGATCGCATACGACAAAGAGATAGTAGATAAACTAATAGCCGAGCTTGAATATAACTTGGGAGCGGCACGCATAGAGCTAGAGCATCGCAGGACTTTGTTAGTGTCGTGTGAAAAGGCGCTGCAAGAGAGAGACCAGAAGATAATTGCAATCAATGATAAATAACGGAGTGATTTGATGAATGTAAATCTAAAATGTGCAGCACAAAATACATATGAAGGAATTAAGCGAATCAGCGACATTATCGAAGAGCTTGACGGTTCAGGGGTTGAGCGCTGCACGCAGGATCTTATTGATGCAATAAATGACGTTATGGTTGATTGCCAGCCGCAACTAGGCGCGTACTGTCTTCTAGAGCATTTTAATGGATCGGCAATCAATGATAAATAACGGGGTTATATGAAAAAACTAGATTTTGGTGATTACTGCACGATTGAGCAAAGACGATACGGTGCTGATAATGAAATGTATCGTTACAAAGTTATAGGGTCTGGTAGAGCTAATTATTATCGTCCGGTTCCAGTTGATGGCAATGGTCCGGACAGATGCTCAGGCGAAATGTGTGAAGTCGTTAATGCTATTCGCTGCGGCGTTGATGAAACAAAGGTTGAGACGTTTAGATTGTCAGATGTTCAATGATGGATAACGGAGTTATATGACCCAATAAATAATGTCGTAAGGGAGAGAGTTATGGAGTGTACGGGAAAAAATTGTGGTCGAATTGGTACGGAATCACACAGCAAAGAATGCATATTGGAACACCACGAATCTGTAAACCGAACTGATTTAGGTGAAGCTGTAGCGTGGGTTTGCGGAGACGGTGAAATCACAGAATCAAGACCGCAGGCCGAAAACTGGTTGTTTCACGGTCATGGGGCGTTTCCTCTGTCGGAGCGGCAACACGATCAATTGAAATCCCTGGCGGTTGACTGGGTAAAGAATAATCAACGCTAAATAATGTCGTAAGGGAGAGGGTTGGATGAAATGCACTAAGCACACCGCCTTCCCAAAAGGTTATTTAGATTTCCACAAATGGGCAGATGAGAAGCAAAGGACGCATAATCAAATTAAGTGCCCAGACTGCGGCCTGTATGCAATTTGGGTTCCTAAGATCAGCGCAGCCGAACAACGCAGGGCCGCACATAGCGTTACTGTTAGTGGTTAAATCTAAATAATGTGTAATGGAGAGAGGGAGAGAGTTATGGCTGAAGATAAAAGCATTGAGTTTTATAAGAAATTCTATGAAGAAAATAGAATACCATTATTACAGTATGAAAGCTTGCGAGAAAACTTCCAGTTAATGGTTGACGATGTAATGGGCAAGGATTACTACAACATGGCAATGGACGTTTATGACTGTGATAAAATTTGCTGCGGAGACATTACGCGAAAGGCTAACAGAACACTCCTTGACCGGCTGTTTAACTTATAAAACTAAATAACGTCAAGGAGAGGGTTAAATGCAGAACCTAACAAATGCTGGACAGATACAAAAAGGCGCAAAAATAGTGCTGTCGGACAATGGCGAAGGGCAAGCCTATACCGTTGATCAAGTTCTGAATGCTGGAACCGACAAAGAAGAAATACTAATAGACACTGAAGGTAATTTGTACTTCATAACATCAATGGCAATCGACGGATCATCATGGGCAAAACAAGTGAAGTTTTTAAATCCATAACGCTTAAATGTCGTAAGGAAGAGAGTTAATGAGAACTAAAAAAGATGTCGACAAATCAATAGATGAAGCTGAAAAAGAAATCAAAGCAACTTTAGAAAAACATGGCGTTTACTTAACTATGATGTACAAAGAGGGGGTATGCCTGATGATAGGAAATCAAGAAACCCACCCCAACGGTGACATTAGGGTAACAGAACGAGAAACAGACATTTAAAACTAAATAATGTCGTAAGAGCGCTTTAAAAAAAATAATAGGTAAATGTCATGTGTGAATTTAATATAGGGGATTTGGTAGTTGGCTCAAGTAATAACCCATTTTGGCAAAAGGCAGGACATTGTAATAACTTAAAGGATCTAAGATCTTTTGCTGATAGATTGGGTAATATAAATATAATTGATGTAGGAAAAGTAATTGCAATTAATGATCCAATCAAGGTAGATATCTGGGCTACCAAAGAATACGGGCAATGGAAAACACGATAATGGCCGCAAGAAAGAAAAATAATATTAATAAAAGATTAAATTTACTCAGTAAAGCATTGTTAAGAAATAAAGCAGTTATCTTTGTACTCAAATCTACTAAAAGTTATTCACATGTAATTAATATCAATTCAGGTAAAGAATTATTAGTTGATGATCACCTAGATACAGCTTTACGTAATGTAAAACATGATTGGTCAATCCTATTAGTTGTATTCTGTAAAAATGGTAATGAATGTTATTTCAAATCCAACGTTATTAACGTAACTGCTCCTTGCTATCAAAGAGATCTAGCTAATATAGCTACAAGTAAACATAAAGAACTATTGGATACATGTAATGATAATCAATCAATAGGCTTAGGTTGGATAGCTGTACCTCGTATATATGATTTCCCTGAAGATCAATTTAAACATTATATGGGTCTATTTGAGAAGTATAATTGTTGGGAACCAATAGAAGGTAAATTAGAATTCTTAAAGGAGAAACAATAATGAGTAATAATTGGATTGAATGGAAAGACAGACCTAGTATTTTCCCATTTATGGAAGGAGGTGAAGTATTAGAAGTAGACTTCGGAGGTAGCGTAAGAAAATTACTTGACTGTGCTGCATTTGAATCAGCCTACTTTAACCCAAACTACTGTAACCAGTACAGGCTATATGGGATCACTGAAGATAATACTTCAGTAAAAGTTAATGACTTAAATGGTTTAATTGAAGAAATAGAGCCAATAGTGACAGATAAAAAAGATAAAGGAAGCCATTACAGATACAAGTATAAAGGTATCAAATTAGATCCTTATCGTATTTGTAAGTTATACGGAGTACCACAAGGGCCACATGAGTACATGCTTAAGAAGCTTCTTCGGGCTTCTGGTAAGGGTCACTCTGAAGAAGATCTAATCCAAGAATTACAATGCTGTTTAGATCGATGGAAAGAAATGCTACAAGAGGATAAATAATGGTTCAGATTTGTGGTATCCCTACTAAAGATTTATTGGCCTATAACTTGAAAGACACCTTAGCTTGCTTTTATGTTTATAATAAAAATAAACCTAAAATGATTAAGGATGATCAAGAGTCTATTTACAAAGAAATAATGATACCAAGTATACCTGTAATTCTGGATATGGAATTGACAGGTATGCCTTTGGATATGGCTGAAGTATTAAATGCAGAGAAAGAACTCACGGAAATAGAAACCAAACATAAGAATATACTATTTAGTTGTCCTACTATAATAGCTTTCCAAGATGCATTAAGGGAAGCCGAATTCATAAGACAGAATAATGCATGGGTAAATAAAAGAGAACCACTAGAATACTTTGATAAAGTTATATTCAATCCTAATAGTGGGCCCCAGTTACAAGATCTATTATATAAATATATGGATTACGATGTAATTGATTTAACTAAAAAGAAACAGCCTGCTACTGGGCAGAAAACAATAGCTAAGTTATCCCATCGAGCTACATCAACAGAACACAAAACCATATTTGAAAGTTTAATTGGTTTAGCTGAAGTATCTAATATATTAAGTACATTTATTAATGCTCTAAAAAATAAGTCAGTACTAAAGTCAGATGGTATCTATTACCTTCATGGTAACTTTAATTTAGGTGGAACAGTAAGCGGTAGATTAAGTAGCAGTGGGCCTTAACAGTCTAGGTAATAACAGAAACATTGTGATGATAATAAACAAATGATAGCAATGATTAACGTTATTACGAGACTAGGGATTCATATCAGCAATGGTATGTCTAAATTTGCTTAAACGGGGAAACTCCTATACGATGTACTTAAGTACATTGTTTAATATACCAGAGGACAATCCCGTGCTAAATGAACTATACAAAGAAATTGAAGGATATAATGGCTACTATTTAATATCACCGTCAGGTGTAATTAGTAATAGGCAGCAGATCCTGAAAACTTTTATTATCAATTCAGGATACAGGGCAATTAAGTTAACTGCATCGGGAAAAAAGACCCACAGACTAATACATAGGTTAGTCGCAGAGGCATTTTTGCTAAATCCAGGTAATAAAAGAGAAGTGAACCACATTGACGGTAACAAACTAAACAATAATGTTTGTAACTTAGAATGGGTTACTTCTTCTGAAAATAAGCAACACGCTATTCGTACAGGTCTTAAAGAATATAACTTACCTACTCTTGGGATAAAAAAAGGGAAAGGAAGTAAATACTTTAATGTTTCTTTCGATAAAGCGAGGAATAGGTGGATTGGGTCAGTACGACACAATAAGGCAACTTACCACCAGAAAAGATTCCGTACAGAAGAAGAAGCAGCACTTCACGTTAACTGGATACTAGATGAATTAAACCTCGTCGATAGACCACGAAACGTAGTATAGGGCTAAATGCCGAACGACTATCCCGCGAGGGAGTACAGGTCAAGTGACTTGGAAACAGCAAACATCTTTAAGAGATGTTGATATAGTCTACTCTGTATGGAGACATGCAGCAGCCGAAAGGCGATTGGGGAGTAACGCCCTCCAATGAATA
>Ga0255056_10000302_pt1 | contig 14160 bp, 10 predicted proteins | sample Cases_109_1_MG_FD_183639 | JGI IMG/M metagenome (GOLD analysis project Ga0255056, IMG submission 183639) | Seawater microbial communities from Amundsen Gulf, Northwest Territories, Canada - Cases_109_1 | ecosystem: Environmental > Aquatic > Marine > Gulf | place: Canada: Northwest Territories... | reverse complement strand
ATGTCTTCTGCTTCGAGTCGAGGATCCGACTCTGTGATATCGATCGGGTCCAGGCCATCTCTGACGAACTGCTCACTTAGTGCGGCGATACTTTCGTAATAACTCGACGCGCGGGGGACGACGACTTCCTGCCCCGCCAAATCCGTGACATCGGAAATTTCGGGCGCACTCGGTCCCGTCACCAGCAGCTCGCGGGCCTTCTTCGTAAACGGCCTGGAGAAATCGACGATCTTGCTGCGCTCCGGCGTCACGGTCAGGTTGGCAAAGGCGACATCGCCGTGGCCGGCAATCAGGAAAGGCAGAAGCTGATCGCGGCGAACCGGAATGATTGTTACCTTGAGTGTCTTCGCTTTGCTGCCGAGTTTGTCTTGCGTGTACTTTTCGAGAATTTGTGACAACTCGAATACGGTCCCATGTTGCCGGCCCCTGTCGATAAAATAGGAGCCGAGCGTGAATGTCGTAAGAACACGGATCTCACCTCGCCCGATCATTGCGTCGAGATCGCCCACCCGTTCATTAGACAGTGCCGGCCAGACGTCTTCCAGTGGCGCCTGCATAGCGTCTTCTGCGGCGTAGTTCGGGTTTGACCAAGGCGGCTCGGAACTTTCTGCCGACCAGCCAGCTGGCCACAACGAAATGAGCAGCAAAGTTGCTATTCGCGAGCGCATAGCAAGATTGTAAGCCATTGGAATTGATGGCGGATGCATCGGGCGGATCGTCATGAGCAGACTCCAGGATCACCTACGCGGGATTATGTGATTATGGAGAAAAGGATTACCCTTGCAAAGTCGACACTCTTTAAAAGATAGAGCTTTTTCAAATGCTTGGATTCAAATCTCGCCACAGGCGATTAATTCCGGCGGGGGTACTGATTTTGTCGGTCATTTTCGGTGCCCATGCCACGGCGCAGGAGCAGGAGCAGGAGCAGGAGCAGGAGCAGGAAAACGCCGCAGACGAGGAAGGCAAGAGCGGCGGCAATTTTCTGGTACTTCCCGTTGTCATTACCGAACCGGCGATCGGAGAAGGCTTGGGTCTTGGCCTTGTCTATTTTCACAAAGATCGCGATCCCGACATGCCGAAGATTTCGACAGCGTCCGAATTGGGAAAAACAGGCAAAAGGCCGAACCCCCCGCCGACGGCAACCGGTCTTTTCGCATTCAAGACCAGCAATGGGACACAGGGTATCGGTGCCGGTCACACCGGTACTTACCTGAATGACTCGCTCAGAGTCGTAGGCGCAATAGCCAGCATGGAAGTCAAAACCACGACTTACCTGGGCGATACGCCGTTCGATTTCGACCTTGACGGAGAATTAGCTTACCTGAGCATCAAACGTCAAGTCGGCGCAAGCCGATGGTTCTTAGGCGCATCGGCCAGCTACCTTGACGGATTGGTGGATTTCGATGTTGGCGCTCTTCCGTTGCCACCGGAATTATTTAATTTCTCACTTCGCGATATCGGACTGGCGGGCATCGCGACTTATGATACGCGCGACGACACGATGATGCCTGGTAGCGGAATACTGATTGACAACGCGTTGTGGTATCACGACGATTCTCTGGGCGGCGATTTTAACTATTCAACTTACCGACTCAAAGTTCATTGGTTCCGCCCATTGCATAAACTCTTTGTGTTGGGCCTGCGAGGCGACGTGTGGACGTCAGGCGGCCGTCCGCCGTTTTTCGCTGAGCCGTTTGTGTCTCTTCGAGGAATTCCGGCGTTACGTTATCAAGGGGAGACTGTGGGCGTATTCGAAATGGAAGGTCGATTCAACATTTCCCCGCGATGGGCAGCGGTTGTATTCGGCGGCGTAGGCTTCACTAAGACCGGTGATCTTGGCATCGACACCGAGGACGATATCAATGCCTATGGTGCGGGCATTCGATTCCTGGCGTTAAAGCAACAGAATGTCTGGCTGGGTATTGATGTTGCTCGCGGTCCTGAGGAAGTTGCCTGGTATTTTCAGATGGGCCACGCGTGGTGACCTGCGAATGGACTCAATTTCTTGGGCTGATTCTCTTGGACTGATTCTCGTAGGGTAGTAGTATGACCACCCGTCCGGGCATGGCGGAAAGCCCAGTCAAACAAAAATCATGGAGCAAAGCGATGCAATCTCGACAAAACCCACGACTCATCAATCTTATTTTACTTCTTATGATGGGATATTTACTGAGCGCCTGTTCGTCTTCCGGCGCGAATATCATCGCCGATCACGATAAGAGCGCTCCCTTTGGTTCATATAACACGTGGAACTTCATGGAAAACGCTGGACCCGACTACGAGGGCTATCAGAGCTTTTTCACTCAATACATGATGACCGCCATAACGATCGAGATGGAAAGCCGGGGCTACGCGAAGTCAGAGAACCCCGATTTGCTCGTCAACTTCAATGCGATCCTGCAGGACAAGACGAAAGTAAGAACGACATCGGCACCGCCGCCAATGTACGGCGGTTACGGTAGTTATTATGGGTATAGGGGCAGCTCCTACGGCGCCTGGGGAGGCTACGGTTACGGAACAGAAACCCACGTTTCGCAATACACCGAAGGCACATTCAATATCGATATCGTGGACGCGAAGAAACACCAACTTGTGTGGGAGGCCGTTGGCGTCGGTAAAGTTACCGAGAAATTTCTTGAGAACCTGGAAGAAGGAGTAAGGAACGGCGTTCCCAAGTTCTTTTCGCTTTATCCTTACGTCGCAGGCGATCCCAATCCCGTAACGGCGAATTAGTCCGGATACAAAAAAAGGCCGGTATCGTTCAAGGACGATACCGGCCTTTCGTCTTCTGTAACTCTTAGTCCGGCTTTTCGACCTTGAACTTCTGACCGCCAACGCTTGCTTCATACATCAAGCCACCTTTCGCTTGAGTGAATATCGCCATGCCCCCTTCAAACTGAGCATCCGCGGACGCGCCCGCTGTAATAGCAACTGCGGACGCCTGGGCGCCGAGTTCGTAGTTACCACGTTTGAAATTTTCCAGGGCATAGGTGTCTTCGAAAAATATGAACTCGCTGTAAGCCTGACCGCCCGCCTGAAATCCGAAGGTCAATTGCGTCAATGTTACAACCGCTGTTGTTGCGCCACCTTCTTTCAACAAACCCGTGCCGCGCGCGCCTCCCACACCGAAGCCACCTTTACCGACGGTCGGGATAACGACGTAACCGGATGATTTATCAAAAAACTTTTGCATATCCGGATCTTTTTCCAAAAGTACTTTGATGGTCTCAGCCACTTTCGGCTCCAGTTCTGCGACTTCATCAGGATTCCAGGCCCATGCAGCGCCTGCCCAGCCGATAATCGATAACGCTACCGCCGCAAATATTGTCTTACGCATTGAAATCCCCTTTCTCGTTCGTTTTTCTTGTATTCGGAATCAATCTTCGATGCTGGACTCTATCAAAATGTGGGACTCAAGATGTGATAAATTTGAGCAAGCGTAAACGCCATAAGAGCGTTTCAGGGGGTTTGATGAAGATGACCGGATTGATGCGCCAGGCCTGCTTACTCACTGTTTTTGCGGCGCTGTACGGCTGTGCCAGCGTCGATTTCGATTATCCAAAATCGGAATCCGTCGCGCTGACGGACACCGCGGACACCCACCTCGGCAGGCAATTCGCGGGCCTCGCCGCGGACCATCCGGGCGAGTCCGGTTTTTTTCCAATGGTTGACGGCATTGACGCCCTCGCCTCGCGCCTGCTACTTGCCGAACGGGCCGAGCGCAGCATCGATGCGCAGTATTACCTGATTAAGGATGACATTGTCAGTCATGTGTTTATCAGCGTCTTGCTACGAGCAGCAGATCGTGGCGTGCGTGTCCGTCTACTGGTAGATGACATGTTTACCAGTGGGGCGGATGCCGGCATTGCGGCCCTCGACTCACACCCAAATTTCGAGATTCGAATATTCAATCCTTTTGCGCGGCGTTCAGCTCGAGCCATGGACGACATCACCAGTTTCAGCCGCATCAACCGGCGCATGCACAACAAGTCTTTTACCGCTGACAACCAGGTAACAATCATCGGTGGGCGAAATATTGCCGACGAGTATTTCGGCGCTCGTGAAGACGCTAAATTTGGTGATTTGGACGTCATGGGCATCGGTTCCGTTGTCAATGAAGTTTCCGACATGTTTGACAGCTATTGGAATCATGAGCGGGCTGCGCCCCCGGAAGCATTCGCCAAAATGCCGGATGACCCGGCGACCGAACTTGAACGCGTCCGAGTGGAACTCGAGGCTGCCCGGCAGCTTATATTGGGCACCAAGTACGCGGCGGCCGTACGAGACCAATTCCTGGAGTATGAAGAAACCGATAATGATGTGTTTATCTGGGCGCCCTACACGCTGGCCGTTGATTCGCCCGACAAGAACTTCAAGAAAAAGGCCAAAACGGCTGCGTCGATTACCACTCCACTCCGAGAGTCAATACTGTCGGCGAAGACTGAAGCATTGATCCTATCCCCGTATTTTGTACCGCGAAAAGCAGGAATCGAGACGCTGATCGAACTGCAGCGCAGTGGCGTCTCGATCACTATCATCACGAATTCACTCGCTGCAAATAATCAGTCCAGCGTGCACGCAGGTTACGCGCCATCCCGAAAGCCACTGCTTAAAGCCGGCGTAAAAATATACGAGGTCCGCCCCGATGCAGATGTTCAAGGGTCTGAGCTCATGGCCGCCAGCGGCGCTAAGGCAACCCTGCACACGAAGGCATTCATCATTGACAGAAGTGAGATTTTTATCGGCTCGTTCAACTTCGACCCACGCTCCGCCAATATCAATACGGAGCTTGGCGTCATTATCCGGTCGCCCGAGATGTCTGCGAATGCTGCAGAATTGCTGACAGCCGCTCTTCCCCGGCAAACCTATGAGGTCTTTCTTAACGAGAAGGGAAAATTACGCTGGCGAGCGTTCGAAGACGGCGAGGAAGTGATTTACGATAAGGAACCACAAACGACCTGGGGCCAACGCTTCATGGCCGGTTTCATGCGGATCCTGCCAATCCGCGGCCAACTCTAAAAATCGAAAAATAGGGGTCGAACCGAAAAATAGGGGTCGAACCGAAGTTTCCAGAGTTTTAAGGAAACCTCGGTTCGACCCCGGATCTATTTCTGTTCTATGACGTGAACATCGCGTTGTGGGAATGGAATTGAAATGGCTTCTTTGTCGAACGCGATCTTGACGGCTTTTGTCAGGGCTCCGTACGTATCCCAGTAAGCGTCGGTTTTCACCCAGGGTCTGACCACGAAATTAACAGACGACTCGCCAAGCTCATGCACCCTGATGACGGGTTCCGGATCGTCAAGAACATTTTCTTCTGCAGCAATAACGTCGCGCAAGACTCGTTCGGCCTTTTCGATATCGTCTCCGTAAGAGATTCCGAATACGAGGTCAATTCGTCTCGTCCTTTGCGCCGTCACATTGGTAATGACGGATTGCCAAATGATGTTGTTCGGCACGATCAGTTTCTGATTGTCCAGCGTGTTAAAGGTCGTATTGACCAGGCTCATATGACTCACTCGGCCACTGACTCCGCCCGCGTCGACCAAATCACCTACGTCAAATGGGCGGTACAGCAGAATCATTATTCCCGAAGCGAAATTTGAGAGAGAGTCCTGCAACGCGAAGCCGATGATGAAGCCGATAATGCCGAGACCGGCAAGCAGCGGTGCCAATGATATTCCGAGTTGCTGGATAGCGATCAGCGCGCCGACGATGACGATCACGTTGCGCACTATCGACACAATCATTCGACGCAACAAGTGCGACATCGTAACAAACCGCCCCGAACGCAGACCTTTGTCCACGCCTTTTTGAAGCAGTTTCGCGAGCTGTACAAATGCAAACAAGATAAGCAGAGCCAGCAATAGTCGGAAGATGAATTTGGGGCCCTGTTCAGAAATCAGCTCAAGTACCGCGTCTCGCCACTCGCCTAGCAGATTCGCCGCGATGCCGAAATCGAGGACGTCGGTGGTTATCTCGCCCGTTACCTTCAGGACCTGTTGGCGATACTGACGTGTATCGAGATCAAGCGAATTCATTGCGGCGATCGATTGGTTCATCTCGACGGCGGTCATCCGCACGCGCGTATTGGCCGCACTTAACCAATCGGCGAGATTCGAGTTACCCGGCAACGTAGCAACCGACGATCGCAGCATATTCACGTCGTTTATTGCCATCTCCAGAAAAATGGAACGATTTGCGGCGGCGTCAGCTATTTCCTTTACAAGATCTTCCCTGATGGAAGTCGCATCGATGCCGAAATCATCAGCAATTTGCGTATAGGTCACGAGTTCCCTGAACAGGTTGTCGACTTCACGCATGGTGCTGAAGAGTTTTTGGTCAGCGACAACAAATTCTTCCGGCGGCGACTTGTCCGCGGGAAATTCGACCCGGGTTCGAAGGCGCTCCAACGTGCCGTACACATCGTCGGGTAAGTCTCTCAAGTCTTTGGAAAGCTGATCCCAGTAGGCGGAAACGTCTTTGCCGTTATCCTTTTCTAACGTAACGGCACGGGCTAGCGCCATTTTGCTTTGAAACATCGATGTCCAAAGCTTGTCACGACGTGCCGCGAGAACCTGAGCGATAATTCCTTCGGTCCCTTTCGAGCGCTCGTCGAGTCCTTTGATGTCTATCTTAAGACCGTCGATGTCGGCGAGCATTTGATCGAGGCGTGCCGAAACCTCTGCAGGCAATGGCTGCAATTCGGGCTCACCTTCCTGCGCATGGATCGGCATCGAAGCCAGAAGTAAAGTTAAGCAGCATGCGGCGAGCATTGAGAGCGTTTTAGTCATCAGTCTGATTTACCACAAGCCGCCAATTCGACGAAAACATCGTCGCCGCCCAGCGGGATTTTTCCGGTCTTGTCGAGAATGCCTTCCATCAGGAGGTTCGCGATATCTACGCCCTGGTCGTCAACGGTTACCAGCGTTACATGGTCCATAGAGCGGTTAGAGCCGAAAAATTGCGCACCGCCGGTTGTTGCGAGACGGATATAGTCGCGGCCGTTGCGTTCGATATGCTCGTAGGTGTGATCATGACCGTGGAATACTGTGTATGGACGATCGGCTAATGTCTTTTCGATGGCCGCGAAATGGGCCTCACCCTCGCGTTTCCACGGCCCCTTGTGCAGGAAGAGAAAAGTCCATAAGACATCTGGGTTCGCAACAATTGCCTGCTGAAAATAGGCGGATTGCTCGGCAGTGATGTTTCCCGATACGCGTTCGGGCAGGCTCGCGTACTCGGTCTTCGAGTAGGCCTCCTCGCCCTGCTCCGCAAATATCTTCATGCCTTCCTTTCGTATCTCGAAAATTTCCTGTGTTCGCTCGGGCGTGTTGTCCTCGGTATCGAGGACAAGAAAGAGCACGTTCTTGTACACAAAATGGTAATAGCGGCGGCCGTAGCGATTGTCCCAAACATCCTGTAGCGGCTTTCCGGTCAGGTCGTGATTTCCGCCAATGTAGAACACGGGTGCCCTCGCCTTTTCCGCTCGCGCATCGAAGGAATCCCATTCGTTGTTCAAATCAAGCCAATCAGTCGAATCGCCCTGAATCAGGTCACCGACATTGATGATCATTTCCGGTCGCAAAAGCGACAGTTGCGCTACGGCGATTTCAAATATTCGTTCGCGCTCACCGCCCGTAAGATCGGAAAAGATCGCGAAGGTGAACTTGTCATCCGCCGCATCGAAACTCTCGTTTGTCCAGGGCAGCGCTTCGCCTTGCACGTCATGCGTGAACAAGGGTTCGTCCGAGACTTTGGAGCCAGTATTACAAGCTGCAAGCAGGCAAATGCCAGCCAGAATTCCGACGAAAGTAATTGATGGGTTCCGACACACCAGAATTTTTACCTATAGTGTGTCCTTCCAGATCATTCCATTTTTCATAATGACCTTGAAGTTTGTCGAATAGTCCCTGAGAACACTAATGTCTTCCAGTGGATTGCCGTCCACCAAAATCATGTCCGCATATCCCCCGGCTTCAATCACGCCAAGTGAGCCATATTTGTAAGGATTCAAGTCGCCCGTCCAACCCAGAACAGTGGCGGCGTTTGATGTCGCAGTTTTCAGAATCTCGTAAGGCGTGAACCCAACTGTTTCCATTACGATCAGGTTTTCTGCCTGCATAGGCCCGCTGTTCGCACCAAACATGTCGCCGCCCGTCACGATGAGAATATCGTGTTTTCTTGCCCACTCAATCATCTGGGTCGCGCCTTTGTTTACGGCCGTGCCTTTGGCTTTCTGGTCCGGACTGAAGAAAGTGATCTCTTCGGCATTGCCAAATTGAACGAGCGCCACCCACGCCTGCAGCGACAATGCGACTCCTTCTCTCTTCATTCTCCTGATCGTTTTTTCCGAAACCAGAAAATTATGCTGTATGAGGCGAACTCCCGCATCAATGGCACGATTCACTGAAAGATCGTGGTAAGCGTGCACGGTCACAAAGGAGCCATAGTCATTGGCGATTTGAACTGCGGCCTCCATTTCTTCCGGGGTGAACTGGATCATGTGAAGGGGATCGAACTCACTCGCAACGCCGCCACCTCCCATGATTTTGCTCTGTGTGGCACCGGCGCGAAAATTGTGCCGCGAGGCCTTAATCACTTCGTCTGCGCCGTCTACGATATGAGCAAAGCCTGCCACTTCCAGAGTGTTGGTCGCGCCCAATTGGTCGTTAAAACGCCCGGTATCGCCGTGGCCGCCTGTTTGGGAGAGAAAGCCGCCCGATGGAAAAATCCTTGGACCCGGAATTCGACCCTGATTCACCGCTTTGGCGACGCCGAGTACATTACCCCCAAGGTCCATCGTGGTCGTAAAGCCCTGATCAAGATAGGACCGCAAGAAACTTCCGGTCATCGCGCCCATAGCCATCTGGTCATAATTAGCTCGGCCCTCAAGCATGCCTTCCATGATGCTCAGGTGAGAATGCATATCGATGAGCCCGGGCATCAAGGTGCCACCGGCGCCATCGATCACTGTCGCGCCAGGAGCGTTGATTGGCTCGGCCGAAACCTGTTTGATCAAGTTGCCTTCAACCAGCACATTGCCAGCCAGACGTTCCTCGTTGACTCCATCAAAGATGTGAACATTGGTAAACAGTGTTTGTTTCGGCAAGATGTCCTGCGCCGGAGCCAATGAGGAAAACGCAATCAAGACTGACGTGAATACCGCCGCAACGGCGAATCGAAGCTTGTTCATGATGCACTCCCGAACTTTATTGGAATTATTCTAAGCGATTGATTTTGCTATCCACGCCTGCACAATGCAATACCGTATCGGGCAATCACAAGGTCAAAATGCCGCGTATTCCGACCACCCAGACGGAGCTTTTGCCGGGATTATTCGCTGGGTTGAAGATGACCTGAACATCCGGCGTCAATGTGAAATTTTTGGACAATCGAAACTGGTATGAGGTCTCAAGAACCGTTTCATTGTCCAGCCCCGGACCGAATGTTCTCTCCGACGGCTTGGCCCAACCGGCGCCGATGCTCCAGATGTCGGTTTCCGATTGCGAAATCTGCACACCGGCACTAAACGCACTTTCCGCGGCGACTCCGGCTCCACCGTCGGAATGCCCAAAACGAACAAACGGAAAATATGTGTCATTCATCTGATACGCGGCGCTGACGACCCAGCCACTTCCCCTGGTTGTTCCGGCAAGCGCGCGAGCGTCCTTTTCCCAGTACGTAAACTGAACTCGCTGCGTTTTGTAACTTGCGATGCCTGGCGTCCAGCCGATTTCAATTCCCTTCAGCCATTCGCCCTCGCCCACCGTGTCGAAATCGAACTTGCCGCTGGCGGCGTTCGCGTCATGAGCCTGTGCGCCGAGCCAGATATTGTCGGTAACAAAACCTTTAACAACCGCACCCAGCGCACCGATACCGGTCGTTCCCATGCTCGGGTTAAGAATGAAAGCGCGGTTAATAAAGCCTCTTGAAAAAGTTTGGAACGGAAAAGCGTCGAGATAGACATCGAACCCCAGCCTGCCCGCGGCAAATCCGGCCGTCTTGTCATTGAAGCCCTGCGTCCAGTTAATGATCGCAAGATCAAAATCGAAGTTGTGGCTGTAAGCGAAACCCGGGGCCAAAGTTGCGACGCCAAGTTCACCCCCAAGCTGGCCCGGCGCAATGAAGCCACCGACATTGGAACGGCTTTCGAACCGCCATTGCAGACTGCCCGGACTACCGGAACCGCGACCTGTAAGATTCCAGCTACCCTGCTGGCGAAAAATGATGCCCAACGCATTGTCTTCGCCCGGACTGGAATCCGCCTGCTGGTACAGCAGGTACGCGCTCGCACCGAACGACAGTCCATACTTTTCATTGAGCCCCCGTTTCCAATTGAAGTATGGAGCAAGATTTCGTTGCAGCGTGTCGAACTCGTAAATGGAATCGCGATCCCTGTCGTTTTCCTCCAGTTCCGCTGCAACATCCGTTGGGCCGCCGATGCCGGCGATATCGTCGTAGCCCGACTGCGACGTCGATTCTTCCGAGCTCGTATTTTCCTGTGCCCAGACCACGGATCCATTCGAAATCGCGATTGATGCAACCAGCGTCAACGCAATATGTTTACCCGTCTTAATATGGATCGCCTTGAGATGTCTGTTTCGTAAAGACTTGTTAGACTTAAGTTTAGCAAAGTCATTCAAAATCGGATAAACATTATATGTTCATCGCGAGACCGCTGATTGTTGCGGCATTGGCGACAATCATTTCAGTAGCAACGGCACAGGAACCCTCAATATCCCAACGTCCTGGTTTTGGCGGACCTAATGCTGTCGACAACCAGCTGGCCGTCGACGAGCTGCATTGGGACGACTGGAAGAAACGCCTTAAGGCCGATCACGGTTTCAGTTTCAGCATGGACTATACGGGCGTATTACTGACCGCCAGCGAGACGTTTTCTGACAACACCGGTGCCGGCGGTATTGCACGAATTTACGGCGCGTGGGATCTGGTCGACAACGGCGCTGGCGCGCTCGTCTGGAAATTCGAGCACCGCCACAAGTACGGCGCCACGTCGCCGTTCGACTTCTCGATGGGCCAGATGGGTTACGTCGGGCTGCAGGAACCGCCGTTTAACGACAGCGATTTCAGGACACAAAACCTGTACTGGCGACATCGCCTGAATGGCGGCCGTTCCACGCTTATCGCGGGCATTCTCGACCCGACGGACTACGTCGATGCGTTCGCGCTAGCCAGCCCGTGGCTGCACTTTATGAATTTCAGTTTCAGTACGGGCAGCGCGGGCATAGGATTACCGAACGATGCAGCAGTCGGCTTCGCCTACGGCACGATGCTTACCGACAATATTTACATGATTGCTGGCTTGACGGACACCAATGGCAATCCATCGAAGCCGTTCGAGGGATTCGATAATTTCTTCAGTGATAACGAATACTTCACGAGCGTTGAGATCGGCTGGACGTCGTCGCATGAAAGAATCATCTTCGACAATACCCACATCACGTTCTGGCACAAGGACCGGCAGGTCGTGGCCGGTGTTAACAGCGGCTGGGGTGCGGCGTTTTCCTACTCGCGTTACCTGAACGATAATTTTATGCCCTTTGTGCGTGGCGCGTATGCCGATAAAGGTGGCAGCTTGCTGCAGAAATCATTGAGTGTCGGCATGGGTTACCAAACCGATGCATTCTCGGGCCTGCTAGGTGTGGGTCTCAATTGGGGTGAGCCGAACGATGATACCTTCGGTTCGGGACTGAGCGATCAATACGCGATCGAAGCCTTCTACCGCGTGCCCGTTGGCAAACGGGTCGCTGTCACAGCGGATACTCAACTGATAAAAGACCCGGCGCTAAACCCGGCAGAGAGTACGATCTGGATGTTTAATCTCCGCGCTCGCGTGGCTTTCTAGCCTGGTTCACCAGGCGATCATTAGATGGAATCACGTCAATGAGTATTCTAAAATCTTTTGTCAGCCTTTTCCCGGAGCCACTCACTCTCGTTGATGACACCCCCGACGGCGCAATTGAAACGAAGCAACTTGGGCATTGGGAAAAATCGCAGCTACTGATACAGTAGCGGGATGAGCCGACCCGGCGGACAAATCGGGCCCTTGCCCACCCTGCTATTCGCTGCACTTCTGGTCCTTGCGCAGATCGAGTCGGCGTTGCATTCCATCGAGCACGATCCAGGCACAGCGCAAGGCAATATCTGCGCAACATGTGTTGGCGTGAGCCAACTGGCGTCAGCCTGCGTGGACACCGTTCATGACACGGAAATCAAACCCGCTGTCTATCGCTTTGAGTTCAAACTCACCGCCGCGTATCAAAGTATTCACGAGTGCGTTGTTCGGCAACGCGGCCCACCGTCACACGCCTAAAGTCGCTCCATAACAGAAACTGGAATTTCCCGGGGGCGGACGCATCCCCGGCTTTTGTGACTGGTGGTACCCATGAAGATTTTAATCGTATTTGCGGCGTTGTTGATGATCGTTGGTTCATCTGCAGCACAAGCACAGGAATCGACTAACGAAGTTGACGAGCTACGGCAACTCGTCGCGGCGATGCAACAGGAATACGAACAACGCATTAGCGCGCTCGAAGAACGACTAACGCGCGCGGAACGATCCACAAGCAGTGCACAACGCGATGCGGATGAGGCCGTCGAACTCGCCGAGCAGGTCGCGATCGATTCGTCATCCGGTGCGTCTGCGCCAAACACATTCAATCCGTCTATCGGCGCCATACTAACAGGAGGCTACGCGGACGTCGGAACACCGTGGTCCGATATACCAGGATTTCAGCCGGCCGACGAGATCGGCTCAGGTGGATCCGGTTTCGGTATTGGCGAAGCCGAGATCAACATGAAGGCCAATGTCGATTCGCGCTACTTCGGCAATTTGACACTCGGCTTTGGCGACGCCGACGGTGAAGTTGAACTCGAAATCGAAGAGGCCTGGCTGCAAACCACCAACTTGGCGTCCGGCATATCTGTTCGCGGCGGTCGTTTTTTCTCGGCGATGGCTTACCTGAACAATTTTCACGTGCACACTGACGACTTCGTGGATCGACCATTACCTTACCAGGCATTTTTCGGTGGGCGCTATTCGGTTGACGGAATCCAGGCGCGCTGGATTGCACCGACGCCAATACTTCTGGAGTTCGGCGTCGAAGCGAACTGGGGAGAAAGTTTTCCTGCTACTTCAAACGAACAAAGCTCGCCCGGCGCATGGACTCTTTTCGCAAAAGCTGGCGGCGACATCGGCGACAGTCATTCATGGCAAGTCGGGCTCTCGCAACTAAACGCCGATGTTATCGACCGCAGCGGCGCTGATCCGACAAGTGCGACATTTACTGGGAACAGCGACCTGACCGCTGTTGACTTCGTTTGGAAATGGGCCCCACAAGGCAATTCCGGTGTACGAAGTTTCAAGGTTCAGGGAGAATATTTCAGGCGTGAAGAAGACGGCGTGTTCGACAGCCTTCCTTACGATGGCGATCAGACAGGATGGTATTTGCAAGGTGTTTGGCAGTTCGCGTCCGTTTGGCGACTCGGCCTGCGGCATGACGTCGTCGACAGCGACAACGGCGCGTCGATGATTGGCACCCAACTCGAGGATCCGGGCCGCAGCTCTCGTCGCAGCAGCTTGATGCTCGACTGGTCGCCGAGCGAGTTCAGCCGTTTGCGTTTGCAGTACACCGATGATCAGGTGCTGCCTGCAAGCGACGATCAATGGTATTTGCAGTACATCATGAGCATCGGCGCTCATGGCGCACACCTGTTTTAGGGGCAGCAGCATGACTCGAATTATTATCGCTCTGCTTATACTGGTGGCGCCGTTTAGCGCCCAGGCGTTGAATGTCTTCGCATGTGAACCTGAATGGGGGTCCCTCGTCGAGGAAATTGCTGGCAACCATGTCGAACTAACGGTAGCGACGACCGCGCTGCAAGATCCACACAAGCTACAGGCTCGTCCCAGCCTGATCGCAGCGGCTCGTAGCGCCGATCTGATTGTTTGCACCGGTGCTGATCTCGAAATCGGGTGGTTGCCGCTGCTGCTGCGTCGCGCCGGTAACCGGAAGATTCAGGTTGGCAACCCAGGTCACTTTCTTGCTGCGGAATACGTCCGTCGAATCGAAATCCCGAAAAGTATCGATCGGGCACAAGGTGATGTACATCCACAGGGCAATCCGCACATTCATT
>Ga0255056_10000300_pt1 | contig 14184 bp, 12 predicted proteins | sample Cases_109_1_MG_FD_183639 | JGI IMG/M metagenome (GOLD analysis project Ga0255056, IMG submission 183639) | Seawater microbial communities from Amundsen Gulf, Northwest Territories, Canada - Cases_109_1 | ecosystem: Environmental > Aquatic > Marine > Gulf | place: Canada: Northwest Territories... | reverse complement strand
CCCTGTAAGCATCGCAACAACTGCATAGGCTCCTTTGCAACGTCTATGCACACCTCTTACCGCTGCGAATACGTCTTCTGCTCGCAACTGTAAAGATTCTTGTTTTGCTAACTCGTGAGCAAAAACATTTAGCAGAATTTCTGAATCGGAATCAGTATTAAGATGGCGACGGTCTTCTAAAAACAGTTCTTTTTTTAGTTGTTCCGCATTAATCAGATTACCATTATGAGCCAAGGAAATGCCAAACGGAGAATTTACATAGAAGGGTTGTGCTTCTGCAGAAGAAGAAGTGCCTGCAGTTGGATAGCGCACATGACCGATTCCAGCATTACCTTTTAATCGTTCCATATGGCGACTTTGAAATACATCACTCACCAAACCTATAGATTTACGTTGGAAAAGTCTGCCATTATTATAGGTTACGATCCCCGCGGCATCCTGCCCTCTATGTTGCAGCATTAGCAACGCATTATATAAGTCTTGGTTGACCATGCTGTTGGCCACGATTCCTACTATACCGCACATAATTTAAGCTCGATTAGTTTATAAACGGTAAGAAGAAGCTTGCAAATCAGCATCTTCCAGTGAGAAGTACTTAGAGAATTCCTGCGGCATATATTCAATTGCTTTTTTAGCTGCCAATTCAAACGGCGGTAAAATTTGAGAAGATTTCCATGTGTCTGATAAAGGAAAATTAGTATATGACGCTGCTAATATAAGTAATACAACAATGACGATACCACGAAAAATACCAAAAAAGCCCCCTAACAGACGATCTATACCTCGCAGTGCACGATTTTTTGTCAGGTGACTGAGAATATAATTCAGTAAAGCCCCAGCAATCAATGTGCCGATTATAATCAGTACAAACGCAATGCCGACACGTAACTTACTTACCTCTACTTCGCTTTGCGAGAAACCAAAGGTAGTCTCATCAATACTTGCCGGCAAAAATAACGCAACTTGATTTGAAAAAATTATGGCTAACCATATTGCTGCAATCCAACTCGCCAAAGAAATGGCCTCTTTCACAAACCCACGGAAAATGGCAACTGCAATTGAAACCAGAAGAATGAATGCGATCCCTATATCAATCCAAGAAAATTCCATATTTAAATTAAATACTGTGTTAACTAGATTTATTTAAATTAGATATAAATCAAAATCTGCAATGTGTATTCATACAGTAGTTAGAATGTTACTCTAAGGATGTTTAGTTACAAAACTTCCTTTCAAACCATGTTCTTTTTCAATCTTATCTCGCAATTTCTCAGCATTCTCACGCTTTAACTCTGGACCCACCTTCACACGGTATACAGATTTATCACTATTACCGGTACGCTCTGTAAAAGCCGAAAAATTGCTTGCCACAAGTTTCTCTTGAAGCGCCAAAGCTTTGCCTTTTTCACCAAATGCAGCAACCTGTACTGCCCATGCAGTTAAAGCTGGATTTGTTTCAATAATATTTTCGGTTGCTTCTACTACCGTCGGTTTAGATATTTGAGCAGCAGTAGGGACTGTAGCTTTATTTTCCGTCTCTACCGGTTTTTTTTCATCAGCTACTTCGGAGATAGACTCATTCGCTGTATCAACTATAGCAGTAGATTTTTCGGACATTGACATCGGCGGTAACTGATCCAGACCCTTAATGTCAGGCAAATCACTATCAAAAGTGAATGTGGGTTCTGGCGGGTTTTCCATATTAAGCGTCACAGACTCTTGACGCCCCGAACCATCTAATATCATCGGAACAAAAATTACCGCTAGCGCAATAATGACGGCTGCACCAATTAAACGCTGTTTTAATGTAGTTTCCATATAGGTAATATTTTTAATTTAGAAGCTTATTTGACCTCTAATTCTTCAATCAGTTTACAGACTAGACACGCATAGGCCTAGATATTAGATATGTAGAATTATACTTCTAGGCTCAGTACTTCGGCTACTGTTAAAAATGACCCAAACACGACAATACGCATCGAGTCATCCACCGTATTTTTAGCAGTATTATAGGCCTCTGCTATAGAGGAGTGAGAATATACAACACAATTATGGCAGCAGTTATCTAGCTGCTTTTGCAGATTTTCTATTTCAAGCGTACGTTCGGTATCTAACTGAGAAATATGCCACTCATCAATAAGCTCTCCCACGCATTCAATAATGCCACAGACATCTTTATCCGCTAATACGGCAAACACCGCTATGGTTTTCGATGCAGGCTTCAATTCCCGAAGGTTATAGACCAACACCTTTGCACTATCCAAATTATGCGCAACATCTAAAATGATCTCACAAGGGCCTTGAATGTTTTGAAAACGACCCAGAAGATAAATATTACTTAAACCACGATTCACACTTTCGCGTGTGACCGGTAAGCTCTTATCCAATTGGATTAAAGCCATTAAAGCGGTGGCTGCATTACCAATTTGTGTCTCACCGTAGAGGCTTGGCATAGGCAGACCATCCCAGTTTACTTTTTCACTTTTAAACGACCACGTCTCCACATTATGCTTACTATATGAGTAATCAGTATTTATTAATAACAATTCTGTACCCAACTTTTCAGAATACTCAATTAGACTGTTTGGCGGATTAGTATCTCCACAAATTGCAGGACGATTAGCCCGAAACACTCCGGCTTTCTCAAACCCTATAGACTCCCGTGTAGAACCTAACCATTGCACATGGTCAATACCAATGCTTGAAACAATCGCAACATCTGCATCAAGAATATTCACTGCATCAAGTCGCCCGCCCAGACCGACTTCATAAATTGCAACATCTAATTCAACATCGTTAAATATCTGCATCGCTGCTAGCGTGCCAAATTCAAAATAACTCAGACTTGTATCACCACGTGCTTGATCTACTTTATTAAAAGCTTCACACAAAGATTCATCGTCAACATTATTCTTTAGAACGCGTATGCGCTCGTTATAGTGTAATAAATGCGGTGAAGTATAGGCGCCTACTCGATACCCTGCGTGATGAAATATAGATTCTAAAATAGTTACGATAGAACTCTTTCCATTAGTGCCTGCCACCACAACCGTTTTATAATCAGGTTCGGCGACACCCATCCTATTAGCAACTTCTGCGATGCGCTCAAGACCCAACTCAATTTTTTTCGAGTGTAAGGTCTCTTGCCATTCCAACCATTCGTGTAGGCGCTTGAATCTCATAGCAAAAGATGAAATTAATTTGAGTGTTAGTAGAATAGTTTAAGCTAGTATAGCTAGCTATTTTCTTCTATTTTGATATCTACATGAGTCAGAATACTAAGTAACTCATGCAGTTGATCGCGCATATTTTTTCGATCAACAATCATGTCGAGTGCGCCATGTTCAAGTAAAAATTCGCTTCTTTGGAAACCCTCAGGCAAGGTTTCGCGCACGGTTTGTTCAATTACTCTTTGTCCCGCAAAGCCAATTAAAGCATTAGGCTCAGCTATATTAAGATCACCCAGCATAGCAAAACTTGCAGATACACCTCCAGTAGTCGGGTCCGTTAGCACGGAGATAAACGGCAAACCATGCTCGCGTATACGCTCTAGCACAGCGCTTGTTTTGCTCATTTGAAATAATGACATTAAGGCTTCTTGCATGCGCGCGCCACCACTAGTAGAGAAACATATCAAAGGAATTTCCTCACTTAGCGCATATTTAGCAGCACGTAAAAACTTCTCGCCGACTACCGAACCCATTGAACCACCAATAAACTTAAACTCAAAGGCGGCGGCAACTATTGGCAATCCTTTTAGATTACCCTTCATAACAATCAAAGCATCCTTTTCACCTGTAGCTTTTTGAGCAGCGCTGATACGGTCTTTATACTTTTTACTATCTTTAAATTTTAGAAAGTCTATTGATTCAATTTCTGCTTCTAATTCCTCTTGCCCAACTTGGTCAAAAAAAGCGTGTAATCTTTCACGTGCACTTATGCGCATATGATGATTACATTTTGGACATACATGTAGACTGCGCTCTAAATCAGAGCGATATAGAACCGAACTACAGCTGGGGCATTTATCCCATAAGCCTTCTGGTACTTTACGCTTACTCGTACCCTCAGTACGAATACGCGAGGGCATTAACTTATCTATCCAACCCATATTGACCAACTCATTTTTTTATTACGCATACTTTAAGCGACTTCTTTATTAATAGTGACATTATCCATAGCTAAGCGCATACCGGAAAGTAATGTAGTTACATTCTCTAACATAGCATCTTGATTGGATGCTTGAGCTTCAATTTCATTAATAATTGCACTGCCAACTACCACAGCATCTGCTATTAACGCAATCTTGCTTGCGCTTTCTGCATCCTTGATACCAAAACCAACTCCTACTGGTAATGAAGTTGCTTGCTCAATCTCCGCAACCTTATTAGCAACTTCAACCGTATCGAGATGCCCAGCTCCAGTAACGCCTTTTAAAGAAACGTAATAAACAAACCCCGAAGAATGTTCACAGATATTTTTAATCCGTTTCGAACTAGTAGTTGGTGCTATTAGAAAAATATTATCAAGGTCATATTTTTTATATACATTTACTGCACTTTCAGCTTGCTCAATTGGCATATCAACAGTAAGAATTCCATCAACTTGTTTTTGCTTTGCTTCCTGCGCAAATTTTTCTACACCCATCACTTCTATAGGATTCTGATAACCCATCAATACAATAGGTGTCTGTGTATCTTGTTGGCGAAATTCTGCAACTATATTAAGCACTTGCTGCAAGCTAGTTCCGTGCGCTAATGCACGTTCACAGGCAGCCTGTATAACAGGTCCATCTGCCATAGGGTCAGAAAATGGCACACCGAGCTCAATGATGTCTGCACCTGCTGCAACTAATGCATGCATGATATGGACAGTTTTATCTGGGTGCGGATCTCCTGCGGTGATATATGCAATTAGCGCTTTACGATTAGACTTTGCCAAATTTTCAAAAGCTGCTTGAATACGACTCATATCGTTATACCTTCGATATCTGCAACCGTATTTATATCTTTATCACCACGTCCTGATAGATTTACAACAATTTTTTTATCACTACTCATCGAACCTGCTAACTTAGTAGCATAGGCAATTGCATGACTACTTTCTAATGCTGGTATAATACCTTCGACCTGCGTTAACTCATGAAACGCAGCAAGCGCCTCATCATCAGTTATCGATTCATACTGCACCCTTCCAATATCCTTTAGCCAAGCATGTTCTGGACCTACGCCTGGATAATCAAGCCCTGCAGAGATAGAGTGAGTTTCAATAATTTGCCCATTGTCATCTTCCATTAAGTAGGTTCGATTACCATGCAGCACCCCTGGACGGCCTGTATTTAAAGGAGCCGAGTGTTTTCCGGTATCTATACCTAAACCTGCTGCTTCTACGCCAATCATTTTTACACTTTCATCTTCAATAAAAGGATGGAACAAACCAATTGCATTTGACCCACCACCCACACAAGCTACCAGCACATCGGGTAGGTCTCCGGTTTGCTCATACATTTGGAGCTTAGCTTCACGCCCAATAATGACCTGAAAATCTCGCACTATTAATGGATACGGATGCGGACCTGCAACGGTACCAATAATATAAAAAGTATTATCTACATTAGTCACCCAGTCTCGCAGCGCTTCATTCAACGCATCTTTAAGCGTTTTTGAACCCGATACAACTGGCACAACTTTAGCACCCAGTAAGCGCATGCGATAAACATTAGGCGCTTGACGGTGTATGTCATGCTCACCCATATACACTACACACTCAAGACCAAGACGCGCAGCTACTGTGGCACTGGCAACACCATGTTGGCCTGCACCAGTTTCTGCAATTATGCGTGGTTTACCCATACGCTTGGCCAGCAAGGCTTGACCAATTGTATTGTTTATCTTGTGTGCACCAGTATGATTTAGATCTTCACGTTTCAGATAAATCTGTGCACCCGCATATTTTTGACTTAAGCGCTGAGCATAATAAAGCGGGCTAGGCCTGCCCACATAATGCTTAAGGTCATCATCAAATTCTGCTATGAAATCTGGGTCGTCTTTATAATGAAAATATGCTTGCTCAAGTTCAGCCAATGGTTCGATCAATGTCTCGGAGACATAGCGGCCACCGTATTCACCGAACATGCCACTTGCATCTGGCATCTCAATACTTGAAACCTTTGGGGAAACTGTTTGTGCAATCCTAGTCACGGCGTACTTCCTTAATAAATTGCTCCATTTTAGCGGGGTCTTTGATACCTTTACTAGTCTCAATCCCACTACTTACATCTACCGCATAAGGACGTACTAGACGTATAGCCTCAGCCACATTATCTACAGTTAGCCCACCCGCAAGAATAACTGGTTTATTAAGGTTTTTCGGGATTTCACCCCAGGTAAATTTTTCCCCGCTGCCACCCATTTGACCTTGGGCATGACTATCAAATATAAAGCCTGTAGCAGTCACATAGCGTTCACAGAAATTCCCGACCGATGAAGTGCTCGCCATGGGCACAGCCTTGATATAAGGTATATCGAACTGAGTACAATAATCCTCTTCTTCATCACCGTGAAATTGAAGCAAATTTAATTTCACCTGTTTTATAACATTTTCAACCTCTGCAACTTGTGCATTCATAAACAACCCAACTTTGATAATAAATGGAGGCACATGATTAATTAAACTCACAGCAGTATTGATTTCTATATTGCGCGCACTGTCTTTAACAAACACAAACCCCAACGCATCCACACCCAATGTAACGGCATGTTGTATATCTTGCTGTCTAGTCAAGCCGCAAAATTTAATACGTGTTTGCATTCAATATTTTTACTTAAAATTAACCATTCGCTATTGCAGGCCATTTTATTCTGGTATCTAAACCAAAATTTTTATCATACTGTACTTTAACTAAATATAATCCCGCTGCAGGCGCAGTTACACCACCAAGTGTTCGGTCGCATTTTTGCAATACATCTAGCGACCAGTTTTCAGAAGACTCTCCTTTACCAATATCTATTAATACCCCCATGATATTTCTTACCATATGATGCAAAAAACCATTCGCACAAATATCCATAAAAATAAATTCGTCATGCTTGCTGAGAGTAATTTCATCAATGGTGCGAATTGAGCTCTCGGCCTGACATGCCACTGCACGATATGAAGTGAAGTCATGTGTTCCTAGTAAATGCTGTGCCGCATGTTGCATTTTTTGTAGATTCAATGCTACATATTCCCATGTAACAAGGCGATCTAATAATGCAGGACGAGTTGCTTGATTGAGTATCACATAACGATAACGTCTGGATTGTGCACTATATCTAGCATGAAAGTCATCATCGACAAGCTTAGCCCATAACACGGAGATTGAATTAGGCAAATTCGTATTCACCCCCATCACCCAAGCTTTTAACTCACGCTCTTTGTCACAATCAAAGTGCACAATTTGTTCCGTTGCATGCACTCCGGTATCGGTTCTACCCGCTGTAGTGGTTGTAGTTGGGGTATTAGCGACTATTGAAATTGCTTCCTCAAGGCGTTGTTGAACAGTCTCTGCATTCGATTGGCGTTGCCAACCACAGAATTGACTACCGTTGTATTCAACGCCTAAAGCAATACGCATGTTTCAATTGTATGAATTTGCAGGCAGGTTAGCTACCTGCTAGTAGATTGAATAGTTAGCTATATTACAAGTTCAGAAGCTTATAGCAATGTACTAGCAACAATATTCCAGACCTTTTCAGAGATTAACTACCTAGCTTATCCATTAAATCTTTTGCAGCTTTAATTTGCGACTCGTCTCCTTCATTGATCACTTCAAGTAAAGTTTCTTTAGCCGCATCAGAGTCACCCATATCTACAAAGGCTTTAGCCAAGTCGAGCTTAGTACTTATCTCTTCAATTAAAGATGGCGGACCAAGTTCTTCTAGGTCGACACGAGTTTCTGCCATAGTTTGTTCTGCTGGATCAAGAAATTCTGTATCAATATTACTGACATCAAATTGTTCAGTATCATCATAACTTAAAGAATCTCCCGAAGAACTTGGTGAATAGATAGCCGTTTCTTCTTGGTCAGCAGGTAAAATACCTGTATCAGTATTTAAATCACTAGCTTGCATGGCAACAGTATCTTCCATAGAACCCGCTATATCGAACTCACCTTCATCCATATCTAAAGGTTTTAGATTATCCAACGTAGTTTGCATACCGATTTGTTCCAATTCTTTAGTTAGGTCATCCATGCTAGCGGTTTCATCTAAGTCAGCTGGTATCGCATCCATTTCAGTATTCACATCATCTTCAAGCACGTCGCCAGACAGATCATCAACTTCTTCAAGCACGTCGCCAGACAGATCATCAACTTCAAAATTCAGAATATCGGGAGTTTCATTAGCCTCCATGATTTTATTAACCACCGAATCATCTTCAGCACTAACATCATTATCTAGAATCGTATCTTCTATATTTGCATCTGATGTCTGATTATCAATAACCGTTTCTAAGCCAATGTCGACATCAGCTTCTTTAGGTTTATCAATTTTCGCTTTAGTTGCAGCGCCCGCCGCACCCGCAAACAATGCGCTAGCTGGGGCAAGTTCTTTACCCATAGCAATAATGTTTTGCCATTGACTGCTTGACTCACCAACTTCATCTTTAATTTTCGATGCGTATTGCTCAAATTCTTGTTGATCTTTTTTGTTGTAATAGACTTCAGCAAGTTTCGCTTTATAGTCATTGTTATTTGGCTCTTTGGCGATTGCATCCGTTAACAAATCCTGGGCTTGCTGATGCAACCCGTAAGAAATGTATACATCCGCCTCAACCAACACATCTTCACCTAGTTCAGCATCACCTAAAGCTTCAGAAGCTGGGCTTAAATCCATATCATCATCTAAGCTCGGGTCTTCCATTGCACCTAAATCATCATTACTAACCTCAGCTGCTGCATTCGTTTGTGGAGCAATAATGGTTTCATCAAGAATGTCATCAAAATGTTCATCATGTTCGCCAGCATCCAATTGCATTTTACTAAGATCTGTTAACTCGATAGTTTTTACTGCGCGCTTTTTTCGCCACAAAAACAGGCCCAGTAAAGCCGCAAGTATCCCTAACCCAATTCCCGCTTTTTGAGCATGCGCTTTCAACGGTTCCAAAAAACCAACCATCCCAGATATAAAACCTGGCTCAGTTTCTGGCACTTCCAGCAACTCAGCTTGCTTAGCTACAGGTTCAATATCTGGTAAAGAATCCCAATCGGGGAGCGGTTCCAATCGTGGTTTACTAGCCACCTGCTCAGCAATTACTGGTTCAGTAAATTCTGGTAGTGGCTCTACTATCGGTTTCTTAATTTCTTTAATTACTGGTTTGGCTTCTTCTTTAATTGCTTTTTCTTTTAGCATTTTTTCTGCTGCAACAGCACTGCCCGCTTCAATACCCAACTGTTCTTGCAAATCTTTTAGCTGTTGATTTTGAATATTAAGTATTTTCTCTTTCTTCTCCAACATTGACTCAAGCGCTTTAACGCGGCTCTTCAACACTTCAGCTTCTTTACTTCGTGATTCAGAAAGCTCTTTTGTAAGCATTAAATCAGTTTGCAACTTCTTAAGCTCTTCTCCACCCGCTGCTTGAGTATTACCTTCTGATTGTTTGGCATCCTCTGCTGCTAGAATATTCAGATCTTGATTTGCGGCATCAGGTTTTTTGGTAGTTTCTTTAAGCTCTTGTTTACCCTCTTGTGACACATCATTCTTTTCTTTAACTAGTTCAGGAGCATCTATATTCGTCGCCGCAACTTGTGACACCTTGCCTCGGTACTCCATCCACAATGCGTTTTGCTGCAAAATCTTTTGACGTGCATCTGCGGTTGATACAGTCTGCGCTTTACTTGCATCAGGTATGCGTAACACTGCACCTTTTTTAAGCAAATTTACATTATTTCGCATAAAGGCATCCGGGTTAGCCTGCTGTATAGCAATCATCATCTGATTTACAGACATCGTATCTGACTGGTTAGCAGACTTAGCAATTGAATATAAAGTGTCGCCACTTTCCACGACAACTACACTAGAAGCATCAGCTTTTGTCTTTACTTCTGTTTCCGGAACAATATCATCCTCAGCTGTCGTCGCGACTATTGTCTGAGGCTCGTCAACCGTCTCAACAACTGCTTCTTCTAGTTCTTCTGCAGTTGGTTCTTCTGAAATGGACTCAGCTTCTGGCGTAACCTCTACAACTTCAGCTTCGGTAGCATCAATACCTAATTCTCGGTCCATTTGTTCTCGAATAGCCTCAAGATCATCCACGGGTTCTGCGATTATTTCTGCTTGAGTAGCAACTTTTGGAACCACAACAGGTTTAGCTTCAACAATCTGTTCTTCAGTTTTAGGAGTAGTAACTGGTTTTGCAATTTGGGGGGCTTGCCGTTGAGCAAACTCAGGCGGGTCAAGTAGCACTGTGTATTCTCTTAATAGCCTTCCCTTCGGCCATGTGATTTCAACCAAAAAAGTTAAAAACGGTTCGCGCACTGGATCTTTAGAAGTTATGCGTATCGCAGCACCACCACCCACTAAAGAAACCGGTGTAAATTTTAATTGAGTTAAAAAATATGGACGCGGGACACCAACACGTTCAAAAACATTTGCAGGCGCTAATTCAACCCGTATCTCGTCTAGTTCATCAGCGCTCGCCGAAATTAAATTTATTTGCGCATTTAGCGGTTGATTCAATGCTGAATCAACTTCAATTTCACCCAAACCCAATGAAAATAATTGCCCAGGTAACAGTATTAAAAATGAACCAAGTAGTATATATAAAGACGATATACGCACCATTTTAGTACTCCACCTTAATTGCGTTGTTTGCTTAATGATTGATTATGTTTTATATATGAGCCGAACAAAAAACTCTAATAAATTCTTTGAGTTATCGAAGTAATTCACCGTGTAACTATAAATTAAATATGGTTTTTTATCAAAACTTCAGCTATCTGAATACTGTTCAAAGCAGCTCCTTTTCTGAGGTTATCACTTACTATCCACATATTCATACCCCTTGGATGCGAAATATCTTCACGGATCCGGCCCACATATACGGGATCAGTGCCTTCCCCCTCTGTCACTGCAGTTGGATAGCCGCCATCTTTATGTTCATCCATGACAACAATACCAGGGGCTGCAGCTAATAAATCGCGCGCTTTTTGAGCAGACAACTTCTCTTTTAGCTCAATGTGGACTGCCTCAGAGTGACCATACTTCACTGGGATACGCACTGTAGTTGGGTTCACCAAAATCGAGTCGTCTTCCATAATTTTTTGCGTTTCCCAGACCATTTTCATTTCTTCTTTGGTATAGCCGTTGTCCATAAACTTATCAATATGCGGCAATGCATTAAAAGCAATCTGTTTCGGATAAACGTCGCATATAATCTGCTCATTATTGATGATATTTCGACTTTGCTGTTCCAGCTCTTCAATAGCCTCTTTCCCTGTGCCGGATACAGCTTGATAAGTCGCAACATTTATACGCTCTATGCCTACCGCATCTTGTAACGGCTTTAATGCCACCAACATCTGTATAGTAGAGCAATTTGGATTAGCAATGATGCCCCTAGTTTTATAGTTCGCAATTTGATGCGCATTTACTTCAGGAACTACTAACGGGACGTCATCGTCATAACGAAATTGCGAAGTATTATCTACCACCACACAACCCTGTGCAGCTGCCCTAGGCGCATACTCTTTAGAAATACTTGCCCCTGGAGAAAACAAACCAATCTGTGTTTTAGAAAAATCAAACTCAGCAAGGTCTTGCACTTCTAATTCAACATCACCAAAGGAAACTTTTTTACCTGCAGAACGAGAACTTGCTACAGCATAAACATTATTAACAGGAAATTTTCTTTGCGCGAGAATGGCAAGCATTTGTTCACCTACCGCACCGGTAGCACCTACAACAGCAACATCATATTTTTTCATTTCAATTGGAACTCTTACTCATAAATTAATTTAACGCACTGATCACAGCATCACCCATCTCATTGGTCCCGATAACAGAGTTGTTGTCTGCAATATCTGCAGTGCGTAAACCATTTTCGATAACTTGTTGAACTGCCTGCTCAACTTTATCAGCGAGATCAACTTCATTTAAACTGTAACGCAACATCATTGCGATCGATAGAATAGTAGCCAAAGGATTAGCAACATTCTTGCCCGCAATATCCGGAGCAGAACCGTGAATCGGCTCGTACATACCTTTACCATCACTGTCCAAAGAAGCAGAGGGCAACATTCCAATCGATCCAGTCAACATCGCAGCCGCATCAGAGAGAATATCGCCAAACATATTCCCAGTTAACACTACATCAAACTGATTGGGCTCACGCACCAATTGCATCGCTGCGTTATCTACATACATATGACTAAGCGCCACATTTTTATACTCATCATGAACTGATTCAACTACTTCGCGCCAAAGCTCTGAAACTTCTAAAACATTAGCTTTATCTACAGAACAGAGTTTGTTATTCCTTTTTTGCGCAATACGAAATGCGACATGCGCAATACGCGTTACTTCGTTTTCGTCATACACTAAAGTGTTAAATCCCTGACGTATACCATCATCTAAAGTGCGAATACCTCGTGGTTTGCCAAAATAAATCCCGCCCGTTAACTCGCGCACAATCATAATATCTAAATCAGCCACTAATTCAGGCTTTAGTGAAGATGCGCCTACTAAAGATTTATACAATATGGCTGGACGAAGATTCGCAAATAGATTCAGCTCAGCGCGAATACGCAACAACCCTTTCTCGGGACGTAAGTCACGCTCAATTTTGTCGTATTTCGGCCCGCCCACTGCGCCCAATAAAATTGCATCACTAGTATTGGCCAACTTAAGCGTTTCCTCAGGCAAAGGATTGTTGCAATCATCGTATGCACTGCCACCAATCAACGCCTCTTCGATTTCTATTTTTAGACCATATTCTCCACGCAAATGCTGTAATACTTTTTTTGCTTGGGCAATAACTTCTGGCCCTATGCCATCACCTGGTAATAATAAAACTTTACTCATCTCGTTTACTCAGCCACAAACAACCAAGGACTAGTCTTTTTTAATTTCTCTTCGTAGGTTTTTATTTTATCAGCGTGTTGCAAGGTTAAATCAATTTCATCAAAACCATTTACCAAACAAAATTTTCTAAACTCATCTATCTTAAAAGAAAATGTCTTATTGTTTTCATCTGCTACAGTTTGTGAATCCAAATCAATTTTACACTTATATGCTGGATTAGAATTTACTTGCTCAAACAAATAATCAATTTCACCTGCATTTAACGCGACCGGTAACAAACCATTTTTATAACAGTTGCTGCAAAAAATATCTGCAAAGCTTGCTGCGAGGACGACCTCAAACCCATAATCTAATATCGACCACACCGCATGCTCTCGCGAAGAACCACAGCCAAAATTTTCTCTTGCTAGTAAAATTCTAGCGCCCTGGTACTCTTTTTTGTTTAACACAAATCCTTTATGCAAACGTCTTTGACCATGGTCTTGGCCAAGCACGCCCGGATCTTGATAACGCCAGTTATCAAATAAATTCACACCAAAACCAGTTCGTTTAACTGATTTTAAATACTGTTGCGGTATTATCGCATCGGTATCTACGTTGCTACGATCAAGCGGCAAAAATGTTGAAGTAATTTCTGTAAATGCCTTCATGTTACAAATATCTTCTCACATCTACGAAGTGTCCATGTACTGCTGCCGCAGCTGCCATTGCTGGACTAACCAAATGTGTACGACCACCCTTACCTTGTCGACCTTCAAAGTTTCGGTTTGAAGTCGATGCACAACGTTCGCCCGGTTCTAATTGATCTGCATTCATCCCTAAACACATAGAGCAACCTGGCTCACGCCATTCAAAACCAGCGGCTTTAAATATTTTATCTAAACCCTCTTGTTCTGCTTGTTGCTTAATTAATCCCGAACCTGGAACTACCAGGGCTAACTTGATATTGTCAGCAAGCTTTCTTTCTTGAATAGCATTCGCTGCTTCACGCAAATCTTCAATTCGAGAATTTGTACACGAACCGATAAAAACTTTATCAAGCTTAATATTCTCTATAGGTGTTCCTGGCTGTAAATCCATATATTCCAATGCGCGTTGCTGATCTGCCGTAACATCATTTGGA
>Ga0255056_10000299_pt1 | contig 14192 bp, 11 predicted proteins | sample Cases_109_1_MG_FD_183639 | JGI IMG/M metagenome (GOLD analysis project Ga0255056, IMG submission 183639) | Seawater microbial communities from Amundsen Gulf, Northwest Territories, Canada - Cases_109_1 | ecosystem: Environmental > Aquatic > Marine > Gulf | place: Canada: Northwest Territories... | reverse complement strand
TAATCCCAAGCAGCAGGTAACTTAAGTATGCGCCGTCTCATCGAGATTGCTACGGAACGTCGTGTCACGATTTGGATGTTCACCGTCGCCGTTGTTTTGTTTGGCATGGTGTCATTGAATCGACTTAGCGTTAACCTGCTACCAGACATTTCTTACCCGACTATTACCATTCGTACGGAACTCACCGGCGCAGCACCTTTGGAGGTCGAGAACCTAATAACAAAGCCCGTTGAGGAAGCCGTGGGCGTAATCCGAAATGTACGCCTCGTCCGTTCCGTTTCCCGTTCCGGTCAATCCGACGTCACACTCGAATTCACCTGGGGCACCGATATGGATATCGCAGGGGTCGACGTTCGCGAGAAGGTTGATATTCTGGAGTTGCCGCTGCAGGCACGTCGCCCGATGCTGCTGCGATTTGACCCGTCATCGGAACCCATAATGCGATTGGGTCTTCAGCGTAAGGAAAGCAGAACCGATGCTTCGCAGGAAATTATCGATGCCGATCTGAAGGCTCTGCGTCGACTCGCAGAGGATCGAATAAAAAATGATCTTGAAGCGCAGGAAGGGACCGCTGCCGTAAAAGTCAGTGGCGGTCTCGAGGATGAAATTCAGATACAGGTCGATCAGCAAAAGCTGTCCCAGCTTGGCATCAGCATTCAAACTATCGCGAACCGTATTCGCGCCGAAAATATCAACCTGTCCGGTGGTCGCCTGGAAGAAGGAAATCAGCGCTTCCTCGTTCGCACTCTGAACGAATTTCAGAGCGTCCAGGAATTCAGCGACGCGATTGTCGCCAACGTCGCCGATCGGCCGGTGTACTTGCGAGACGTGGCTACGGTCACGCAAGGCTACAAGGAACGAGAGGCTATTACGCGCGTAAATGGTCGTGAATCAGTCGAGTTGGCAGTCTATAAAGAGGGCGACGGCAATACCGTTCAGGTCGCAAAGCGCGTACAGGCCCGTGTTGAACTGACCCGTGAATCGCTGCCGGACGATCTGGAACTGGTGCAGATTTACGATCAATCGGAATTCATATCCGCAGCCATCCAACAGGTGACGTCCGCGGCCATCATTGGCGGTATTCTTGCGATCCTGGTGCTATACGGATTTTTGGGCGACGCGCGTTCGACCTTGATTATCGCCGGCGCGATTCCGGTATCTGTCATTGGCACCTTCCTTCTTATGTACAGCAATAGCGTTTCGCTCAACATCATGTCGCTGGGCGGTATCGCCCTCGCCGTCGGCATGCTGGTCGATAATGCCATCGTCGTACTCGAAAACATCGTGCGCAAGAAGGAACAAGGGCAAGGCTTGCTTGATGCGGCGCGCAATGGCACGTCGGAAGTCGCGTCAGCGGTGGTCGCTGCTACGCTGACAACTGTTGCTGTATTTTTTCCGATGGTCTTTGTAAGCGGCGTCGCCGGCGAATTATTTCGCGATCAGGCACTCACAGTCACGTTCGCGCTGCTGCTGTCACTTCTGGTCGCAATCACGCTTATCCCGATGCTCGCCGCATTGGGAACCGGCTCGCGTTATGCAGCCGAAGATCATGTATTTCGTGAACTGCCGAAAAGAAACATTTTGGTACGGGGGTTCCGATGGCTTTTCGAGCAGTTCACGAAACTTGTTTCACTTATCATCAGGCTGTTTGGCTTGTTGGTGATCGGCATACGCTGGCTATTCTGGGGCCTGCTCTGGATACCAAGAAAAGCGTTGTTTGGTTTCAGCAATTTCGCCGCAAAAGTCTACGTGCCAATGCTGCGTTGGTCGCTGAACAATCGTGGCAGCGTAATCGTTGGCGCGATCATAATTTTTGCGTCGACGATGTCTCTGATTCCACTCCTGGGCACGGAACTGATACCGCAGCTGTCGCAGGGCGAATTTGATGTCGACCTGAGATTATCGCCGGGCGCACCCATCTCGGAGACGGATCGCGCAATTCAGACCCTGCAGCGCTCGACCGAGGGCCTCGACGGCGTTGCAATGAGTTATTCCGTCGCGGGCACCGGCAATCGGCTCGACGCTAACCCGGTCGACTCGGGCGAAAATACCGGATCGTTGAGCATCACCCTGCATTCTGGTCTCGGCCGCGCGGAAGAAGAACTCACCATGAGTGTCCTGCGCAAGGAACTCGCACGAATACCTGGCGTTCAATACGAATTCAGTCGCCCGTCGTTGATGAGCTTCGCAGCCCCAATTCAGATCGAAATCGCGGGCTTCGATCTCAACGACCTTAATTCGGTCAATCAAACGATACTCAAGGCGATGGTCGATTCCGGAAAGTTCACGGATATCAAAACAACCATCGAACTCGGCAACCCCGAAATTCAGATCATATTCGACCAGGAACGTGCGGCAGCATTGGGTCTCGCGGTTCGCGACATTGCCGACCTCGTTGTAGCGAATGTCCGGGGCGAACTCGCGACTCGATATACGTGGCGCGATAAAAAAATCGACGTTCTTGTTCGCAGCGTCGATACACGCCAAGCCAGCATCGACGAAATCCGGAGCCTGATCATTAACCCGGAAGCTGAGCGGCCCGTTACACTTGAGGCCGTTGCCGATGTTCGTGTCGCGAGAGGGCCCGCGGAGATACGGCGGATTGCGCAGGAACGCGTCGCGCTGATTTCTGCAAACGTCGCGTTCGGCGACCTGGGCTCTGCGGCGGTAGCGGCTAACGCGATAATCGAGAACACACCAATGCCGGTTGGCGTCGCGGCAACCGTCGCAGGCCAAAACGAGGAAATGGAGGATTCTTTCCGCTCAATGAAATTCGCATTGCTGCTCGCCGTTTTTTTGGTTTACCTCGTCATGGCATCTCAATTTGAGTCATTGATTCATCCGCTTGTTATTTTGTTCACTATTCCGCTGGCGCTGGTCGGCGCGGTGCTGGCTCTGTTCGTAACGGGAACAACCGTCAATGTCGTGGCACTGATCGGTGTCATCATGCTGGCAGGAATCGTCGTGAACAACGCAATCGTTCTGGTTGACCTGATTAACCAGTTACGCTCGCAGGGCAAAGAAAAGACCGAAGCAATCATGGAGGCGGGCCGCGAACGACTGCGGCCGATTCTGATGACTACGTTGACCACAGCGCTCGGACTGTTGCCGATGGCTATAGGGTTTGGCGAAGGATCGGAAATGCGCACGCCAATGGCCATCACGGTCATTGGCGGATTGCTGGTGTCCACCTTGCTTACGCTCGTCGTAATACCTGTTGTCTATTCCATATTCGATCGCAAGACGTGGGCGACACCGGACGCGCTGCCAGCCGCCTGACTCCTGGTACAAAAAAATGAAACACACAGAAATTTCTCTTCACCGGCCCGTAACCACAGTTGTTGTGTTTGTGGCGCTCGGTTTCATCGGGTTGCTTGCATCACGCTTGCTGCCACTTGAAAAGTTTCCGGATATCGAATTTCCGGGAATTTTCATTCAAATCCCTTATGACGGCTCTACACCCGAAGAGATCGAGCGCCTCATCACGCGACCTATTGAAGAAGTCCTTGCGACTTTGAGCGGCGTTCAGCAGATGTTTTCAAATTCCAGCGAAGATCAGGCCGAGATATTCCTGAGATTCGACTGGGACGTATCGATGGGCGCGAAAGGTATCGAGGCTCGCGCCAAGATTGACAGCATTCGAAACGAACTGCCTGCCGATATTCAGCGGTTTTTCATATTTACGGGTTCGCTTGCGGATCAGCCCGTTCTGCAAATTCGAATTTCGAGCGATCGGGACCTTAGCAAAAGCTACGATCTGCTTGACCGCATGTTGAAGCGCCGAATTGAGCGGTTAGAGGGTGTCTCGCAAGTCCGGTTGGAGGGTGTGGACAGACGCGAGATTCGCATCCTCCTCGACATCGAAAGAGTCGCGGCGCACGGTGTCGATATTAACGAGTTGCGTGAGTTGCTCTTGAATAGCAACTTTTCCGTCAGTGCCGGCCGCATCACCGATTCCGGCCAACGCTTCAGCGTCAGACCTCAGGGCGAATTTCGCTCGGTAGAGGAAATACGCGATTTTGTCATCAACGATGGCAGCTTGCGCCTGAGGGATGTGGCGGACATCGAGCTCAGGGCACCGACGCAAATCTATTCACGGCACCTCGACGGTGTATTTGCGATCGGGCTCTCGGTCAGCAAGTCCGCCGGAGCCAATATGGTGGAGGTAACCGACCGGGTTCTGGCGGAGGTGGAGAAGATCAGCGAGATGCCTCAAATGAAAGGCATCAAAATGTTCAGCCTGGACAATCAGGGTGACGCCGTGAAGGATTCGCTGGCCGATCTCCTGAGTGCCGGTATGATCGGCGCATTGCTTGCGGTCATCGTGCTGTACATGTTCCTGCGGCAGGTGACCACGACACTGATTGTGACCGCGACAGTTCCTTTTTCACTGACCATTACGCTCGGCGCACTGTATTTTGCCGGGCTTAGCCTGAACATGCTGACCATGATGGGTCTCATGCTTGCGGTCGGTATGCTCGTGGACAATGCAGTGGTGGTCACGGAAAGCGTATTCAGCCATCGCCACAAGAATCCGGATGAACCGTTTAAAGCTACGCTTGCCGGCGTCAAGGATGTCGGACTTGCTGTCATTGCCGGTACCTTTACGACAATCATAGTGTTCGTGCCGATTATGTTTGGTACAAAAACGGACATCAGCGTATTCATGACGCATGTGGCCGTCACAATCATCGTTGCACTACTGGCGTCATTGCTGCTCGCGCAGACATTGGTGCCCATGATGGCCGCCAGAATCAAACCACCGCCTAAGCCCAAGCAGGGCGCATTTATGTCGCGACTTACGGATCGCTACGCCCGTAGCCTGAACTGGATACTGAGTCACCCGTTCTCCATGGGTCTGGCTGTATTGGCGACACTGATAATCGGCATACTGCCGATGCAGATGGAACTCGTGAAAGTCGACATGTTCCCGCAGGAGAGCGGCCGCCGGCTTTTCATGCCCTATCACATTGTCGGGCAACATCCGCTGGACAAAATGGAAGAGACTGTCGACAAGATCGAAGCGTACCTGTTTGCGAATAAGGAAGAATTCAATATCCGATCCGTGTACAGCTTCTTTGACAAAGGCCGGGCTGAGTCCACCCTGCTATTGACGGACGAAGACGACGCCACCTTGTCTACCCGAGAAATCATTGAACGAATTGAGGAAAATCTGCCGATAATTGCGATTGGCAAACCCAATTTCCAGTTTGATCAACAGGGCGGAGGCGGAGAGGACGCCTTCAGCATCCAGGTTTCCGGCGATTCGACAACGCGGCTGAATGAACTGTCGCTCGACGTCATCAGAACGCTGGAAAGCGTCGAGGGTCTGGAGCATGTGCGTGACGACGCCGAGCTGGGCGAGCGAGAGATAAAAGTCTCTATCGACAGAACTCGTGCGGCAGCGGCCGGACTGACGACGGAAACTATCGCTCAAGCCATCTCTACCGCACTGCGCGGCGAAAACCTTCGGGCGTTTCGGACGGACACCGGCGAAGTCGGCGTTCGCGTGGCATTTCGAGCGGATGACAAGCAGACACTGGAACAGTTGGCGGACCTGCCGCTGTTTACGGAATCCCGAATTCGTGTTCCTCTCGGCAGCGTTGCGAATTTCGATATTGGATACGCACCGGATACGATTCGTCGGACCGACAGGCAGACGGCCGTGATTATCTCGGCCAACCTGGCTAAAGATACGTCGCTTGATGACGTGCGGCCGAAAGTTGAAGCGTTAATGAATGAATTCGAATTGCCGCCTGGTTATTCCTGGAAAGAGGGGCGCGGTTTTGAGCGCGCGGACGAAACCCAGGCAATGATGATGACGAACATCATGCTCGGAATTGCCTGTATTTTCCTCGTCATGGCTGCGCTTTTTGAGTCGATGGTGCTGCCGTTTTCAATTATTCTCGGATCGATCGTGTTTTCGATTCTCGGTGTGTTCCTGTTTTTTGCTGCCACGGGAACGACATTTTCGTTCATGGCGCTGATTGGAATCATGATATTGATAGGCGTCGTGGTGAACAATGGCATCGTGCTCGTCGATCACATCAACAATCTTCGTCAACAAGGCGTTCCGAGAAATCAGGCGATTATTTCCGGTGGCAGGGACAGGCTGCGACCGATTCTGATGACAGTTGCCACGACTATCGTAGGCCTTGCTCCGCTTGCACTGAGCACAACCCAGGTTGGAGGCGATGGACCGCCCTATTTCCCAATGGCAAGGGCGATAATCGGTGGGCTGGCCTTTTCTACAGTTGTGTCGCTGCTTTTGGTACCTGCCCTGTATGCCGCATTTGACTCGATGTCCGGCTGGGGTCGTCGCGTCATGAGAATGGCGAAAGGTGAAGTTGCAATACCTTCACCTTCGGCGTCGACCTGACGAAAAAGCCCGGAGGGGGTCAGCCCATTTGGCCGATCGGATCGTCAAGACTGTCCGGCGGCACGGTAAACCAGGCGGCACCGTCGTCGGTCATATAGAGACAATCTTCAAGTCGGACGCCGAAGGCATCGAAGTCGTAAAGGCCGGGTTCATTCGAAAAACACATACCGGCGCCAAGTAGCGTTTCTTCACCATGCACGAAATTGACGCTTTCGTGCCCATCCATTCCAATACCATGACCCGTTCGATGACTTAGACCCGGCACCTGGTACCCGGGCCCCCATCCCAGCGATTCGTAGTATTGCCGTACGGCGTCATCGACAGCGCCAGCCGCGACACCGATCCGGGCTGTTTCAAATGCGATCTGCTGACCTTTTCGAACGGTATCCCATACTTCCCGCTGGCGCGCGCTCGGTTCTCCGAAAACGAATGTTCTTGAGATGTCCGATTGATAGCCGTGCACGGCGCAGCCGCAATCCATCAACACGATTTGCCCTTGCTCAATCTTCTGAGGCAATTTTGTACCGTGTGGATACGCGCTTGCGACGCCAAACAGCGCCATATTCCAGATCGCAGTACCACCAAGCTGCGACTGCGCCGCCTGCATCATCGCACTGACATCGGAAGGCTCCATCCCGGCTTCCAGATTGTCATAGACATGACGATAAGCGGTCAACGTGACCTCACTTGCCTTTCTCATCAACCTGATTTCGTTGCTCGATTTGTACATTCGGCAACCCTGCGTGACCGGCAATGCGCTGGTGATCTCGAAGTCCGCTGCGGCGCTCCGCAGCCCCTCGGCGACGAAGTGCCTGACGGTTTGTTCCAGCCCGATGCGGCCGCTGAATATACGGCGGTCATTGAGAAACTCCGTTATTCGATCGAACGGGCTCATATGTTCATGCCAGGCGCGCACGTCGTCACCGAATGTCATCGACTCCCTGACGCTCGGCTCCTCGAAAAAAGGTGTAACGACTCCGATGTCACCTTCTCGCGGAATGATGACGGCCGTCAGTCGCTCACTACGTCGCCAACTGACCCCGGAAAAATACAACATCGCCGATCCGGGCTCGAGCACAATCGCATCGATGTCATTTTCTTCCATCAGGCGTTGTGCTTTCCCGATGCGGGCAATGCGTTCTTCGACACCGATGGGGATAGCGTCATTTACGATGGACTGGAGTTCCGGCTTTGACGGCGATCGATCGCCAGTGTTGCACGCACCAAGCGCTGTGGCCCCCGCCGCAACACCTGATAATTTCAGAAATTCGCGTTTGTTTATTCTCATTGATGGATCCGCCGTGTCGCGCACGCAAATTTGTATAGCCGTTACATTACGGTGTGAAATTTCGTGGCTTCAGAAGCGACAATTGTAAGCGAAATTCCCGAGATACGCGTCTAAAAAGATTCGCCTGCTGCGCAGGCTCCCACAGCTTGCTGACAATGATCGCAGCAAGTTGTGGGAGCCTGCGCAGCAGGCGAATAAATTTCAGGCGCTGATTAAATCCTGCGATTCGATATTGCACGCCCGGCCAGCAGAACAAGCAACATCCATATTCCCAATGCGCCGCCACCGCCATGTGACACCGTAATCCGGGTTTCGACGACCGGCGCGTCGCGGTTGAAGTCTTCAAGCGGAATAAATGACAGCTCGGATGAATCTTCCGGCCCGAAACTCGCAACAAATGCGCCGTCGACAGCATCGAATAGCTCGATCAACAGGTCGTAGTCGCCCGTTGGGTAGCCTGACATCAACTCAGTAACCAGCACATAGTCGTCATTGCTGCTGCTCCCAAAGAGAGTGAATTCTTCAGTGACCGCGTATTCGTTCCAGGGACCGCCTTCGTAGCTCAGGTAAACGGCGGCATAGACGTCAGCCGAACTGTAGATTGTGTCGGCGTCGAAAAGTAAATCGATGCCGTAGTAGAATCCATCATGGTCTTCGTCGGCGAACAATATAACGTCCGCATCGTAGATCCAGAAGTCAAAACTGCGCGATTCGAATGACGCCATCGCGCCTGAATCGTCAGCCAGCTTGCTCGTTGTTTTTGCGCGAGTCTCACCGGTTGTCATTTCTCCGTACAGGTCAATGGACTGGCTTCCTTTTTGCGAGTCTCGGTCATTGGCGCGCCCGCCTGTCGCAAAGTGCAGAGACCTGGATGTTCGTTGTTCCTGCGTTGTTGTTGCGGTGGATTCCGCGGCTGCAAGAACAGTCATTGATGCAGTCAGCAGAAATGCTGCTAACGTGATGATTCCAGCCTTTTGTAGATAGCTGCTACCTATTGCGATACTTGTAGACATGACGATTCCCTCTAACGCACAATATTCAGGTTGATGCTCATTAGAGCTCATCGTCGATGAACCGAAGCTGAATTTTCCCCTGGTTTTCTTAACGTTGCCTGAACAGGAATGAAAGGCAGTAATGAGATAGTGTCCGATACTTCAAACAATGAGTCGCACGGAACGGCGATCGCGTTTCTGCTCTTCGGTGTGGCCGGGGCCCTTGGCCTTGACCTGTGCGCAAAATGGTTATTGGCCGATTATTCCCTACAACAGTTCATTTTCTTACGCAGCATATTCGGCCTGCTGATATTCCTTTCAATATCACGCTGGTATGGCGGTCTTGGAAGTCTTAAAACGACTCGGCCCGTTGCCCACATTGTGCGCACTGTTCTGGCCACTGGTGCGATGTTCGGTTTTTTTTACGGACTGAAGTTCATGCCTTTGGTCAGCGCTCTCACGCTTGCATTCACCGCACCTCTAATGGTGACAGTGCTCTCTGTTCCACTCCTGCGCGAGCGCGTTGGATGGCGGCGATGGCTCGCCGTCGTCGTGGGATTCCTGGGTGTGCTTATCGTCCTTCGCCCGGGCGCTGGATTGCTAACACCAGCAGCGATCGGCATTCTGGTGGCGGCCGCCTGCTATGCCGGACTTGCAATATCAGCACGCATGCTCGCCGCCACCGAAAGCACTTTGTCGCTGGCCGTATACGTCATTACGGGACCTCTGCTCGCGTCCCTTATCATGCTTCCGGGTAATATCTCAGCGCCAACAATCAGCGGCTGGGTATTTTTTGTGCTTGCCGGATTCGCCTCCGCCTGCGCGTGGATCGGAATCATCGGCGGTTACCGACGTGCCCCACCATCGCTTCTCGCGCCGTTTGAGTACACAGCGCTCATTGGCGCCGCTATCGCCGGCTATTTCATCTGGGGAGAGGTGCCCGACAAGTGGGTCATCTGCGGCGGCGCCGTGATTATCGGCAGTGGACTATTCATCGTACACAGGGAGGTCGGCCGAGTAATAGCCGGGCGATACATTCGCGCTTTTACTGCAGGCAGCTCAGCCGCAATCGCACGTCGATTTGGGAAAAACAGATCCTGAGTACAGTGTAAACCGTTGCTACATATTCACGTCGTTTGCAATCATTTCGCGGACTTGCCGCAGCTTTTCCTTGATCAACGCGGCGTTGTCGCTACCCATTCGCAGCATTAGTTTCTGACCGCTGGAGCGCGACTCCAGATCGGGGTCTTCGAATTCGTACAGTACATGCGGTCGGATCAGTATGACCGGCTCCTCGACCACCGGTGTCGCGAGCATGTCGTCAATTGCTTCAACCAGGCGATCATTGAAAAATCCTCTGGGGTAGCCCAAATCAACATAGGCTTTTTGAAACAGTGGATAGTAGCGACGATACAAGTCGATCAGAATATTCGCGTCCACGCTGCTGACGACCGCAACGAGCGGATCGTAGCGATGATAACTGTCGGAAGTGATCGCGTACAGATTTCCGCCCTCTGACTCAACTGAAAATCCACTTGACAATGCGCTAACCGGTCGCATTCGTTCGGCGACGTGGCCGCGTGGCAAATTATCCACCGTAGCGACGACACGTTCGATTATTCTCGTTCCGACAATAATATTGGCGACAGGCTCTCCGAACAGGTCCGTCAACTCCAGCCTGAAATATTCGTCGCTCTCGTTGAGTGGCGGCAGCGGCCTGAGGTCCGACTGTGTCTGGTCCGCGAAATCGGCGCCCGGAATGGGGTGAAGCGGCCCTATCCTGGGCTCGGAATCCTCAACTGGCGGTTGCTCCGATACCTGCGGAGGCGCTGCATCTTGATTCACGATATTGTTCCAGTAATACCACAGGCAGGCACCGACCGCGGCAGCCAATACCAGGGGAATCAACCATGAGCTTGTGTCTCTGTCCATTGTCGTCGCCTTCGGGCTTTTGGGCAGGTTGTGGGTTGGCAATCGTGAGACCGCCGTACATTGCTGTTATCCTCATCCCTAGTTTAGCTCCGGACGGCATGAATAGAACACCCAATAACCGGCATTAAGCTGAAGGTAGCAAAATCATGGATTTGTGGTCGACTCTTTTGCCTCTGCTACTGATTGACGTTCTCAATCCGGTGCTGTTCGCGTTATTGATCGTTGCCGTTGGCAGCGACCGGCCAACCGCGAACAGCAGTGCGCTGATCGCCGGACATACGGTCGCCTACTTTGTGGTCGGTATTTTGATCGCGATGGGCCTCGATCAAATTTCCAATCGCCTGGCAAATCCAAAACCAATCGATTTCGGCATCAGTATGGCTGCTGGCGTTTTGTGCCTGTGGGCGGCGCTGGGCGCCAGGAACGGAGGCGCCAGCAAAACAAAGGAGCCGGAGCGTGAGCTGACACCACTGTACTGTTTTGGGTTTGGCGCCGTGGTCAATTTCATTGGCGCACCTTTTGCGGTCCCGTACTTTGCGGCACTGGGACAGATTTTGAAGGCGGATCTGGGTACCGACGGTTCATTAGCCGTTTTGGTTGGCTACAACCTTGCGTATGCATTTCCCTTTGCGATGGTGCCGCTGCTGGTGGCCATCATGGGGGATCGGTCCAAACCGTTTTTGCACAAGATAAGCGATATGCTGACAGGACTGGTGGACAAGCTGATGCCCATTATCCTGTCACTGCTCGGATTAGCGCTGATAGCAGACTCAATTTCGTTTTTCGCTCGCGGGCACGGCCTGTTTTGATGACATTTAAGCCCGCGAAACAAGCAGCTCTTGCGTGTCGCCCTCTGTTTAGTCCTCGATCAGATGTTCGGCTGCCATCTCGCGCAACTCTTGTGTGAGTGGCATCGCCTTGCGAACTTTCAAATCGAAAAGAACACAGGTGCATTCGAGTGTCGCCGCCAGTTCGTTTTCACCGAGATTCGTCATCTCGTAGCGAATCGTTATTGATTTGTTGCCAATCTTCGAGATGCATGCGCGAGTTTCAAGAACGTCACCGGCGTTGACCTCAGCTACATATTCTATGATGTGTTTAACGTCTGCCCAGCCACGCTCTCCGGCATCGTCACTTGCGCCGCTCCAGCCAAACACTTCGTACAACAGATGGTATGACGAATCGTCGAACATATTCAGATAGAAGCGTGTCGTCATGTGCCCAAGGACGTCGCACATCCAGGGGTGAGCGACGCTTTTTTGGACCATGATCATGTTGTTGTCTCATTCGCCGTTTCGTATATCAAAATCAATTGACAGTCGGTGGCTGCGACGAAGTCAACATCACGGCCGCGTGCGAGCGTGCGCGCCTCGAGCGACTCACCATTTAACGTACCGCTGCCTTTGCACAAATACGCCATGTACTCGCCGTCATGCGTAATGCTCTGACCTGCTGCTGCGTTCGCAACGTCTATGGACGTGCGACTGTAAAACGTATCGTCCTGATTTTTGGGACCACCGTAGATGTGCACCCGGTGACCGGTGCCGGGGTTGTAGACTTTATATCCCGCCGGCTCGCCTGCCTCGTCGGGCAACACCCATAGCTGAATCATCTGGTTTGGAGTGTCGTCCGGGTTGAGCTCATTGTGTGTAAAACCCTCGGCGCCCGCTCGCTGAACCTGCACCGTGCCTGTTTCGAGACTTTGCCCATGCTCCATCGATCCTGCGTGGCTTATCCGCCCTTCGACCATGATCGAGATTACGTCGATCTCGCGGTGCGGGTGCATGCCGGTCTCACCGTTTGGATTGAAATTCGCATCTGCCAGATATACGAAATTGCCTATGCCGCCTGTCGCGCCAGGTTGTTTTCGCCCTCCGAATACCCGGCTGTCGGTAACGAAGCGGCGTTCAATCAACCCCGCAAATCCGCCCTGCGGCAGGTCGTCGAACTTCAACAACTCGCTAATCATGCTTCTCGATCTCCACGTTAGTGATTTTGTGTTGCCGGTGGACCGTACACGCCCGGTACTTCATTGCCTAGTCCGCGCGCAACACCACCGGATACCGTTTCGAATCCAGTGGTCCGCCCGGATGCAATTCATCGCATAGCAGTGGTTGACTCAGGCCGGCTCGAACGTCGTAAACGACATCGTCGCCGGTGTATCGAACGGTGTAGCCCCTGCGCCTGCCATTGGTCAGGTTATTGCCGCCCGCACCATGCACGGTCATCGCATGAAAAACGTACACGTCGCCGGGCTCCAGATCCCAGGAAACGATATCGTAGTTATTGCGTTCTGCTTCGATGTCCGGAATGTCTTCGAAATCCGGATTGCGCTCGTATTGAGATATCGCATCGGTCTTTCCAAACACTTCGGGTTGAAACCATTTGCCCCATTTGTGTGAACCGCGAATGAATTCAACGCGTCCGTTATCCGCCGTCGTTTTGTCCAGTGCGATCCAGATCGACAATACCTGCCAGCCACGGATGGGCCAGTACGGCTGGTCGTTGTGCCATCGGGTGCGCTGTGTCATCGACGCTTCCTTGACGAATAACTGGTCATACAGCATGTTAATTTTTTTCGATGAAAAAAATGCCTGCACAACATTCGGCAGTTCGGAGTTCAGGCAAATATCGCGAAACGTGTCCTGCGTTTCCCAAAGCCTGAGGTTTCCATGGAACCGCCCCTCGTCCGATTCATAGCCGTGATAGAACGGGCCGGGGTTGCGAATGTCTTCTTCGATTGCCTCCCCCAGCCTCGCAAGGTCCGGTTTGGAAACAAGCTGTCGAAGCGGCACTACGCCGTCCTCATTGAATGCGTCTATTTCGTCCTGACTTACCCGGTACATTCGCCGCCTCCTCTCATTCGATATTGTAGCCGCATGGCGTGCGTCCGTCAGTATCGGTTTAGATACGGCTGCAACGGCCACGGTATTGCCATCGCGATGGCAGCGGGCCTGCTGCACGCGAATCTTTTCATCGGTGACCTGGGGCGCAGCTATATTGCGACGAATGCTGCGGTCACTGCCTGTATTGCCAGCTTCGATCCGATATTCGCATCCAACTCACAAGCCGTCCCTGCTATTATTGACACCCGAACTGCCGGAACGACCGGCACGAAAACATATTTGCATCGGTGTCGCCATCGCACGGTCATTTAAAAAAATACTCGTTATTGCTGGATTGCTATTTCCACTTGTGTCGAACGCGTGGTGGAACTGCGACTGGGACTATCGATTCCCGGCTGAAATACGCAAGCCACCCGGTCCGCCGCTCGGCGACACCCAGGTTCGCATGGATCTCAACGCTTCGAACGTACCCGCCGAGTTCGACTGGAACAATCTCGGCGACGATTTGCGCGCGATCGATGAAGATGATTTGACGTCGCTCGAGTTTTTCATCGAGCAGTGGGATGCGCCAGGAGAAACGGCCATTGTATGGGTTCGCGTTCCGTCAATTCCGGGGGCCGGTCGAGACATTTATTTGTATTTCGGTGCGCCTCCAGGCACACCAAGTGCATCCACTCCTGCGATATTCACGCAACGCGGACTGAAATTTCACACCCGTAACACGGCTGTAAATCCGTACGAACGTGCGTCGGCGG
>Ga0255056_10000297_pt1 | contig 14225 bp, 9 predicted proteins | sample Cases_109_1_MG_FD_183639 | JGI IMG/M metagenome (GOLD analysis project Ga0255056, IMG submission 183639) | Seawater microbial communities from Amundsen Gulf, Northwest Territories, Canada - Cases_109_1 | ecosystem: Environmental > Aquatic > Marine > Gulf | place: Canada: Northwest Territories... | reverse complement strand
GGTTGTCACGCCAGTGGCATTGCCGGGTAGCTACATACGGACAGGATAACCGCTGAAAGCATCTAAGCGGGAAGCCCCCTTCAAGATTAGATTTCCCTGGACCCTTGAGGTCCCTGAAGAACCCTCGAAGACTACGAGGTTGATAGGCTGGGTGTGGAAGCGTAGTAATGCGTGAAGCTAACCAGTACTAATTGTTCGTGCGGCTTGGCCATATAACACTAAAGCAAATGTACGACATGTAATGCGACATTTTGACGTCAGAAATTTTCTAATTGCTAAAGCAATAATCGTTCGCGGAATTAGGGGGACAGTGACCTTAATTCCGGCGGGAGTTTTGTTGGTACAGTGAAGCCTTGAATTAAGGTGACTGTCTCCCCAATTCCCAACCAGTTTGCCTGGCGGCAATAGCGTGCGGGAACCACCCGATCCCATTTCGAACTCGGAAGTGAAAACGTACAGCGCCGATGGTAGTGTGGGGTTTCCCCATGTGAGAGTAGGACATCGCCAGGCTTTAATTACGGAAAAAGCCGTTCCCGAAAGGGGGCGGCTTTTTTTATGGGGAAACGATTATTATCCGCTCCGCGGGGACCACGTCGGAGTCGTGATGTTGGTTACTAAAGGTCGTCGCGCGGCGATCAATCCCGTATCTGGCAATGGCAAGCCCAAGATTTCTGGCCCACTCACCCTGTTAGGGATGTCGGTTGTTGATTCTGGCGAAACTTCGAAAAGATGACCTGGCCATCCTGGGGACCTCATGCGGGCCGGCAAAGTGACGCCGGTGATCGACGAGCGTTACCGATTGAGTAAGGTTGCGGATGCGATCCGGTATTCGGAAGAAGGGCACGCTCGAGGAATAATAATAATTGAACTGGAACAGAGCCGCACCGGGAAAAACCTGACACATTTTCCGGACATTGTCAGTCGACGTCGTGCAATGTCAAAAACATTGCCTTGTCCAGTGCGGCAAAGAAATCCTGGTAGGCGCGGGGATCGTCAATCAGGTTCTCGTTGAGTCGCGCATTTGCCCTGACGGCAAGCATTTCTGAATCCCGTTCCCTGACCGTGACCGTCATTCGTATCTGATAGTCCTGCAACTTTGTTGCGGTAATCGTGGCGAAATCATAGTCCGCATTATCAATCACGAATCCCAAGTCCTGCAGCGTTGCCAGTATCGACCGCAGCGTGTCACGCTTGTTAAGCGTGTCATATTCCCGCGTCTGAATCTGACGCACCTGTACCTGGCTGCCTCCGTCTGTAATCGCCGCGTTCTGCGATACGCAGCCGGCCAGCCAGAAAACAACAAGAATCTGTAAGCCCGTCCGCTTCATAGCCTGGCCTGTTCAAGGAATACGGCTGTCGAGAGCTTTTGGAAAAACGACCTGTACACCTGTTCGTCCGTAATGGTTTCCTGTTCCGACAATCGACCTTCCTTGTCCCAGATTACGCGCTGCATCGTGACGCGTACGGCGACGTTCTGCCTGTTTTCAACTTGCGGCCGGCTGATCAGGGTCAGCCGAATGTCCTGAACGTCATCTATTTCGCCATAGTTTCTTCTGGTGCAAGCAAGCATCAACGTAAAGACACATTGCATCGTGTCTATTGACAGCGTACCGAATGCCTCAAGTTTGTTGGTTGCGTCCGCTCTCTTCGATGCTGACAAAAGGCCGAGCTCTGGTTCGACTTCGTCAACGACATACCCCATGTCCTGGAGCACTGCCATCGAGGCTGAAAGTATGGCGGTATCGTCGAGCGAAGAGTACTCGCGAGTCTGGATACTCCGGGTTTCGAGTGCAGTTTCTGAAAGTTGAAAAGCGTTGCCTGGAACTGTTTCACAAGCTGTCAGGCCGAGCAACACGACCGAAATTATCGGTAACCTCAGAGCGACATTGAAATTCATTTTAACGTAACCGGCGTCGGAGAGTTTCTTCAGAAGCGGGCTACGTGATAGGCGTAATCTCGAACTCTGTCGTGTTCGTCAAATTTGATAATGACGGTCAGTGTCTTTTGGCTGCTGCTTTCGGTCTGGCGCCGGGAAGTATCCGTAATTAATTCGACATTCGCGAGGTACTGTAGAAAAGCCAGGCTGCCGGGCTCCTCGGTCTGTACACTTTCGGTGGAAAATTTGTCGTAGATCCAGACCTCGTTGCGAAACTCATCGGTAGAAACGATATTGGGTGAGCCCAGTACTTCGGCAACTTCGGCTCCGGACATACCGATGTAGATATCGCGTTGTACTGCGCCAAGTGTCAGGTATTGTTCGCCACCGGTGGGTGGCAATAAAGCACAGCCAGACAGTATTGTGCTTGCGAGCAGTATAGAAAGTATTCGCATCATCGAGCCCTCTTTGCAGCACTGCCCCCGCCGTCAGAGAGTTCTTCTTGTGGAATCGTTGTTTTGGGAGATGTACAGATTTTCCCGATTGTGAGGATCACTGTTGTTGTTCGTCGTTACCTCGGCGCTATGTTGACAAATATGTTGTGACAGAGGCCTTCGTTTGTACTTAATTCATGGATCTTTTTGCCTCGTAGTGCACAACCCTATACAACAGCGAACCTGAACGTCGCATTAACAATCTGTAAGTAGCTGTTTTCAAAGGGGCGCCCGTCACAAACGGGGCGGCACCAAGCCGCTGATCGGACGGGCCCAGCTTGCGGGCGATTGCCCCTTTTGGCGAACGATGTGGCTACATTGCGCCTCCGACCTAACGGCCTTGCGCGCTTTTAACCCCCCTGAGACTGACTTGAAATAGGCGTCGAACCGAGGTTTCCGTGGACTGCCCAGGTACTTATTGGATGTGTCCGCTCGACCCTGACCAGTCCACCTGACCCTTTATTCGGAAAGTCCCGTCAGAAACGTTCGGACCCCTTCAATATAGTTGCGCTCATCGCGCAGGAACGCATCGTTATGGGAGCCGCGAAGAACCAGCAGGGTGCGGGGTTCATTCGCCGATGCGAAAATTGCTTCGCCGTGCCGGAACGGGACGATCTCGTCGTCGCGACTGTGAGTGACCAGTATGGGGCAGCGAACGTCTCGAACGTAATCGCGTGTCGCGTGATTAAAACGGCTCATCCAGCGGACCGGGAGCCACGGATAGAGTTCCTGGGCAATGTCCGGGACAGAGGTGAAGGACGACTCCACGATGAGTGCCAACGGTTGGTGCCGTGCGGCCAGCCATGACGCGGCAGAAGCACCCAGTGAACGGCCGAAAATTACGATGTTACTGGCGGAGATGCCGCGATCCTCGGTGATATAACTCCACGCCGCATCAGCATCGCGATAAATCCCCGTTTCGGTGGTCTGGCCGCCGCTCTGACCGTAACCCCGATAGTCGATAATCATTACCGACAAGCCCATGTTCTGGAATTGTCGTATCGAGTCGAGGCGATGCGAGATATTGCCTGCATTGCCATGAAAGAAGAGCAGCACCCGCGAGGATCGCCCCACGACGAACCAGCCATGCAGTGTCACGCCGTCGGCAGTTTCGATGGAGACATCCTGATATTCCATGCCAACGTCGATCGGTGTCATGCTGAGAGTGCGCCCTGACACATTTGGCAGGTAGAGCATGCGACCCTGCATGAAGTACACGACCGCGATGAGCAGCCCGTAACTGGCAATGGCGACAAAGACGAATTTCAGCATGGCGTTCTGTTATCTATAATGTAGCGCGATCGAGATCGTCTTGCGCGTTCCAACGCGAATTTATACGTCAGGTCGGACAAGCGGCAGGCATGTCGTATTCGGGTATAAGACGAATAAAGAGCCTTTTCCATCACAGCCACCGCCATTGAAAGGCTGTTGAGCCCAGTTTGCATCCCGAGCCCGCCGGGAATCTTCCCCGAAACTGCAGCGCTGCCCTGAAAATCCGTCCTCTACTGCGCGTTTTCCCGCCAGTGGCCGTTCTCAGACCAGCCGACACTGTTGCCGGCCACAAGCCGGGGAAAGCCAAGAACATTGCGCTGAATTAGCTGAACAGGCTGGCGTGTGGCGGCGCGCGAGAATTGGGGATCTGCACCCCTGAATCCGTCGACGATTTCTCCTGTAGAGGGCTCAGTATCTTCCTGATGACCGCGGGATCCTCAACGCAGGCAGTGACGCCGGAGGGAGTGATTGAGTCTATTGAAACCGTTCGCTTCTAACTAATAGGCCGATGTATTCGACTGCGGTATCGAGGACACGAACCACGCGGCTATTTTCGACGGCACGATGTTGGTAATAGGACATTTGCAACGAACTTGACGATTTGTACTGTGTGATTCGTTTTATACGCCAGAATGAAGCGAGCCGGAGTCGATAGCATCGAGAGCCAAACGTTGCTAGCCTTTCTCAAATGAGTTGGTGGAACCCTTTCATATCCAGTAGAAACGGCGGAGCGAAGGGGGCGAGACTCTCCGAGAATCGCGTCACAGAACTCGCAAACAAATTGTTTGAGGAGGGCCGCACCTCGGAGATTGAGTTGGCTCTCACGGGAATGAGTTGGAAATCACTGACTCCGGCTGAACTGTAGGAATGTACGACCCTATTGGACACTTCGTGTAATTTGAATCACACGGAGGGTTCAGCTATGAATGCGAACGATAGAGAAATAAAACGTATGCAACGAATTCCAGAACCTGCCGTTGGGCGGCGGTTCGCTCAAAGTGGAATGCGAAGGAGGATCGAATTCCTGCGGCCGCGCGCCCATCGTAATGCGCTAACGTACCCGGTTCCCGAACTCCGGAGATCGACAATCTCTCACCTGTTTGTTTTGTCAAAAGATAAACATGACCCCGTAATTTGCAAGGCTAGTGGGTGTAAAATATGCAACCACTGAATTTCGAGATTGTAGGATGAAAATCGGAAATCAATCGGGAGTTGCCATTGTTCTGCTTGGGCTAATGCTTTGCGCGGCATCGTGCCAAGTGCATCAGACTGATCTCAAGGATGAACCGGACAATCCGGATCAGTTACCAACGCTGGTTGGCAAGTTTGCTGACGAGGGCGTATCCAGCCCGTTGGTGGCAGACGAAGCGTACGTCGACATGGACAATTTTTTTGTCAGATACTCGAGTGAGGAGGGTGTCGTGTATGCGGGTGGTCGCTGGTCGGAACGCCTGGATATCGAGGCCGTTGAACAGCAAACAGATGGAACGTATGGCGGGCCTTACATCCTGCCTATCGAATACCAGCAATCCGGGCGCTGGCCGGAGATCCCTGAAAAGCCCATCACGCCACGTATTCTGAGTAGTGAGCAATGGACGCGGTTTCTGAACCAGTTGTTGGCGTCGGTATTGCCCACGGAACGCAAACTCGGCGTCGTCATGCACTTCGATTCAGATGATTACTTCCTGTATCTCAACGAACGCCGCGAAATAGAAGCGCGCCTGATCATCGAAAAGCCTGCGGACTACACGGTCAGCGAACGAATTGGTTTTGGTGAATTTGTCAAGCAGAGCATGCCGCAGCTCCGAAAATTCCTCGAGACCGAAGGCGTTACCGAGCACAGGATCGTGTTCAACACCGGTGACGCCGGCCCGTATTCTTTGCCGTTCCTCTATGTTGATATCGATTTTCCGATCGCCGTGTTCGTGCGCTATCCGAGTGCCCTGCGTCATGGGGCAGATCAGAAGGCAGGCACGATGGCGATGCAGTCTGTTGGTCATATAGCACAAAGCCATCTTGGCGGACTCGCGGTGCGCCCGGTGTCATCGGTGTTCCGGCTTTTTTTCGTGGTCAAAGACGCGGCCGTGGAAACCGTCAAGCCGACCTGGATGGTGACGCTGGATTCTATTCCGATTCCACCTGTTAATACCGGCGAAGGAATGGACCTTGATGAGTTTGAAACTAAACTCGATCGACTGACCAGCAGAAAGTCCGAGCGTGGCACTATCGACTACCTGATTAACGGCGAAGAATTTTTCACTCGCTTTATCGACGCGATATCGTCGGCCGGCGAATCCGTCAATATCCGCACATACATCTTCGACAATGACGATTTTGCGGAGCGCATAGGCGAATTACTCAAACGGCGTTCGCTGGAGGGTATCGACGTACGGGTATTGCTGGACGGGCTCGGTACTATTCTTGCGTCCGCAGCAGACGATGAGTCGATGCCGGAGGACTATGTGCCGCCGGCTTCCGTGCGTCAGTTTCTGGAACGGGATTCAAAGATCGATGTCCGCCAGGCAAATAACCCATGGCTTGCCGGCGATCACGTAAAGACCACAATTGTCGATAACAAAATGGCGTTTACCGGGGGAATGAATATCGGTCGCGAGTATCGCTATAGCTGGCACGATCTCATGATGGAAGTGCACGGTCCGGTGGTCGATGTGCTCAACCGTGAGTTCAATGATGCCTGGGCACATGCGGGGCCGACGGGAGATTTCGGCTACTTTTTTCACAATCTAAAACCGAACCACAAGTATGCCGGTGACGAAGGCTTTCCACTGCGAGTGTTATTCACGCGTCCGGGCAACGCCGAGATTTTTCGCGCGCAACGCGATGCCATTCGCAATGCCAAGGGCTACATCTATGTGCAGAATGCCTACCTTACGGATGATGCGATGATGTATGAACTGGCGAAGGCCAGAAAGCGTGGTGTGGATGTCAGGATTATTATGCCGCTGGCGGGCAATCATGGACCGATAAGCAGGAGCAACGTACTCGCAGCGAATGCCATGATGGAGCAGGGCATTCGAATTTATGTATATCCCGGAATGTCGCATGTCAAAGCCGCAATATTCGATGGCTGGGCCTGCATGGGCTCAGCAAACTGGGACAAGCTGAGTTTTCGCGTCAACAAAGAGCTCAACCTGGCAACTTCTCACCCGGAGGCGGTAGAGGAATTACGCACGCGATTGTTCGAAGCTGACTTCAACAATTCCGTTGAGCTCACCGAGCCATTTCCGCAGCGCTGGTCCGACCACCTGGTTGAAGTTCTCGCCGATTACTTGCTGTAAGCGACATTCGCCGGCAGGCACGGAGTCAATATTCGAACAAAAAGAGGTCCGAGACTTCATTGACCTTTTGATCGCTCGCTTCGCAAGCTCCTACAGCTTGCTGATCAACTCTGCAGCAAATTGTAGGAGCTTGCGAAGCGAGCGAAATTCAGACTGTGCATCCCGAGCCCGCCGGGAATCTTCCCCGAAACTGCAGCGCTGCCCTGAAAATCCGTCCTCTATTGCCCGTATTCCCGCCAGTGGCCGTTCTCAGACCAGCCGACACCTGTCGAAGCCGTTGCCGGCCACAAGCTGGGGAAAGCCAAGAACATTGCGCTGAATTAGCTGAACAGGCTGGCTTGTGGCGGCGCAGGATGCGCAGGAACGACCACCTTAGCCGCACCACCGCAGGCCCGGCAGGTCTCAACATCAATGTTGAACACGCGTTTCAGTCTCTGAGCCCAGGTCATCGCCAGGCTTTTTTTATGAGCCCTACAATTTGCTGCTGAGTCGATTAGCAATTCGTAGGAGCCTGCGTAGCGGGCGAACGGAAGAGGCGGCAAATGCTTCGGCCGCTTCGCAGGCTCCTACAGGTCGTCGCGCGGCAACTTGAGAGCGGGGTTCAGACCGGCCAGTGTTTGAGCAAATGATCGGCAGACCGCAACGCAAGTGCATTGATTGTAAATGTGGGATTGACGCCGCCGCTGGTGGGAAACAAACCTGGACCCACCACGACCAGATTCGGTACATCATGAATCTGTCCATAACTGTTTGTCACAGAATTTTTAGAATCGCTGCCCATAATGGTTCCTCCCATTATGTGCATGGCACCTTGCGGGCCCGTCCATACCTCCCGAGCGCCCGCCGCCTCGAATATTTTCTTGCCCTCGGCCAGCGCCGATTTCCAAAGAGCGCTCGACTGCTCGTTATGCGTGTGAAATACCCTGGCAAGGGGGACACCCAAATCATCTTTTTGATCAGAAAGCGTGACAGAATTCGTCGCGACAGGTAAATCTTCGATACAGCCCGTCATCGACCCGAAACCGTGCGCCGCGCGAACCATGAATTCGTGTAATTCTTCGCCGAACAAGTCAGCGCGCGTCGTTGCGATTCCCAACAGATCGTTCGGTTTGACCGCTTGTGCGATCATCCATTGATAACTGCCGAAAGCACCATCGTGCTCGTGAGTCCTCTTCGGATAGCTGTCCTGACTGACGAGCTGGCCGCCGGTTGCGCCCTTGTACTGGTGGGTTTTTTCTTCGAACAATCCGTAAATAAGCGCGGCGGAGTGAGTCATGATGTACTTGCCGAGCAAGCCGCTACGGTTGCCGATGCCTTGCGGGTGTGACTCAGTGGCAGAGGCGAGCAACAGTCGCGGATTTTGAATCGCGAATGCGGCGAGCACGACAACATCAGCAGTCAAAACCTGCTCCGCGCCGCCGCCCGGTCGGACAGCGACTCCGGTGGCACGTTCGCCGTTATCGCTTATGAGAATTCTCGTAACAGGCGTGTCGCTGATCATGACTGCATCGTGCGACATAGCCTCCGGCAAATAGAGCGTCAAAGGATTCGCAAGCGCCCCGATCGGACAGCCTGCGTCACACCACCCATCCCAAAGGCATACCGGTCGTCCGTTGTAAATTGCAGAAGTTACCGCCAACGGCAGTGGCGCTACATTCCTGCCGGTCCGCTCGAAACCGCGGGCAATAATCCTTCCCTGTTCCAATAGTGGCACAGGGCCCATGGGGTAGGGCGCGCCTTTCGGACGCCAGATTTCGGCGTCCGCATCGCCGGAAATGCCGGCCTCCCGCTGTGCGATATCGTAATACGACCTGAGGTCGTCATAGCCAATTGGCCAGTCGAGACCGACCTCATAGCGCGATGCCATCTCAAAATCTTCTTCGTGCAGGCGCGGCCAGACGGCGTAATGATGCATGGCCGCGCCACCGACGCCATAGCTTGCATTAAAAGCATGTCCAACAGGGTTGGCGCCGTCTTCGATGACAGGTGCACCATTCCACTTCAGGCGTCGCGCCCAAAGTTGGGAACTTACAAGCTGGTCATTGCGTCGATCAGGCCCCCCCTCAACGATCAGAACTTTCTTGCCGCCCTGCGCGAGTTTTGCCGCAATGGCACTGCCAGCGGCACCGGACCCCACCACGATTGCGTCGAATCGCTTCTCGGTTAGTGATGGGTGAAAAGTCACTGTCCCCAGCTACTGGGCGGTTCAATGTGCGCGGCGTAGGGGATTTCGAGGTCGGCAAACCCCTGTTTGGTGCCATAACGGACGTCGACTGCATCGGCTCGCAACACAAAATAGAAAAACTCAGACGGTGGCCCCTGCCAGCCTACTACGTTGCCGGTTGCAATTTGTGACACCAGCGATCGGCACTCAGTCTCGTCGAGATCCTCAATTGGTTTTGAGAAGACCTGCGTTGCCGCTGCAGATGCCGCGGATAAACCACCTTTGTAAAACGGCGTAAAAGGTGTCGGTACACCGAGGTACCGGATCATCAGCATGCATTCTTCAATGGGCGCATTCAGTTGATGATCGATGTAATGAGCAATGCCGGCCGCAGCGCTCCCTGGAGCCAGGGCATCGCCGAGCGTTTCTATCGCCAAAACGTCACTGCCGGACAAGACCTGGTAACTCACCTGAGATTGCCTGGCCTCGGCAGGCGTCATTTTTTTCTGGCAACCGGCAATCGAAAACGTCAGCAGCCCGATACCACCGACGCCCGTCTGACGAAGAAATCGCCGTCGGGAAATCGTCACAATCTCAGGCCCGTCGCCCAAATGCGGCCGATGATTCGCGTTTCACGTCACACGGCCGCGCGATTGCCTAAAACGCCCAACGCAAGCTGAGGCCATACCAGGTAGGAGGTTGATAGGAGACTTCGTTGCAGCCGCATAAAACCGCGAGGTCGAATCCCTGGATACCGGCCCGCTCGTTCGTGATATTTCTGACGTCGAGATTGACTGACCAGCCGCGATCGTCACTCGCCCACCCAATACCGGCATTAACCATCGTATAGGGGGCGAATTTATCGGCGTCGAAATTACGAAGGTTGTAGAAATACTCGTCGGAGTAACTCACGTCTCCCCGAATATTCATAGTGCCGCCAAGTGCTTGCCATTCGTAACGCGCAAGTGCGGTTGCCTGAAACTCCGGAGCGTAAGTTGGATTTACGTCACGCGGCGGAAGCGGTGAGCCGTATCTAAGCAAAATATCCTTGACGGTCGCATCGAATTTGGCAATGCTGAACATCAGATCCCAGCCCTCTCCCGGCGAGGTTTGCAGCTCAAGTTCGAAACCGACGTTTTCTGCATCCGCATTGATGACAACACCGCCCACACCGACGAACAGAAACGCCTGATAATCGGTGTAGTCGTAATAGAACACAGACCCGTTCAGGCGAGTTCGCCCACCCTGAAATGTCGCTTTGAAGCCGCCTTCGTACGCCAGCAAAACCTCCGGATCGTACGCCAGTGAGGCGACGCCGCCGGAGCCAAGAAATGCCCCCAGCAGCGGTGCGTTGAAACTTCCGGCCTTAACTCCGCGATTGACGCCTGCATAAATTAGCAGGTCATCGTTGACATGCCAGTCAAGCTGCGCCTTTCCGGCCCATAGATCGTCAGACGTGCTCAGCGATTCCAGGAAAGGATCGCCGGCTCCGGAAAAATTGGGTATAAACGGCCCCTGGTTTACCGTGAAATTGCCCTCACTAACGAAAAAACCGATGCCGGTTCTAAAGTCCTTTTCTTCGCGTATGCCGCGTAATCCGAAAATGCCGGTCAGAGAATCGCTAAAATCGAATTCGACTTGTCCGAACAGGCTATAGGACTCGGTCTTGAGATCGGCAACGACACCAATATCGAGAGGAAACGCAAACGTCCCGAGGATACTGTTTACCGGCGCTTTTAGTCCGTTGTCAGACATCGTGTCGATGTTCAAATAATAGAGTCCGGCAACCCAGGCCGTTCTGTCTGTTTCCCAGCTGAGACGTACTTCCTGAGTAAGGCTGGTCGCATCAACTCCGGCGTAATTTGCGAGTTGGTTGACAGGCGCTGAGTCGACGTCAATGAACAGTAACTTGTCGTAGCTTTTCCAGTCGGTAACCGACGTGATCAACATATCATTGGCCAATGTCCACTCAAGACGGACGTTCAAGCCTTTAGTTTCAGTGTCGCCGTGATTTTCGAACGCAAAGTCTCCACTCGTATCAAGCCCGTCACCGTCGGGGTCCAGGTATCCAAAGAAGTCGCCCCCGGGGACTGAGCGACCGGTGAGTCCGATTCCCGCGCCCGGGAGGAATTCATCGCCGTCGATAGCGTCACCGCCGGCGTCACCATCTCCCTGTATGCTCAACCGCGTTTCACCCGGTGGAGTCTCGATCACGTTGACCAGTTCGCCCGCCGCATCGACAACCGCGATGGTCGATAGTGACTGGTATGGGCCGGTCGCAACTTCCGTGCGTGCATAATTTGCGGAAAGCCTCAGCAATACGTTTTCGGTGAACTGAAAATCGAGAGTTCCCCGAACGGCAGTGGTTTCGTCGTCACCCATATCCGCACCGGCACCCGGTCCGGGCGATCCGCCGCCCAGTCCCGCTGGCGCGTCCAGCGGATACAGGTTATTGAGATAGCCATCCTGCTTGTTGTAGAGGACAGCGATGCGACCGGCAACGCGGTCGCTGAACGGGCCACCGACCGCAGCCTCAACTCTGACCTGGGACGCATCCGAGTTGCTGTCGAACAAACCATAGGATACATCGGCATAGCCATCAGCCCTTTCAAAACCTGGCTTTCTCGATATGTAGTGTACGAGTCCCCCGGTTGCGTTTCGTCCGAACAAAGTGCTTTGCGGGCCCTTGAGGATCTCAACCCGTTCGATGTCGAAAACGGCGAACGTCTGCGCCTGCGCAATGGCAAGATAACCTTCGTCGAGATAGGAAGCATTCGGCGCTTCGACGATGTCATTAAAGTCGTTTTGCGTTACGCCGCGAATCGTAAACTGCGTGTTTTGCCCCGCCAGATTTCCCGAGATGTGTACGCCGGGCGCGAATGCGGCAGCGTCAAAGCTTTTCGTGACGCCCATCGCCCTAAGCTGATCGCCGGTGAACGCACTCAGTGCGATACCGACATCCTGCATGTCCTGCTCGCGCTTTTGGGCCGTTACAACGACCTCTTCGAGAATTTCGGCGAAAGCTGGGGCGGCGACCACCGCACTGATACACAAAAGGCCAATGGCCCGACAGACGCGATATGACTTCATCATGATACTCCCCCGAATTGTGTGAGCTGCTGTAATGCGAGCGAACGTAAGCCTCTGTTTTATAGGTAGAAACAATTTTAACTGTCAATCTGCGATTCAATCTGACATTCGATTCCTTCGGTGTCAAGAATTAGGGCAGGCAGGCGCTGTCTGGCGGCAGTCCGCGAAAACCGTCACTATTCCCAAACGACACTGGCGGTATGGTTCTCCGCAATCAAATGCCGATACCTGTTTTCAAGAAGCTCGCGCTTGATTTTCATTGTCGGCGTCAGCAACTCGTTTTCTATCGTCCACTCGTCGTTGGCAATGACGATTCGATCGAGCTTTTCGTGGCTTTCCAGACGCTCATTAACGCGATCGAGTGTTTCTGAAACGCTGGCAATGACCTGAGCTTTCTCCAACTCTCTGGCGGCTGGCGCCAGGACCACAACCGCGACCGGCGCGCGCAATCCCGAACCCATAACGCAAATTTGTTCGAGCATCGGGTTTCCGGAAAGTCTGGATTCGATAGGTACCGGCACGATGTATTTGCCTTTTGCCGATTTGAACAAGTCTTTGACCCGACCCGTAATACGGAATGCCTGGCTCTGCTCGTCCCACTCACCCTTGTCACCGGTGCGAAAAAACCCGTCTTCAGTAAACGCTTCTTTCGTCAGCTCCGGGTCTTTGTAATATTCGCGAAAAAGGCCCGGGGCACGAATCAGGATTTCGTTTTCATCGGACAGTTTCATTTCGGTACCGGGCATGGGCACGCCAATAGTACCGATTCGATTGGCATCGAATGGCGTATTCCCACAAGACAATCCACATGTCTCGCTCATGCCCCAGCCCTCACCGATGTTAACGCCGATTCGCTGGTACCATTTCAGCGTCGACGGCGATATTGGTGCACTGCCGGAGCCTACTGTATGTGCATGGGAAAGGCCGAGCCCATCGCGAATTTTTCCGGCAACCGCTTTGCCCAGGAACGGAATTCTCAGCATTATCGCGAGTTTCGCTGGCGATATTTCCGCATGGACAGCGGATTGAAACTGAACCCAGAGTCTGGGTACGGAAATAAATACTGTGGCACGCGCGTTTCGCAGATCGCGTTTGAACGTTTCCATTGAGTCAACGAAAAAGCACTGGCAACCGGCGTAAACGGCCGGGCCCTCGGTGCACGCACGTTCCGTGATGTGCGCAAGCGGCAAATACGAAAACAACCTGTCGTCGGCGTAGCCGTTTATTGCTTCCTCGGTGCTCCCGCCAAGTGACTCCATCGCCGCATTGCTTGAATAGTGATACGCCGCATAAGTGAGAACAACGCCCTTTGGATGACCAGTGCTGCCCGACGTGTACAAAATCGTCATCACGTCATCGGGATTCGCATTTTTTATGTCCTGCAATGGCACGCTGCTGTCCAGAAGTGATTGCCACTCGTATTCACAGTCAATACTGGTGTAAGGCATCGAAATGGTTCGTATCCCATCCGGCATAACACCGGCAGGCACCTCGGGATCGTCGAGTTTGCCGATGATGACGGCCTTGGCCTCGCTGTGCTCAAGCACTTGCGCTATCGTTTTTTTGCCGGCCGTCGGATAAATAGGCACCGACACCAGATCCGCCATCGCGATCGCGAAGTCGCTTAAAAACCACTCCGCGCAGTTCTTGCTCAGCAACGCGACTTTGTCACCGCGCTCAAGGCCAAGTCCACGCAATGCGGAAGCCAGTCTCAGGGAGATGTCCGCACACTGCAACCAGCTATAAGTGTCAACTTTGTCGCCGACGGGCTGATGCAGAAACGGCCTGTCAGGACTCAGCCGGGCCCAGTCAAGCAGTGCCTGGTGTGCGCTTTTGAATTCAGCCATCGGTTTCTCTCAATGTATATGACGAAGCAGTTGCTGGCTGCACATGTAGCCGGGCGTGCCGGTCACAGAGCCGCAGGGATAGGTTCCGGCGCCACAGAGATACACGTTTTGCAGGTCGCCGAAACGATAGAAATGTTGTTCCGGATCAGACGAATAGTGCCTATCAAAATACGTCTGCCCGCC
>Ga0255056_10000296_pt1 | contig 14235 bp, 13 predicted proteins | sample Cases_109_1_MG_FD_183639 | JGI IMG/M metagenome (GOLD analysis project Ga0255056, IMG submission 183639) | Seawater microbial communities from Amundsen Gulf, Northwest Territories, Canada - Cases_109_1 | ecosystem: Environmental > Aquatic > Marine > Gulf | place: Canada: Northwest Territories... | reverse complement strand
GACCTCGTGCTCGTTCTGCACGACTGGGGAGCAGGTCTCGGCATCTCGTACGCGCGCCGCCACCCGGGAAACGTCATCGGAATCGCCGCCATGGAAGGCGTCATTCGGCCGAGTCGATGGTCCGACGCCAACGTTATCCAGAGGGCGCTGTTCCGGCGGATGCGTCACCCGGTCAAGGGCAACCGGATGAACATGGACAAGAACTTTTTCGTGGAACGCGTGATCCCGATGATGACCGATCGCAAGCTCTCCAAAGAAGAGCGCGATGCCTACCGGGCGCCCTACGACACCCGGGAGAGCCGAAAGCCGGTAGCGGTTTGGCCGCGGGAGGTTGCCTTCGACGGCGACCCGCCCGATGTCAATGCCGAGATCGCGGCGAACTACGAGTGGTACAAGACCGTAGATGTCCCGAAGCTCTTCCTGCACGCGACGCCGGGGATCATATTCAAGAAGCCCGCGGTCGAAGAGCTCGAGCGAGAGGTCGATGACCTCGAGACGCGCTTGGTCGGCAAGGGAAAGCACTACCTCCCGGAGGATCAGCCCGACGAGATCGGCCGAGCGCTCAATGATTGGTTGCCGGCCGTCGTCAAGTCCGTCGTCTGACCATCGGCCCTCAGCGGTTGCCGGCGATTCGATCCACGTCGACGACCACCGTCACCCGAACCATCCCGTGCTCGAGCCACGGATACTTGTCGCGCTCGAGGTACTTTCGGGCAAGCTCGTCGATGACCGCCACGCCATCCGACGTGCGCATCTCGACGACACGGCCCTGAATCGACCAGTTCTCATACGGTTTGTCGAACGGACTGATCGAGACGGCAACCCGGGGATCCCGATGCAGGTTCCTCCACTTGCGTCGGCCCTCGGCGGTGTTGAAGACGATCTGATCCCCGTCACGCATGATCCACATCGCCGAAGCCTGCGGCGCACCGTCCGGATCCACCGTGGTGAGGTGGGCATAGCTCTTGGCGTCAATGACGGCCCTCAGATCATCCGGAAGTGGAATCCCCATCGTGATCGGTTACCCCTCGATCGTCTGTCGGATCTCAGACAGGACCATGTCGGCGTCGATCAGCGCGTGCTTCTCGATGGCAAACTGGGGCCAGGGCGCATCCGTCGCGGCGAATCGGCGAACCGGCGCCTCGAGGTCGTATCCCGCCACTTCGGCGATGGTCGCGGTTACTTCGGCGCCTACCCCGCCGGTGCGTTGTGGTTCCTGGACGAACAGCATCCGGCCCGTCTTGCGAACGCTGTCGACCACCCCGTCGACGTCCCACGGGTAGATCGTGCGCAAGTCGATCACCTCCACATCGGTGCCGTCCGTGGCAGCAGCCGCTTCTGCCGCCATCAGTGACACCGGCACCATCCCGCCGTAGGTGACCAGGGTGAGATCACTCCCCTCCCGGCGCACCTTTGCCTTGCCGATCGCCACCTCGTAGCGACCGGTGGGCACCTCCTCCTTGCCCGCCCGGTACAGGACCTTCGGCTCGAGGAAGATCACCGGATCGTCCCCCGCCAGCGCCGAAGCGAGCAGGCCCTTGGCGTCGTAGGGCGTCGACGGGACCACCACCACGACTCCCGGCACGTGCATGAAGTACGCCTCCGGGCTGTCACAGTGGTGCTCGTGGGCGCCAATTCCGGCACCGTTCGGGCTCCGTACCACCACCGGCACCCCGGCGTTGCCCCGCGTGCGGAACCGGATCCGGCCCAGGTGGCTTGCGATCTGGTCGAACGCCGGGTAGATGAACCCGTCGAACTGGACCTCGGCGATGGCGCGGCTCCCGGAGATGCCCATGCCGATGGCGGTACCAATGATGCCCGATTCGTTCAACGGTGTGTCGATCACCCGCTCTTCGCCGAACTTGGCTTGCAGACCTTCGGTGATCCGGAACACGCCGCCGGCGACGCCAACATCCTCACCGAGCAGGATCATCGAGGGATCATCCCCCATGGCCTCATGGAGCGCGGCGTTGATCGCATCGGCCATCGTCCACAACTCGGTTGGGCCCTCAGGCGCTGACTGCTGCGCGTCGGGCCACAGCTCCTTGGAGGTGAACTCGGTCTCCGGCTCGCCGGCAGCCCGCTCGATGCGGTTGAGCTGCTCGACGAGTAGCTCCGGAACCCTGGCGTATGCATGCCGCACGATGTCGTCCCTGCCGGGTAGCTCGATCGCCTCGACATTCGCCAGCGCCTGGTCAAACTCGGTTGCCGCGACCGCAGAGAGCGCATCATCCTTGTCCTCGTTCCAGAGATTGCGATTCTCGAGAAAGGACCGCATCCTGCTCAGTGGGTCGTACGGCCGAAAGGACTCCTCTTCGTCTTTGGTCCGGTACAGGTGGGGATCGTCCGCAGTGGCGTGCGGTCCGAAGCGGTAGCACACCCCCTCGATCAGGGTGGGCCCTTCCCCGGCGGCGGCCCGGTCGATCGCTTGCTTCGTTGCGACGTACACGGCGAGGGGATCCATGCCGTCGACCCGGACGCCGGGCATTCCGTAGGCGGTCGCCTTCTGGGCGATGGTTTCCGACGCGGTCTGCTTCTCGTACGGCACCGAGATGGCATAGAAGTTGTTGGCGATCAGAAAGACGGTCGGCGCCTTCCATACCCCGGCAAAATTCAGGCCGGAGTGGAAGTCGTTCTCGGACGTCCCACCGTCGCCGAGGTAGGCGACCGTGACGACGTCCTCGCCGCGCTGCCGGGCGGCGTAGGCATGGCCGACGGCGTGGGGCAGGTGACTCCCGATCGGGACCGTGATCACCATCTGGTTGAAGGCGTCCTGGTCCCACCCGGCATTCGGCAACCCGCGCCAGTACGACAGGATGACTTCGAGCGGCATGCCCCTTGCGATCTGTACCCCGTGCTCGCGGTAGCCGGGATAAACGAAATCGTTTTCGCGCATCGCCAATGCCGATCCGACCTGGACCGCTTCATGGCCCTCGAGGATGGCGAAGGTCCCGAGCCGTCCCTGGCGTTGGGCGGTTGTAGCGCGCCGATCGAACACCCGGGAGCGGACCATCAACTCGTACATGGCGACCAGATCGTCGTCGCTGAGGGCCGGTTCTTCACCGACGACGAGACCGTCCTTGTCGAGGACGCGGAGAAACGACGGGTCGTCGAGGAGCGAAGGATCCATCACGTCGTCACTCCGACGTCGTCGAGCGCCTTGAGGAAGCGGCGGTTGTCATCATCGGTCCCGACCGTCACCCTGATGATCGAGCCCATCGGGCGAACGATCACGCCTTCCTTGAGCAGAAGGTCCGCGAACTCCTTGGAATCGTCGGCGACTCGCATCGCGATGAAGTTGGCCTGGCTCGGTGCGTACTCGATGCCGCGCTCGGCCAGACCGCTCTCGAGCAGTACGCGGCCGGCGGTGTTGGCTTCGGCGTGCTCTGCCAGGCGATCGTCATGGGCGAGGGATTCGAGCGCCGCAATCTGAGCGATCGTGTTCGCCGAAAACGGTGGCTGGGTCCTTCTCAGGCTGGCGATGGTGTCTGAAGTGCCGATGGCGTACCCGATGCGGAGCCCGGCGAGGCCGTAGACCTTGGAGAAGGTCCTGGTCACGATCACGTTGTCCCGCTCGGCGGCGATTGGTAGCGCCGATTGGTAGTCCGGTGCGGTCACGTAATGGTGATACGCCTCGTCGACGACGACCAGCACCTCTGAAGGAACAGCCTCGATGAACGCGAGAATGTCGGCGCCCGATCGATAGGTGCCGGTCGGGTTGTTCGGATTGCACACGTACACGACGGTGGTGTCGTCCTGGATAGCATCGAGCATCGCCGCGAGATCGAGACGCGAGCGGCTGTCGAGCGACACCTCAACGGGTTTGGCACCGGACACCAGGGTGGCGATCGGGTACATGACGAACGACGGGCTGGCGTACACGGCACTGGTCCCCGGACCGCCGGTCGACAGCGCAACGCAACCGAGAAGCTGCGTCGATCCGGCGCCAAGCCACACCTGGTCGGTGGCGACTCCATGGCGCTCGGCAAGGGCACCGACCAGGTAGTAGCCGCTGTCTTCCGGGTAACGGTTGACATCAGCGGCCGCAGCAGCGATCGCGGCAACAACCTCGGGGAACGGCTCGGTCGGGCATTCGTTGGAGGCCAGCTTGCAAATGTCGAGGATGCCGAGCTCCCGGGAAACCTCGTCGATTGGTTTGCCGGGGACATAGGTCGGGATCGCTTCCAGGTCGGTCCTAAAGGTGGGCAAGTACGCGGCTCCTTACGATCTCGGCACGGGCCAAGGGTACCTGTTGCCCAATCGTCGTTCTCAGCAGTTCCTGTGAAGTGCCACCTCTGCGCTGTGGCTTGGATGGGGGTCAAAGCGTGGTGCAGCGGCCCTTTCTATTGCTCCCCCTCAGGGTGTCGCATTTCGCGACAGAGCGACGATCGGGTTCTCACCGTCGCAGCCTTCTCTTTGCTCCCCCCTTAGGGGGGAGTCCCGCCGCCAGGCGGGGAGGGGGGTCAAGTCGTGGTCGCGAATGCGCCTTGACCCCCTCCGCCTCGCTGCGCTCGGCACCTCCCCCTGAGGGGGAGGCAAGGAAGCAGCCCCGCCGGGCAAGCGTCGCACCCCCGCGCGACCGTTCACCCTCAGGGGGAGTCCCGATCGACGAGGGCTCTTGGATCGCAACGATCGCCGGCACGGCAACATGAGTCCGATGCAAGAGCCCTCGTTGAGGGAGGGGAGGGAGGTCAAACCGTGGTCGCATGACCGGCTTGACCCCCTCCGCCTCGCTGGCGCTCGGCACCTCCCCCTGAAGCTGAAGGGGAGGCAAGGAAGATGAACTCGTACATGGCTTCGAGGCTACAGGACGATCGTTTCGCCGTCCGGCTGCTGGATGACGAAGGCGATCACCATCGAATCGCGTTGTGGCCAGTTGCCCAGGGTGATCGCCGCGGTCTGGTTGGCCTGTGCCTTGAACTCGGAAAAGCCCATGACCTCGGCAGGCGGACGAGCCATCAGCTCGAGGCCCGGCCTTGCCTTCAGCTCGCCGGAGATGAGATCGAATCCCTCCATCTCGACGACTGCGAGGCCGAGCTCGCTGCTGCGATCGATGAGCGCCTTGGCTACCGATACCGGGAAGAATCCTTCACCGTCCTCAGAGCGGTGCACGGCCTCAGGGTCGAACTCTTGGACCAAGGCGGCGGTCGACGGGTCTTCATCATCCCAGGAATTGTCGCCAGCACCGGGCTGTACGAGTCCCTCCACCTCATCGAAGGAAAAAGGATCCACAATCCGTTGGGCGGTGTCGAGCACGCGGACCAGGTCATTCAGCTCGAGGTCGAAGACGTCGTCGCTATTGGGATAGATCTGCACCACCGTCGCCGAGCCGTCCCAGAACACCATGCCGATGAACTCGTCCTCGCGCCATAGCTCGACCACGGTTTGGTCGAAGCCATCTCGTTCGGTTTCGACAATTCGCAGCGGGTACATGCAGGCTCCGGTATGGCAGAGCCAGAGACTATCCGGAGACCTGTACTCCTCGCCAGAAGGCGATGTACCCCTCGATCTCGGCAGCAGCTGCCGATGGGTCCGGGTAGTACCACGCCGCGCCTCGGTTGACGTCCCCCTCGACGGTGACGTCGTAGTACGAAGCGAGCCCCTTCCACGGGCACACGGTGTGTGCCGTGCTGTCGACGAAGTACTCGCTTTTCACCGAGTCGGGCGGGAAGTAATGATTGCCCTCGACAATGATCGTGTCATCGCTCTCGGCGATGACCTCGCCATTCCAGGTTGCTGTAGCCATAGCTCCCTTCAACCGTTCCGAACGCGACTCATTCCATGCGATGAGCGCCAGCGAAGAGCCAGAAACATAGCCCACGGCATATCGCGACACGTGAGGTGCCGAACGATGCGTCTTGTCACAACACCCAGGGAATCAACCGGTAGGAGACGGTGGACCGATACTCGCGATACGCCGGGTACTGCTCGACCAGCAGATCCTCCTCGTGGCCGGATTTGGCCATGAAGAAGGGAACGAAGACGAGGGAGGCGATCAGCGCCGTCGGGTTGAGCGTCGCCAGTGCCAGACCGACGGTGCCGAGGATCACCGCCAGGTAGATGGGGTGGCGGACCAACCGGTATGGACCACGCAGGATCAGCTCGGCATCGCTCACCGGGGCCGGGTAGATCGAAAGCGAGCGTCGCAACAGAATGAGCGACCACACACCAATCACCACGGCGACGCTGGCCAGGGCAAGCCCCGTGCTCCTGGCGAACCCCAGCCCGATTCCTTCGCTCACCGGCTCGGTGCCGACCACTGCCAGCGCATAGACGCCCAACAGCGCCAGCTGACCAACCACCCACCAGCCGCCACGTTCCGCGAAATTCATTGACCGCTCACCCGCGCGGGTTGATTAAACAACGACACGCTCGAGATGCTGCCACACGCCGAACGATCGATGTGTTGGACATGGTGACTCACCCATCGCGTACTCTCGCGACTCGCGACTCCTACTGCTCCAATTCGACGAGCGCCGGGCGCCGCAGATCGAGCGGACGGGTCGGCGGTTTCTCGGTGTCGACCCGGCCCGGCAGCTCGATCCAGAAACATCCGCCGCCGAGAGCTTCCGAGCGCCGGTACCCCACAGAGCCCCCATGCGCCTCGGCGATCGCCGCCACCACCGCGAGTCCGATCCCTGTGCCGGGAACCGAGGCGTTGTAGCGATTGGGGCCTCTCTCGAAGCGATCCCAGATGACCAGCTCGTGGCGCTTGGGCACGCCCGGGCCGGCATCGTGAACCTCAATCACCAGCGCTCCGCCCTGTGGAATCACCCGGATCATGCACCGGTCTCCGCCGTAGCGATCGGCGTTGGTGATCAGGTTGACGAGCACCTGCTCGAGCCGCTCGCCGTCGACGTGAGCGACGAGGTCATTGGTCGCCTCGACCGTAACGCGGTCGTGGCTGATCGATGTCGAATTCAACGCATGTTCGACCGTCCGTCGTACGTTGACCGCGCCGATGGTCAGCGCCATCTGGCCGGGGTCGCCGTCGGCAAGGAGCAGCAAGTCCTGGACGATTCTGGCCAAATAGTTTGCCTGGTGGTGGACGACGCCGATCATCTCGGCGCGCTCGGCCGGTCCGCTCACCTCGTTGTAGTGCAGCACCGACAAGAAGCCGAGCATGGCGGTCAGCGGGGTTCGCAGCTCGTGAGAAATCGACGAAACGAGCGCGGTCCGCTGGTGTTCGACCAGCACCCGGTTCTCCCGAATGGCGAGCGCCTGGCGGCCGATCACGAGGGCGGCGACGATCGCCGTAGCCACCAGCAGAATTCGGTCGCCCGTGTCGAGCTCGGAGTCGGCAAGACGGGTAACCAGGACCACCAACATGGCAACGGCTGCGGTGTAGGGGGCGAGCAGCGACCACAGTGGTGTGCTTCGCTCTGCATACTCTCGCTGCTCGGGCTCGATATCGACGATGAGCGCGGTAGCGAGAAATGCCGCGGCGGCGAGCAGGAACACCGCATAGAGGGGCTCGGACTCGACGAGGTCGTTGCCGACAGCACCCACGAGGACGCTGACGTCGCCGACGGTCTGCAACACGACGGCGATCCCAAACAACACCAGCCGCGGATCGAATCGGTGACTCGATCGGCGCAGGATCACAATCATCATGATCACGACGATCGCCACATCAACCAGCGGGTATAGCGATCCGATCAGACGCTGCAGCATCGGCAACTCGGCAAGCCCGGCGACGATTCGGCCGAGAATGAGAACCCAGGCCAGGGTTGCGATCGAGATGGCGCCGATCAACCCGTCGAGACCGATACGCGTTCTCTGCAGGCGATGGCCGGCCGTGTGGGGAAGCAAGGCGAAGCCGGTGATGATCAGGATATAGCTGGTCAGGAAAAAGAGATCGAGTGGTCCGAAGGTCTGCGCATCACCGGTAATGAGGAACTGGATGGTGATGACGACGATGCCCATGGCGGCAACGATCAGGCCGACGCCGACCAGCGTCCACGCCCGGCGCTCCTCCTTGGCAACCAGCTTCGCCTTCCTGAGGAAGGTAAATCCGGCGGCGGTAAGGCCGGCGAAAATACCAATGGTGGCCGCCGTGAGCCTGGTGTCTCCTTCGAGGGTGAGCGTGATGACGATGGCGGCGGCAATCACGACGAAGGCGGCCAGGGCATGCCAGGGAACGCGGGCTTGCACCCGGGGAAACCGGGAACGCGTCACCTCAGTCCAGCGCATGGGTTCGCTATCGGCGCGAAGGAGGCAGGGGTGTAGCGAAGTTCGTCGCGAACTTCACGGCAGATGTGTCGGCCGTACCCGGTGATGCGAGGCCGCGTGTTCGACTCTGTCCGGAACTTCGTCATCGCCCTCGAGGAGCGCAAGCGCCTCGTCGCGCAAATCGATGACGATGTGTGGTTCGGCGCCCACCTCTGGCAGGTGGCGGGCGAGCGCATCGAGCAGCGCAACGAGCTGCTCTCGAGTGTGATGCAGCGACTGGTTGAAGCGTACGCCGGCTTGTCCGACGGGAACCGCCGGATACGCGGCGATGCTGAGGTAGAAGCCCTCGTTCATCAACCGGAGAATCATCTCACCTGCCTGGGCGGGCGAGCCGATCCTGACGTACCAGATTGGAGTGGGCTCCATCGACTCCACCGGGAGGCTGTAACGCACGATCTCGGACCGCAAAAAGTTGATGTCCGATAGGAGGTGGTTTTGCATCTCTTCGTGCTCGTCAGACAGGTGAATCCCCGCGGAAGCCACCGCGGAACCCAAATCCGGGGGCGGAACCGGCCCGGAGAAGGTCAGCGGACCGCCGACCAGCCTGACCCTGCGGGCGAGCTGCTCGTCGCCAAAGATCAGCACCGCCCCCAACGACCCGAAAGCCTTGGCGAATCCGGCGGCGATGACTGTGCGGTCGTTCAGCGGCACTCGGGACAGCACATGGCCGCGACCGTGCTTGCCCGACCAGCCAAAGCCGTGGGCGTCGTCGTAGTAGGCATAGAGGTTTGGGTAGATGGCCTGGAGCGCCGCTACGTCCTCAACCGGCGCCGTATCCCCGTACATCGAGTAGATGCCATCCGCCAGATACCAGACCCTGTGGTAATGCCCGGCGGTCTCGGCGAGACGATGGGCGAGGAACACCGGGTCACGATGCGCAACCGACTCGACCGTCACTCCGTTGCCACGGAGGTTTGTCGTTGCGAGATGGACAGAATCGTGGGCTCGGCCATCAACCAACACCAGGTCTTCGGGGCCGATCATGGCCGGCAGCGCCGCCAAGTGGGCCAGCGTTGTGGTCTGGGCCACCGCGACCGCTCCGCCGGTCATCTCCCGGAGGCGCTCTTCGAGCGTGTCGTACAGCGGAATCGCGGTGTAGGTGGGTGAGGCCGAATAGCTCGTCCCGTATCGCTCCACTGCGTCGATGGCCCCTGCCTTGAGGCGGGGGTCTCGATTGAGCCCGAGGTAGGAGCAGCTGCTGAAGTCGATGAGGCTGCGACCATCGAGGGTGATCGTGGCATCGCTCAACTCGTTGTCTTCGAGACGACGATGAATCACGCCGAGATCGACGCCGAGGCTGATACGACTCTCTGCCATATCGAGCAGACGATCGTGTTTCGAGCGCATGTGCCACCAATGTTCTGGACTGAATTTGCGCCCGTCACTCCGAGGAGCGACCCCCGAGGCGCACCCTAGGGGGGTGACTAGCGCGTTGCGAGAAAGTTTTCGCAAGTCTGGAAATCCCTGGCAGGCACGATGATCGGAGTAGCTGCTGCTACTTATCCACAGGCCGACTGGCTCTGGACTCTCGACTGTGGGCTCGCGGCTACTGGCTTCCGACCGTCTTCACCACGACGCCGGTGTAACCCATCGATGTGAAAAAGCCGGTGAGGAAATCGTCGGCACTCGTCTGGGCACGGTCGAGGATGCCGGCCTCAACGGCCTGCGCCTGCAGGATTCGCTCGGCCTCGGCTCGCGTCGCCGACTCGAGCTGGTCGTTACCCTTCGTGAGGAGCCCGGTGTCGCGGTCGAGCACGGTGGTGCTGTTCGAGTCGAGGTATGCGTAGAAGATCTCGGCTCTCGGCACCTCGATGGTGAGGACTCCGGTCTCGTTGTTGACCGTGATCGCGTCCTCGTCGAGGCGTGCCAGATCGACGCCGGCGCCGATCCTCGCCGCCGCGAACAGGTAGACGCGGTCCCCGAGCACGAGGTTGAGGATGCCGTGGTCGTCACCACGCTCGATGGTGGTGGTCTCGACCATTTCCACCGTGGTCAGCTCGGCAAGCTCTTGCAGCTCGTCGACGACGACGATCCCGACATCCTGGTACTCCTCGCCGACCAGGAACGACGGCAGGCCCAACGACGGCAGGTTTCCCAGAAGCAGGGCCAGGGCGAACAGGCCGGCGACGCCGATGGCGGCGAACATGGCAACGGTCGTGGCGATTCTGCCGGGCCGCTGGCCTGGCCGCTGATGGGTCTCTTGAACGGTCATGGCGATGAGGATATCGCCATATCGAGATACGGCCCTTGACTCTGCATGCATTCCATGATATTCTGCATTACAAGATATATGGCGAACCCCAGGAGACCGCGAAACGATGCGGTCCCGAGCGGAGGATCACGTGGATCACAGCTCGCAGCTGCTCAAGGGCGTGCTGGACATGTGCCTGCTGTCGCTGATCGCCGAGGAGCCAAGCTACGGCTACGAGATGGCCTCCAAGCTTGATGATCGAGGGCTCCGGCTGGTCAGCGAGGGAAGCATCTACCCGGCATTGTCCCGTCTGCAGAAGACCGGCTTGGTTGACGGGTACTTCGTCGAGACCGATGGCAGCGGTCCCCCAAGGAAGTACTACCGCCTTGCCAAGGACGGGCGATCGCATCTGGAGCGCTGGACGGGTGAATGGGAGGCGCTGAGCATCGGCGTGACGTCGGTATTGAATGGAGGTGTCGGGGATGACTGACCGCACGATCGATCAGGTCCTCGCTGGTTGTGTGCGCTACTGGGAGTCCACCGGTGTCCCTGCGGACGCCATCGCCGAAATGCGCGCCGAGCTGCAGACCCACCTCGACGCAGCCGGCAACGCCGGCAAGGAGGTCGACGCCGTCGTGGGAACCGACCTCAACGAATTCGCCGAGGAGTGGGCGGCTATCTACCGCGGCGCGCCCCAGAGCGCAGCGCCCGACGAAGGCGGTTCGCGGAGCGGATCGCGATGGATCTGGCTGACGATTGGGATCATGGCCGGAGCGTTCGGCCTCCTCGCAATCTTTGCACCGAAAGGAGACACCGTGGACATCGACCAATGGGCGTGGCTCTGGGTTGGAGCCGCCGTTCTGCTTGGGATCGGCGAGCTGCTGACCGCGGGGTTCTTCCTTTTGCCCTTCGCCGTGGGAGCGGCCGCCGCGGCCATCCTCGCCTTCCTCGGCGTACCGTTTGCTCTGCAGCTGGTGACGTTTGTGGTCATCTCCGTGGTGTTCCTGGCAATCCTGCAACGGTTCGCCAAAGAGGAGCAAAGCGACGGCACCGAGCCGGCCGGAGCCGGCCGATACCACGGGAAGAGCGCCGTCGTCCTCGAGCCGGTCAACCGGCTCGCCGGAACGGGGAGCGTCCGTATGGAGACCGAGCAGTGGCGGGCAACCACCAACCAGGACGAAGAGATCCCGGTCGGTGAGGAAGTTCTGGTTACCGAGGTGCGTGGCACTCGGCTCGTCGTCGAGCCGCAGTAGGCGTACCGTCATAGAAAGGAGATGAAATGGGTGCAGCAGCAGTCGTAGTTGGGGCGTTCATCCTTCTGCTGGTCGTGTATGTGGCGATGGCGATCAAGATCGTCCAGCAGCACGAGCAGGGGTTGGTGGAGCGCTTCGGTCGGTACCGCAAGACGGTGGGACCGGGATTCAACATGATCGTGCCCTTCATCGAGCGGATGCCGAAGGTGGACATGCGCGAGCAGGTCGTGGATGTGCCACCCCAGGAGGTCATCACCAAGGACAACGTGGTGGTGACCGTGGATGCCGTCGTCTACTACCAGGCCACCGATCCGGTGAAGCTGAAGTACAACGTCGCCAACTTCATCCTGGCGGCCACCAAGCTCGCACAGACCAACCTGAGGAACGTCATCGGCGACATGGACCTCGATTCGGCACTGACGTCGCGCGAGACGATCAACACCGAACTCCGGGAGATCCTCGACGAGGCCACCGACGTGTGGGGAACCCGCGTCGTGCGCGTTGAGATCCAACGCATCGATCCTCCGGCCGACGTCACCCAGGCCATGCACCGCCAGATGAAGGCGGAGCGCGAGCGCCGTGCGGTGGTCACCGAGGCAGAGGGTGAGAAGCGATCGCAAATCCTCCGCGCCGAGGGCGTGAAGCAGTCGCAGATCCTGCAGGCCGAGGGTCAGGCCCAGGCGATCAAGGAGGTCGCCACGGCCGAGAAGTTCCAGAAGCTGACCGTCGCCGAGGGTGAGGGCCAGGCAATAGAGCGGGTGTTCGCCGCCATCCACAACGGTGATCCGACGCCTGACTTGATTGCGATTCAGTACCTGGAGACGCTGACCGAGATCGCGGACGGGCAGGCCACCAAGCTGTTCCTTCCCATGGAGACCGCCGGGATCCTGGGGTCCCTTGGTGCGATCGGCGAGCTGTTCAATGGCTCAGGCGACGGAGCCGCTACCAGCTCCGAAACCTCGACGCCGTCGGAGACGACTAAGTCAGAGACGGAGTAGCGAGTCCAGAGTCGAGAGCCCGAGCTCAAGACTCTGGGCTACTCGCGTTTGGGCGGGCTCTCTTCGCCGTCGGCTTCCGCGGAAGTTGGATCTCGCTGCTCGCGACTCGCGACTCGCGACTCGGTGGTCGCCTCACCGGGTGCCAGGAACACCGGCGGTCCCACCAGCGTCCGTGGCTCGGCGCGCTTCTGGAACCAGTAGAGCGCGGCCAGTCCCCCGACGACGGCAAGTGCCGAGATCCATCCGTTGCGGCTCAGCCCGAACAAGCGGAACGTGGTGTCGGTGCGGATCAGCTCCATGAGGAAACGGATGGTCCCGTACACCACGACATACACGGTGAACGAAGCCCCTTTTGACAGCTTTCCCTTCCGCTCGAGCCACAGGATGACCGGCACGGTGATCAGCAGGTTCCATAGCGCCTCGTAGAGGAACGTTGGATGGAATGTCTCGAACTGGAGGTACTCGGTCGGGCGGTGCCCGGCGCCGATCTCGACCGCCCACGGCAGCGTTGAGGGTGTCCCGAACAGCTCCTGGTTGAAGTAGTTGCCAAATCGCCCGATCGCCTGGGCGAGCGGAATGCCCACCGCGACCGCGTCGCCGTAGGCGAAGACGTCTCCGTCCCAGCGGTTCAGCAGGTAGATCGCGGCGAGCGCTCCGACGGTGAGCCCGCCATAGAGGGCAAGACCGCCTTCCCAGATGAACAACACCGCCCAGGGACGGTCAATGAAGTCGCCGGTGTGGGTGAGCACATAGCCGAAACGGGCGCCGAGGAATCCGATCAGCACCGCCCAAATCGCGATCCGTTCGAAGAGATCGGGAACGCCACCGAACCGCGCGTAGCGCCGCTTGCCGACCAGCACGGCAACGATGACACCGATCGCGATGAGGATGCCGTAGAAGTGGATCGTCAGCGGGCCGATCTCGATCGTGTTCTGCGGCGGCGACGGGATAGAAGCCAACAGCGCGGCCAAGGTGCCTTCCTTCGTTTGCACGGCAATGGTACGAGGGTTTCAAACCTCAGCGGGCGTGTCGCATTCCTCGTTGAGTAGCCTCTCTTGAGTCGCGAGTCGCGAGTCGCGAGTCGCGAGTCGCGAGTCGCGAGTCGCGAGTCGCGGTTTGCGAGTCGCGAGTGGTCGAATCGCGGGTCGCGAGTCGTCGAGTCGCGAGTCGCGAGTAGCGAGTGTCCGACGAGGAGGTGCCCGTGAGCGCGAAAGAGACGGCGGCCGAGACCTTCGATGGCGTCGAGCATGAGCTCCGTGACCTGTCGCGGTGGATGTACGAGCACCCTGAGACGGCGTTCGAGGAGCGGCAGACCTCGGCGAAGCTGGTCGAATTCCTTGAAGGCAACGGGTTCGCGGTGGAATACCCGGCCTACGGCCTGGACACCGCGTTCGCCGCAAGGGTCGGGGCGTCGGGGCCGGAGGTCATCATTTGCTGCGAGCTCGACGCCCTGCCTGAGGTCGGACATGCCTGCGGCCACAACATCATCGCCACCTCGGCCGCAGGCGCCGGAGTGGCCCTCGCGCAGCTGGCCGACGAGCTCGGGATACGCGTCACCGTC
>Ga0255056_10000295_pt1 | contig 14259 bp, 10 predicted proteins | sample Cases_109_1_MG_FD_183639 | JGI IMG/M metagenome (GOLD analysis project Ga0255056, IMG submission 183639) | Seawater microbial communities from Amundsen Gulf, Northwest Territories, Canada - Cases_109_1 | ecosystem: Environmental > Aquatic > Marine > Gulf | place: Canada: Northwest Territories... | reverse complement strand
GGCCCGCTTCGATTAGTTCCTGTGCCCTCACTATGTCACCGAGAGGAAAAGTCGCCGCGATTCTGTGACGTAGGCGCCCTTCGTGCAAAAACTGTTCGATGTCGCGTATAGCATGCTGCTTCGCATCTTCCGGCATAGCATAAACAATGACCGCTTGTATGGTTAGATCCAGATACATGAAGCGCAGGAAAGGCAGCTTCGGCTCGGGATCAATCGTCGAAGAATAGGTGACAATCTTGCCGCTTGCTCGAATCAGTTCGAGTACCTGACCCAGGTTTGCACCGAACTCGACATCGATCACTCGATCAAATTTTTGTCCGCCGTTGGCGGCCAGCGCGTCGGCTGACCAGTTTTCAGCCCGGTGATTTACGGTGGCGGTCGCTCCCGCATCAAGGCAAGCCCGATTGTCGGATTCGTTACTTGAAGTCGCGACAACTTTAGCGCCGGCCAGTGCCGCCCATTGAATAGCGTAATACCCTACACGACCGGCACCGCCTGTCACGAGCACCGATTGACCATCGACGTTACCGTCAGAGTGGACGCAGCGATGCGCGGTCATGGCCGGGATGCCGAGACAGGCACCGATATCGTAGTCAGTATTCGCCGGCAGCAACGGCGCGCGCGATGCATCAATTGCAACATACTCGGCCGCCGTGCCGAACCGCCGGCCGAACTGAGCCTGGTAAACCCAAACGCGATCGCCAACCTGCCGGTCTCGAACCCGGTCCCCGATCGCCTCTATAATTCCGGCGCCATCGCTATGCGGTATGACGAAACCGTCGTCAAGCAGGTTTGCGAAGGAGCCGGCACGCTTTTTTACGTCCGACGGATTAACTCCGCTCGTCGCCAGGCGCACCAGCACTTCGCCCGAAGCCGGCTCAGGCTTTTTTTGCTCACCAACAATAAGTACGTCCCTGGCGGCGCCAAATCTTTCAAACCACGCCGTTTTCATGGCTTAGTCGTCCAGCCAGTTAGAAAGTGACTCGGTGTGGCCGTCGACCCCGATCGCCTGCCCGGAAACATAGCGCCCCGATTCGGACGCGAGAAACACCGCCATATTCGCCACATCGCCCGCCGTTACGAACCGCCTGAGCGAACTTTGCCGTTGATATATTCCTCGAATATCTGCCTCGGTTTTTTTCAGGCGCTTTGCATCTCGTGATATGACCGCGTCAATGCGATCGCCCTCGACACTGCACGGGCAGATGGCGTTGACACGAACGCCAAATCGACCTAATTCCATCGCCAGCGTTTTGGTCATGCCACTGATTGCCCATTTGCTGGCCGCATATGGTGTACGCCCCGGGCAACCTGTGAATGCCGCGTTTGACGATACGTTGACTATCGATCCGCCGTTTCTTTTCAGATAACGCGCCGCCTTCCTCGAACAGAGAAAATTGGCGCCCAGGTTAACGGCTATCGTGCGATCCCAGTCGGCCGGGTCGATATCCTCGATATTCCCGGTTGGCCCGGCTATGCCGGCATTGTTGACGAGCACATCCAGTCTCGCGTATCGCGATTCAATATCGTCGAACACTCTGTCCACGTCTGCAACGAGCGAGACGTCGGCCTGCGTTGCCGTGGCATTCGGATTCGCTTCCGAAAATTCGCGTATGGCGGATTCGTCGATATCGCACACGTGAACAGCGCAATCCTGTGCCAGAAACTGCTCGGCGATGGCCCGACCAATTCCCGAGGCACCGGCTGTCACCAGAACAACCGATCCACGCTGCATCAGTTCAGTTTTCATAAGGTCGCAGTTGAGACCGCGCGATAATGTGCCGTTGAATCTCGGAGGTACCATCCCAGATGCGTTCAAGGCGCGCATCGCGCCAGAGTCGCTCAACGGGCAATTCCTGCATCAGCCCCATACCGCCGTAGATCTGCACCGTATTGTCGGCCGCCCGACCCAGCGCTTCCGAAGCAAAAAGTTTGGCCATGGCTGCATCGTCCGGGGTCATGTTGCCGGCATCCGCTTTCTGACACGCGTGCATCACCAGCAGATCCGCCGCCTGCAACTCTGTTGCCATATCGGCGAGCTTGAATGACGTACCCTGAAACTTGCCAATAGTTTTGCCGAACTGTATGCGTGTGGCAGCCCACTCGGACGCCAGACTCAGCAACCGTTCCATTTTCCCACAGCATTGCGCACCAACCCATACCCTGCCCATGTACAACCACTTGTTGGCGAGTTCCAGGCCCGTGCCCTCTCGACCCAGGATCTGGCTCTTGTGAACCCGGCAATCACTAAAACTCAACTGATAGGTTCTGTAGGCCCGCTGAGCGACACACAAAGGCCCAAGCTGAATTTCGAATCCATCGTGGTCACGATCGACGAGGAATGCGGTGACGCGCTTGCGTGGGCCGCGCGGAGTCTCATCGACGCCGGTTTGTGCAAACACGATCGTAAAATCGGGTATGACGGGCGTGCTGATGAAATGTTTGCTGCCGTTTATGATGAAGTCATCGCCGTCCGCTTTCGCACGCGTTGTCATGGACATGATATCGGAACCCGCTCCCGGCTCAGTCAGCGCAAAGCTTTCGTGCTTTTCCCCGGTAACGCACGGTGTCAGGTACCGATCTCGTTGTTCGCCTTCGCAGGCCAGCAACAATTCCGTCGGCCGAGCAATGTGTGCGCCCAGACCGTAGCTCGCCTTTCCGAGTTCACGCTCCATCAATCCGAGAGTCGTGTAGTCGAGACCGCCACCGCCGACCGACAGCGGCAGGTTTGCCGCGAAAAAACCCATCTCGATGGCTTTTCGTTTTATCCGCTCTCCGATCGCTGGCGACACCGCGCCGTCACGGTCCGCTTGCTCTTCATGCGGGTAAATTTCGTCCTCGATAAATCCTCGAAGCGAATCCAGCAACATGGTTTGTTCATCGGTCAGCGTGTAATTCATGATTTAAATACCGTTCCCGGAATTTCGACTGCACTACCCGGCTTTGACAAGGCAGCCAGAGTGCCAAAGCGATCGACCAAAGAGGATGATACAAAGTGCACAGAATTTACAACATCTATTCGGGCCGCAAGGTCACATTGGCGGTCATGGCCACATCCATCTGGCTGTTGAGCGCCCATACCAGAGCATCATCTTTGTCGCGTCGACCCTGCAATTCGACTGACTGTGCGTCGAAAAGCGGCCGCTGCGCGCGAAAAGATATTGTCGAAATACTGCGCGACGGAAACCTCGCCTGAAATCTGTCGAGCAGCAGAGTCGCCGTCAACGGCGCATGTACGACCAGCCCCGGGTAATCTTCGGCCTCCAGTGCGTATACACGGTCGTAATGAATTCGATGTGCGTTAAACGTGAGCGCCGAATATCGAAACAACAGAAACGGATCGGGAGTGATGGTTTCGGACCACTGCGGGGAAGCTGGCGCCGCCGTTGTTTTCACGGGACGCGTATCGGGATCCGCCGGTCCCAGGTACACAATGTCCTGTTCCTCGATGAGCGCAGGCCTGTCATCTGCAGTGATTTCGTGACGGACTGTGACAAAAGCGAGGGCTTGTTTGCCGCGGTTTTTTTGCCTGACGTCTGCAATCGTCGATTTGCGCTCGATCGTGTTGCCAATGCCTATTTCTGATTGATACTCGATGCGGCTGCCGGCCCACATTCTTCGAGGTAGTGGCACCGCCGGCAGGAACCCGCCGCGCTTTACGTGCCCGTCTGAATCGAGCTCCGAAGTCAAATGTTCCGGGAGAAAATAAAGCCAGTGCCAAAGCGCGGGCAATGGGGTGCCGGTTTGCAATGCATCGGCACCCTGATTGAGGGTCGCTGAAAGCCGCCGGGCAGTTGCGAGGCTTGCCACATCGTGTGCTGTTTCGGTGCGGCCAATCCAGCTCCTGAGTTCTTTTATATTGACCGTTTTCACGTAGCGCGAATTAATGCACAGACTGACGGAATGACTTCGCAATGATCGTCGGCCCCGGTAAGGCCCATTACACCGGCGACAACGTGCTCCGCCTCGCCTTTGCCAAGTCCCGCAAATCCGAGCAGCTTTTTTGCTTTCGCGATCATTTCGTCATCGGTGAGCGCAAACTCCGGATCGCCTCGCGCACCTTCGCGTTCCGCATTGAGCGACGTTCCGTCCTCAGCGATGACAGTTACTTTGGCGCCCCAGGAGTTCGGGTAAGCAGATTGCCAGGGTTCATTTGCCGTTACAGATACTCGTTGACGTATCGACTCGAGACGGTTGCGGGCTTGGCCATCGAACGAATTGAAGTCCACATCGCCGTCGCAAAGCGCGGCTGCCGCGCAATGAAACAGTGAAAACTTTGCCTCATATTCGCTGTCGGGTTGCGGCCTGTCACAGACATCGAGTGCCGCTTGATAAGTTTCCACAAACACTGAATCAATTTTCCTGCCGCGCAGTTCCCGATGCAATGCAATTGCGGTATCGATCACCGGGTGCGTATGGCGGCAACATGGCCAGGGTTTTATCGACGTTTGCAGGAGTTGCCACGCGCCGTTTTCGTCTGCCAGGACAGCGTCCGGAATTGCATCTGCGCAGGTGGCGGCAAAAAATCCTCTTTCGCCCTCCAAAATGGCCGGTGGCCCGGTGAATCCAACGGCGGCGAGATCCGCAGCGATGATGCCAGCCTCCGAAGCCCTGCCGGCGTGCAGATGCTTGCTCATCGCACCAGTTTCGAGAAACTCCCAAACGCCTGACGACTGGGTACCGGCGTTTCCAAGTGCATGCATTGCCCGGCAATCGTCGAGGTTCAGTAACGTTGCCGCTGTCATCGCGGAACCGTAGGGGCCGCAGGTTGCGGTGTTATGCCAGGTGCGATAGTGGGTTGGGCCGACTGCATTGCCGACACGGCACATCGCTTCGAATCCATGCAAGACAGCGCGCAACAGGTCCCTGCCGCCGCTTTTTTCTCGTTCTGTAATCGCCAGCGCTGCCGGAACCACCACGCAACCTGGGTGGGTGACAGATGCCCGATGCAAATCGTCGGTCTCAAGTATATGTGTCAGAGCGCCCGCAACGAACGCCGTACGACCTGCGTCCCGCCCCTGCTTCGCTGCCCATTGAACCAGCATCTCACCCTGTCGCGTGCGCCGACCTGCCAGCGCATTCGCGATGGCGTCAAGTGTAAATACCGCAGAACGATTGAGATCCGCTTCAGTGACTGTCTTGCGGCGGATCAGCTTTATCAGTTGACTGCTTAGCGACATTGGCGTTTTTAGTCGCCCTTGAATTCTTTTGTAATTTCATCGCTGTGCTCTCCGAGCGACGGCACGGCACCAAACGACGCCGGCCCTTCCGTCGATTTCACCGGTGCCGCAACGATTTGCGCCTCGCCATCCGGCAGCGCGACTGACGCGTGTCGCAGTTGCGGGTGACTTGCCAGGTCTAAAATCGAGTTAACGGAGCCATAGGCAATGTTGCCTTTTTTGAGGCGTCCAATCACTTTTTCCTTTTTCAGTGCCGAGAATACACGTTTAATTTCACGATCCAGTGCGGCCCGGCTCTTGCAGCGATCGGAGTTGGTGGCATACCGCTTATTATCACCGAGCTCCGGTTTTTGCAGCACGTATTTGCAGAAATTTATCCACTCCCGATTGCTTTGAACTGCAATGACAACCTGAGAGCCGTCTGCGGTGGTGTAGGCCCCGTAAGGTGCGATCGACGGATGATTAAGACCAACTCGCGGTGGCGTATTGCCGGTGCCAAGCTGATGCATCAAAGGCACTGTCATCCAGTCGGCCATTGCGTCGAACAATGACACGCTCAAACCCTGGCCGCGGCCGGTCTGCTCGCGTTGCAGCAATGCCTGGAGAATGGCTGCGTGCGCGTACATGCCGCAGGCAATGTCGCAAATGGAAATACCGACCCGACCGGGTTCCACCGGAGACCCTGTTACAGAAGCAAGGCCGGATTCACATTGCACGAGCAGATCGTAGGCCTTCATGTCGCGATACGGTCCCGATTCCCCATAGCCCGTAATATCGACGGTGATGAGTCGTGGATTCTCGTCACGCAACCTGGCCGACTCAAATCCTGCTCTGGCCGCGGCGCCCGGTGCCAGGTTCTGCACGAATATATCCGCCTCGCTGAGCATGTTGTGAAGCAGAATCTTGTCGGACTCGTTTTTGATATCCAGGCAGACAGATTCCTTGCCACGATTAAGCCAGACGAAATAAGCTGACTCTCCGGACACCACATCGTCATATCCGCGAGCAAAATCACCGTCGGCACGTTCGATTTTGATAACGCGCGCGCCTGCATCCGCGAGTCGTACGGTGCAAAATGGCCCGGCAACAGCCTGCTCGAGCGCAATCACCAGTTTGCCGTACAGCGGGAACGCCACTAAAACGACTTCGGCATATTGAGCTCGTGCGTTGCCACGTACGAAAGAATGAGATTTGTGGAAATCGGCGCGATCCGGTAAAGGCGCGTTTCACGAAATTTTCGTTCGATGTCGAATTCCTGTGCGAATGCGTAGCCGCCGTGCGTCTGCATGCATACATCGGCCGCCTCCCACGACGCCTCTGACGCCAGCATTTTCGCCATGTTGGCCTCGGCACCCGGATTTTCTCCCGCATCGAACAAATCGGCCGCCCGCCGAGTCATCAAGGCGGCAGCTTCCGTCTGAATATGAGCGCGCGCGATCGGAAACTGTACGCCCTGATTCTGACCGATTGGCCTGCCGAACACCTTCCGCTGGGACGCATAGTCCGAGGCCTTTTGTACGAACCATTGTGCGTCGCCGATACATTCCGCGGCAATCAGAATTCGCTCTGCATTCATACCATCGAGAATATAGTAAAAGCCCTTCCCTTCTTCACCGATGAGGTGTTCCACCGGCACCCTGAGATTGTCAATAAATAACTCCGTAGTTGCATGATTTATCATCGTGTCGAGTGGCCTGATGGTCAGGCCGTTACCGACCGCGTCCCGCATATCCACCAACAGTACAGACATTCCATCAGTGCGGCGCGTACATTCGTCGCGAGGCGCCGTTCGGACAAGCAGTACCATCAAATCGGAATGTTCTGTTCTCGATATGAACACTTTTTGCCCGTTTACAACGTAGTGATCGCCGTCCCGAACAGCTGTTGTGCTAATCCGCGTCGTGTCAGTCCCGCTGCCAGGCTCAGTGACACCGAATGCCTGCAGTCTCAAATTGCCTTGTGCAATCTCAGGCAGAAACGTGCTCTTTTGTTGTTCACTGCCGTGACGCAACAGAGTACCCATTGTGTACATTTGTGCATGACAGGCGCCACCGTTGCCACCGCTCTTTTGAATCTCTTCCAATATCGCGCATGCGGCGCTCAACGGCAATCCGCTGCCGCCATACTGTTCGGGGATCAATACCGAAAGATAGCCCGCGTCGACCAGCGCCTTAACGAAGTCCGTCGGATACTCTCTACGTGAATCCAGATCCCGCCAGTATTCGACCGGATACTGTGCACAAAGCTTCCTGACTGCGTCACGAATATCTGGATAATCTTCTTTTGAGTTCAAGCTGATCGCGTCCCGGTTGTCGATGCCACGTTGTCAGGGTTGCCAACAATACCGCAATGCCGAAGGGTAGAGGTTATTCCGGCTCTGCGTAAAGGTGCGAATTTAGCCACATCGGGTAACAGATTCGTCATGCTGCCTGGCCGATTCGCCGAACGTGGACCGATCACAACGCCGAGCCCGGTGAGCCGGTGCGCTTTTCTTCTGCGTATTTGACCACTGTGGCCAAAATTTCGGCTGACCGCCATCCACTGAGCGGCTATCTGTCCGCGAAAACCAGCAGGGCGTCGGCGGCGACAGCACCTTGCCCGTCCGGCATCACCATCAATGGATTGACATCCAGTTCCTGAAGTACTTCCCAGTTTTCCTCTGCGAAACGGACGACAGCGACAATCGCATCAACTGCCGCATCGACGTCTGCGGCAGGCTTACCACGATAACCGTTTAGCAGGCGTGTGACGGCAAGAGATTCAAGTGCGTTGACCACGTCACTACGTTCAACCGGAAAAAGCAAGCTACGACTATCCGCCATCATTTCAACCAGTATGCCGCCTGCACCGATGAGCAGTGCCGGTCCAAACTGCTTGTCGCGCTTGATCCCGACAATCAATTCTGCGACTGGCTCGCCAATCATTTTTTCCACCAGGAAACGTTCTGCGCGCAGACCGTGTTCGTTGCAGGAATGAACGATATGATTCACCGCAGCCTTCGCTTCGACTTCGTTGCACACGTTTACAACAATTGCGCCGAGATCCGATTTGTGGAGAAATGCTTTGCCAACAGCCTTGACGGCAACAGGGAAGCCCAGGCGATTCGCGAGGTCCGGTACATCACCTGCAGATCCTGCGCCGCATTCGGGAATGATCAGGCCGAATGCCGCAAGGCGTGTCTTGCTTTCCCACTCATCAAGGACCGTCAACTCGCCACTGCATGGTGAGCCCATCGGTCGCGGCAGTGACACGCCATTTGCTAATTGCGCTCGGCGGGCGTAAAAGCCTGCGGCGGCAGAATACCCAAACAAACCGTCGTCCATGCCCTGCAATGGCCATACTCCGTTGGCGATCATGTAGTCGCGTAGCTCGGTTGGCAGCAATTCGCTAACGGTACAAAGAACGAATGCCGGCATTCCGGTCTTCATATGCGCAGCGATAAAGGCGTCAAGCGCCACAATCCATTCGTCAACTTCTTCCGCTTCGACCGTTGGATGATCGTAGATCAAAATCGCGGCGTCGTGATCGCCTTGCATGGATGTGGTGAAACATTGTTCAAGTGCTGCGCGATCTGCCCAGATTGAGGTGTTGTAGTCGAACGGGTTGGAGACCGTTACGTAGTTTGGAAACTGGGCATTTAACGCGGCCAGCTGTCCATCGGAGAACGGCGGCAGATCCAGTTCGTAATCGGGCGCTTTATCTGCCACCAGAGCGGCTTCGCCACCCGAACAGGACAGCGTAAGAATTTTTCGGCCGCTGAGCGGTCCTGCCCTGTCCAGGACTTTCAATGTCTCGAGCAAGCGATTTAGAGAGTCAACGCGCACGACGCCCAGGCGTCTGAATAAAGCGTCGTAAAGTTGGTCTGATCCCGTTAGCGCGCTCGTATGACTACTGGTCTGACGCGCGCTCGTCTCCGTTCTCCCTGCCTTGACGATTACAATCGGCACACCCTTCTCCAGCGCCAGCGCGGCAGCGCCGGAGAAGTGACTCACGTCGTCGAATCCTTCTATGTACATGCCAATCGCGGTAACGCGTTCGTCCAGCAGCAGTGCCTCGATGTAATGACCCGGTCCCAGGACTGCCTGATTGCCTGCGCCAATGACGTAAGTAAAGTTTACCGATCGCTGATTCATCGTAAGGTTCATGCCGATGTTGCCGCTCTGGGAGACAAGGGCCGGGCCACTCTCGACTCGCTCGCCGCCAAACAGATACGGCCATAGCGCGCAGCGATCCAGATAATTTACGAAACCAAAGCAATTTGGGCCAACGAGTGGCATATCACCGGCAGCCTGTTGCAGTTGCCGCTGGAGTTCCTGACCTTCATCACCCATTTCCGCAAAGCCCGCGGCATAGCACACGCAGCCGCCGGCACCGATCGCTGCGAACCTGCCGGCAATTTCAATGGTGAGTTCGCGCCGAACGCCCAGGTAAGCGGCGTCGGGAACCCCGGGAAGATCATCTATGCCCGGGTAACAACGAAAACCTGCCACAGTCTCGCGGTCAGGGTGGACCGGCCAAATCTGACCCTCGAAGCCGAGCTCCAGGCATCTTCGAATCGACATTTCGGCGACGGCGCCACCGACGAAAGCAACCGATTTCGGCGCCAGCATTCTGCGAACTCTTGCACTTTGTGTAGCGGACAACGGCTTACCCTTTTCCTGTTTTGTTACGCCGGGTCCAGGTCTGCCCGGCTCGAATGAAGTGACATATCGGATTGGCGTTTTGCTAGTCTAGTCTGTGCCAACATGATCGGCATCGGATTGACAGCATGACGATACAGGCGCAGTGCCCTGCAGAGCAATATCATCGGGGACGCAGGAACAAACTGGAGAACAATGTGAATGAAACGGTACGGGTTAGCCGGGAGGGTCGTATCCTGGTCATAACGCTCGACAGACCCAAGGCAAATGCCATTGATATCGAAACCAGCCAGAAGCTGGGCGCGGCCTTTGTATTGCTGCGAGACGATCCCGGCCTGTCCGTCGCGGTTATCACCGGCGGCGGTGAGAAAATATTTTCTGCAGGTTGGGATCTTGTGGCCCTCAATAGCGGAGAAATGCAAACGGACAACTGGTGGGAGGACGACTACGGTCCGGGAGGATTTGCTGGAATAACCGAATTATGGGACCTTAATAAACCTGTTATAGCCGCCTTGAATGGACTTGTTATCGGCGGCGGCTTTGAGCTTGCGATGGCCTGTGATCTCCTGATTGCGGCCGATCACGTTGAGTTTGCGCTGCCCGAACTACCACTGGGCCTGGTACCGGATGCCGGCGCTATTCAGCGCCTGACACGACGATTGCCGTACAACAAGGCGATGGAAATGTACCTGATGGGTCAGCGCATGACGGCGGCGGAAGCCGCAAGTTATGGCCTTGTCAACAAAGTGGTACCGCGCGACGAACTCATGTCAACAGCGATGGCATGGGCGACGAAATTGACAGAAGTTGCGCCCATCGCATTGCAAACGGTCAAGGAACTCTTGCGTGCAATTGAGGGCGATACAATTCAACAGGCATTCCAGACAATAAGGACGGCAGATCTGCCTACGTACCGCAAGCTGCTTCAGTCCGAGGATGCGGAAGAAGGCGTCAGCGCATTCGTTGAAAAACGCGATGCGGAATTTAAAGGCGCCTGAAGCGGATCAAAGAGACAAGATTATGGCCGACTATATTGACCCACAGTCAGTTGAGAGAGTAACCAGCATTGGGGCGGGGCCCATTGGCGCGGGTTGGGCCGCTTCGTTTCTGGCTCGCGGTTATAAGGTATCGTGCTACATACACGATGATTCAGAAGAGGCGTCGCTGCGAGCGCTGATTGAGAACGCCTGGACGAGTCTCGCAAGCCTGGGGCTGTCTGCCGGCGCTACGCTAGCCAACTTAAGCTGTAGCAGCGATCTGGAGCTTGCAGTGGACGCCGCTCAATTCATTCAGGAGAGCGCGCCCGAGAATCTGCAACTCAAGCAAGACCTGTACAGGAAACTGGGTGAGATCGTACCGGCCAACGTCGTTATCGCCTCCAGTACATCCGGCTTGCCAATGACTGATATTCAGGCCAGCTGCTCATCGCCGCAACGAACGGTGGTTGGGCATCCTTTCAATCCACCCTATCTTTTGCCGCTTGTCGAAATCGTGGCAGGCAAAGAAACCTCCCCTGAAGCGCTTGAATGGCTGGTCGATTTTTACAAATCGGCCGGCAAGGCGCCGCTTGTGCTGAAAAAAGAAATACCGGGGTTTATTGCGACTCGTCTGCAGGAGGCCATCTGGCGCGAGGCACTGCACATGATCGCAAACGACGAAGCCAGTGTTGAGGACATCGATTTCGCCATCGTCAACGGCCCGGGCCCGCGCTGGGCGATGATGGGTCCATGCCTGACTTATCATATTGGCGGCGGCGAGGGCGGTATGGAATATTGTCTGGAGCAATTTGGGCCGGCATTGAAGCTCCCGTGGTCTCGCATGGATGCGCCTGAACTGACCGAAGATCTTAAGAATCGCCTGATAGAGGGCAGCAGGCGCCTCGCCGCCGAGCGGAGCTACGAGATTTTGAATCGCCAGCGGGACGCGGGCCTGGTTGCGATCAGCAAAGCCCTGTCCGGCCACGGCTGAGGCTTTCGGGCCAAGCAAGCTTGCTGGCCGATTGAAAATCACAATTGTTCGCGTAACATTCACGTCATGCAAAGTCTGAACTCCAAATTGCCCCCATTGAAAAGCCTGGTCGCGTTCGAGGCGGTTGCGCGACACCTGAGCCTGACTCGCGCCGGCGAAGAGCTACGGATCAGCCGCGAGGCGGTCAGCCGCCAGATACGTGTTCTCGAAGAACACCTCGGGGTTAAACTTTTCAACCGTCTTCACCGCGCCGTTGCATTGACGCCAGCTGGCAAACAATTCCAGGAGGTCGTCCGCGAGAGTCTCGAAAATATAGCCTATGTTGCGGGAGCGATTAGCCGGCCTGGGCGGCCCTATAAGATTACCGTCTCCGCAACAGTCGCCATTACTTCGTTTTGGTTGACACCACGGCTTGCGAAATTCAGATTGCGGCAACCCAAAATCGAGATTCACGTAGCCATCTCTGACCGACTGCCAAACTTGGTTGTTGAAAACATCGATGTCGGCCTGCGCTACGGCGACGGAAAATGGCCGGGTCTGACTGCAACAAAACTCTTCGATATCCAGTCGTTTCCGGTTTGCTCGCCAGCCTATTTGCAAAAATCGCCTCCCATCGATCAGCCGTCCGATTTCCTGCAGCACAGCCTGATCAATCTCGACGGCATGACACACGCAACTGAAGACTGGTTATGGTGGCTCAAAGAAAACGGAGTGCGCGTACCACGTTCATTCAAAATGCTGGGATTCGACAGTTATGACAACGTCATCCAGGTCGCACTGGACGGTCAGGGAATTGCGTTGGGATTCAGCGGGCTGGTCAGCCCTATGCTTGCGGACGGACGGCTGGTAAGACCAGTCGACCTGACATTGACACGCGACCAGGCCGTTTACGTAGTGTCTCCGGCGTCCAGGACGTTGTCGCCGCAAATTACCGCGTTTGTGGACTGGATAATCGAAGAAGCCGGCGCTGCAGTGGAATTTCGTACGGACCCGTAGATCAATAACTAGTGTGCTTTCAAAGATTTCGTCAGCGACACGGCCATCGCTACACCGATAAACAATATTGGCAGTGAGGCCACGAGTACTCCTGAGCGAATTATTTGCAATCCGCCGACTTTCATCATGAAAATCGGCAGCAATCCCAATATCCCGGCCCAGAAAAGACGATGCCAGCGGGCAGGATTGTCACCCTCCGTAAGGCTCAGGGTGGCGGTAGACGCCAGGGTGTATGACGCTGAGTCATAAGTTGTTGCTGCCGAAATGACGCCGATGACGATAAAAAGCGCGAGTACCCAGGCGCCCGCCGGCAAGGTTGAAATAATTTTTTCGACCGTGACGTACATGTCATATTCGATCACGCTCTTGGTTACCGACATAACGCCATCGAGCTCAAGCGACAGCGAATAATTGCCCATTATGAAATAGAACAACCAGCAGCCCAACGTACCGAAAGCAACCATCGACCAGACAACCTGACGAATAGTTCGCCCGCGGGATATTCGTGTAATGAAAACGCCAACGGGCAAGGCGAACGCGATCCACCATGCCCAGTAAAAAATCGTCCAGGTGCCAACGAATCCCGTGTCCCCTATGGGGTCGGTCCAGGTGACCATGCGCACGAAATTACTCAGCATGAAGCCGAACGTATCGACGCTGGTCTTCAGAATAAAAATAGTCGGCCCAGCGATCAGAATGAATGCGAGCAGGCCGAGTACCAGGTAAACGTTTAAATCACTCAGTCGCCGGATGCCCTTGCTGATACCGAGGTAAACACTTGTCCCGAACAGGCCGATGCAGGCCAGCATCGCAAGCAACTCAAGCTTGAACGACGTTTCAATTCCGGCGAGATGAGCGATGCTTGCCGCCAGCGTGGGTGCAATGACACCGAGGGAAGTGCCGGCGCCGCCGAGCAATGCAATCATAGCGGCGAGGTCAACCAGCCGGCCTGGTAGTCCCGTATGGCCGGATCCGAGCAGGGCATGAAGTGCCGTACTTGCCCGTAGTTGCGGAACGCCTTTCACATAGAATGGATAGGCGATCGCGACGGTCGACAATGCATAAAATGACCAGGCAACAACGCCCCAGTGAAACGGGCCGTAGGCGGTAGCCCAGGAAAATGCTTGCGCCGACCGCGGCTCAGCTGCAAATGGCGGCGCATCGACGTACAAGGCCCATTCAACCGAGCCCCAGGTAAGGAGTGTCGCGCCGGAGCCGGCGCAAAACAGCATTCCGGCCCAGGAAAAGGTCGAAAAATCTGGCCTATCGCCGTCGCCACCGAGACGGATACGCCCATAGGGACCCAACGTGAGCCAGGCAAGAAACGCCATCGTTGCGAGTGCCATCAGCTGATAGAAGACGCCAAACGTGGACACCATCCATTTATAAAGATCGGAAATAAACGCTTCGGCCTGCTCGGGAATCAAGCCGAGCGGGATGCACACGGTAATCACCAGCGCCGCGGCTGTGAAAAA
>Ga0255056_10000293_pt1 | contig 14291 bp, 15 predicted proteins | sample Cases_109_1_MG_FD_183639 | JGI IMG/M metagenome (GOLD analysis project Ga0255056, IMG submission 183639) | Seawater microbial communities from Amundsen Gulf, Northwest Territories, Canada - Cases_109_1 | ecosystem: Environmental > Aquatic > Marine > Gulf | place: Canada: Northwest Territories... | reverse complement strand
TGTTCAAGTAGCCCAGTCCGGCCCGAACCGAATCGTTGGTCGGCTCCAGCTTCGAATAGACCTCGTCGGTCAAGAATCCGGCTGATTCGTGATCGTCGATCTGAACGACGCCCGCACAAGCGCCCAAAGACATAAGGCTCATCGCCACAAAGGCGTATCTGAGTTTCGATAGGGTCATTGATTTCACTCCTGAAGATGTTGTGGTTTTTTTCGCGAACGGTCAGAGCCCGAGCCGAATTGCCATTGTGGCGTTGTTCGAGATTTCACGCAGCCGGCTGTCCGAAGCCATATCCCCTCGGACAGCCGGATCAGCGCATTCCTGAAGCCGGCCTAATTGCCGCCTTGTTCCTGAAGAACTTTCTGGTTCTGCACTCTGAGCCGCCAAGCCGCGCCCATGCTGTCTTTCAGATTTTCCGGCAGTTGGTCCAGCGGGACAACGAGGTCTGAATCAACAGGCCATTCCGTCAAGAGCTCGGGGTGATACCCTTCCGGATAATATTTCTTGGGATCGATTTCGGATTCACGAATGAAGGGCTCTTGAATTTCTTGCCGGCTGGTCGGCGGATGCGGAACGACCAGCTGACCATTGCTGAAATCGAATTGCGGCGCCCTTGCGTTCGGGAAATCCGGGAGAATTCCTTCACGGACCCAAATCTGTTCTTTCGTCACATTGACCACGATGCCGTCAGGAGCGCCAAAGTGAAATGGACCTTTCCAATGTTCCCGGACTTCCACTGTGGATTCCTCATTGAGGTAAGGATCGAATGGCATATGGGTGGTCATGAACAAGCGGGGTTGAACCAAATTCGCCACATAGCCAGCAGCATAGGCTGGCGTATGGTGCGTATCGATGGTGTAACGCGCTAGAAACGGTGGTACGCCTTGCACGCCGGAGTTGATTTCGACGAGCTCTGCCTGCTGTTCCGTGACGAATACGTCACAATCCTTCACATAGGGAATGTCGTTCATATTTGGTCGGCCGTCGCCTGTCCAAACAAAGCAGAGGCCGTTCCAATCGAGGCGATAGCCGGAAGCGCCGTCCTTGGCGTGGGACCGTTGCCAGTGAGTCACTTTGACGCCATTTTCTTCATAAACGACGCCACCGTTATCGCGGAAATCGTATTGGTTGACTTCGATATCCCAACCCCTTCCAACGGGAAACACGCTGAAGGCGTCACGATGCCAACCGGTCATCATTTTCATGCCAACCGCCGGCCCAGGTGCCAAACATCCAAAGGTAAGGAAGCCCGCCGAAATGATCCACATGAAGGTGGGTAATGAAGACATCGCTGATCTCGTTAAGGGCGTAGCCCGACGCGATAATGTTCGCAGGCGACCCTTCGCCGATATCGAACATAAATATGTCACCGTTGCCGAGCTCCACCAAAATTGCGGTGTTCATTTGCTCCGGGCGCATGAATGGGGCGGAGCCCATGAAGATGATCCGCATTTCGTTTGGCTGCACATCTTCAGAGCGAGGGAACCAATTCACGGCAGATTTCATCCACGGGGATGGCCTGATGCCTTCGAAAAGCAATCCTTCCTTCCATTTGTCACCCGGGACGCCACCGAACAGTGCCGCCTTGATATCTTCCACGGAGGATGGTTTTTGCACGGGCGGCGGATCCGCCTGGGCGAGACCCGCCGATAGCATCAGCGCGCCTGCCGTTAGGCAAGCAACCGCAGTTTTTCGAATGGGTTTGCAGTGTTTCATGATTATTCCATTCAGAGGCAAGGTTCATCCCGAGATTTCCCCATTGGCTTTCTCAGTTTGGCGAAGATGGCGGCGAGAAGCGCTTTTTCACGGCATATGGTAAATGTCTACATGACCGCTGGGTACTGTCAGAAATGACAGTTCATCCAAAAAACATCGTCGATGGCAGAGTGGATTTGCCGCAGGCGGCATCGAGTCGCCCAGTAGATGGCGGAAAATGGCGCGGAAAATCGAGGGTTCTAGCAATTTTACTCGGCAGACCTGTCAGAATTGACAGTTCCTCCCAGGCTGTCCCGATGCCAAGCTGGCAAGCGTCAACGTGTGGTTTTGATAGTCCTCCCTCTACGCGTTGAAACGAGGGCAATACCAACGAATGGGTCGATCAACATCTCTTGATAGGCGTGATTCATCGGTAACCATTAAGAGCCGCAATGTCTCACGCTCGTATCGTGTCCCTTCGCCTCGCTGGTGGTGCTGAAAGGCATCATGGGTCCCCCACTGTAGCGTTTCACCCACCACATTAATTTTGCCCGTAACTGGTGTGACCCCTAATCGGGTCACACTTTTTTTAGCCGTGAGACGCGAGCGGTCACTTCATTTCGTGTTCTTTGGTTCGCAATGATCAGCCGATTCGTTGAGTGGTTTCAGGCGATCCGACTTATGGCAAGGTCTCCCAGATCGCGCCAAACGCCATAGGAAAAATTTTCTTATTGTCAGCAGTCAAATAAGCACGGCATGTTAACTCAACAAGACCAACTTTTCAGGGATGCATCTCGGATGTTCGTCGCCAAAGACCGCCCGGGCGTTGGTTCGCGGAACGGGCGGGACCGGACGATCGAAGACACTACATCGGCTATGGAAGGGCGCGGTCCCCTCCGTCCTGGTGCGGAGCACGCCCGGGGCAGCCGCGTGGCTGCGCGTGTCGAATTTACACGGGAACCTCGTGCCGGTGAAGAGGCGTTGCAAGGCTTGATCGAGGCTTCGCTTCAGGGCGTGCTCATCATTACGAAAGATCACGAGCCCCTTCTGGCCAACCGGTCTTGTGCACGGATTTTCGGCTTCGAGTCACCCGCCGGAATCCTGGCGCTGGACAGTATCGCGGGCTTGATCGCGACGCCCGCGCTGGCGCGGTTCGAAGCGTTTGTAGCCGATAGCCATGGCGGATCGGAAACGACGGAAATTTGCGAGTTCGGCGGCATTCGCAAGGAAGGTTCGATCGTCCACCTAATATCCACGGCCAAGCCGATCGATTGGCAGGACCGCCCGGCGGTCGTGCTGATGCTGCTTGAGATTCCCGTATCCGAGAAAACAGAAGCGGCGCTGTCCGAGCGTGAGGTGCAACTCGGAGCGATCGCCACCGACGTCACCGAGCGTAAGCTCGCCGAGGCGGCGCTGCGCGAAAGTGAAGAGCGCTTTCGCGATTATTCTGAGCTGGGTTCCGACTGGCTCTGGGAAATGGATGAAAATCTGCGGTTCAATTACATTTCACCAGATATTTCCCGGCTCGGCGTGGAAATAGAGACCTTCATTGGGAAGACCTTCGAAGGAGCGCGCCACAGTGACTGTGATTTGGGTGACCTCGACGACGAAATGCACGCACTAAATGCGCGGAAGCCGTATCGTTTGGAACGACCGTCGATATCGAGGCCTGATAGATGGCTCCATATTAGCGGGAAGCCGCTTTTATCGAAGAGTGGAACATTTCTAGGCTATCGCGGCGCGACAATCGACATCACCGAGCGCAAGCGCGCCGAGGCGGCGCTGCAGAAGTCGCGCGACGAGCTCGAGTCCAGGGTCGACGAGCGCACCGCTGAATTGTGGGAGACCAACGAAACACTGAGGAACGAAATTGCCGAGCGCGAAACGGCCGTAGCGGCACTACACAGCCTCAGCGCCCGCCTGATCTCCGCGCAGGAGGACGAGCGCAGCCGAATTGCACGCGAGCTTCACGACGACTTCAACCAAAGACTGGCGCTTCTTGCCGTGGATCTCGAGCGATTCCACGACGGGCTGCCGGAGACTCAAGAAAACCTCGTCGATGGCCTCGCGTCCTTGTTGCGGCGCACCAGAGAACTTTCGTCGGATGTCCATCGCTTGTCCCATCAACTTCACCCCTCCATTTTACAACACCTTGGCCTCGTGGCGGCAGCCAGGAGTTTCTGCAAGGAGATTTCCGAGCAGCACGACATTCATATCGAGTTGGTACATCACGAGGTCCCGCGTTTGCTTCCCAGCGACATCGCGCTGTGCTTCTACCGGATCATTCAAGAGGCGCTTCGGAACGTCATCAAGCACAGTGATGCGAAAAGCGCCCGGATCGAGATCACCAAAATGGAGAGCGAACTGAGTTTGCATATTTCGGACAACGGTATCGGATTCGACCCCGAAAGCGACCGAACCCGCCACGGGCTCGGCCTCCTCAGCATGCGCGAACGGCTCCGCCAGGTAGATGGAACGATCTCGTTCATGCGAATCGAACCGACCGGAACCCGGATTAATGTTCGCATTCCAATCTCGGAATCGAGCCAACCGTAATGTCGATGCCGGCGAGGGGAAAAAGCGAATATGTGCCCGACAACACGAACCAAACCTGGAGATCGGTAGATGCGGCGACGTGTGCTTCTGGCCGATGACCATACGCTCCTGCTCGGAGCCTTCGAAAAACTGCTCGAGCATGAATATACGGTGGTAGGTGCCGTCTCCGACGGTCGCGCGCTGCTCTCCGCGGCCGCCGAACTCAGGCCCGACGTGATTGTGCTCGACATCGCCATGCCGCTCTTGAACGGTCTGGACGCCGCGCGGCAGCTCAAAAAGACCATGCCCAAGGTCAAGCTAATCTTCCTGACCATGAACGAAGATCCGTATGTGGCGAGCGAGGCCTTCCGCGCCGGCGCATCCGGGTATCTTTTGAAGACCTCGGCGTCCTCGGAGCTCTCCAAGGCGATCAAGGAGGCGCTCTGTGGGCGGTCCTACGTTACCCCGATCATCACCCAGGGCATGGTGGATTCGCCCATTAGGTGGCCCGCCGACGACGGGGCCGCCCCACAGTTGACACCCCGGCAGCGCGAAGTCCTGCAACTCCTGGCGGAAGGGCGCTCCATGAAAGAGGCGGCCAAAATCCTGAGCATCACGCCGCGCACGGTGGCGTTCCATAAATACCGCATGATGGAGCAACTCAACCTCAAGAATAATACAGATTTGATCCAATACGCGCTTCGGGAATGTATCGTGCCCGTGAAGCCGGGCTACTGAGAAAATTACCGCCGGAAACTGTCAATTCTTCCAGGTCCCACCCTCGTCTTTTCCTGGTAATTAGAAAGCCGCAGGACCTTGAGGTTTCTGGTTGGCGCGCGTTCGGGTGCCGAAATTCGGTTGCTGGCCAGCAATCTCCTTGTCTTGGCGTGGCGGCTCACGACCGGGAAATGGCGGGAGGCAGGAATTGGATCGTATCCGCGTGCTTTTGGCTGACGACCATAAGGCGATGCTCGAACGCGTCGCCAGGCTGTTGAGCACCGAGTGCGACGTGGTTGGGACGGTGACCGATGGCCAACAAGCTCTGGAGGTCGCGCGGGAGCTGAAACCCGACGTTCTGGTGCTCGATATCTCCATGCCGGTGATGAATGGGATAGAGACGGCCCATCGCCTGCGGGAAGCCGGGGACCAAACGCGCATCGTCTTCCTCACCGTGCACGACGATGCGGACTTCGCCCGGGAAGCAATGGCGGCCGGCGCGCTGGGCTACGTGATCAAGCAGCGCATGGCTTCCGACCTCGTCGCGGCCATCAAGGAAGCCCATGCCGGCCGGCCGTTCCTCGGTCTCGGAGGGGAAAATAATTCCGGAGGGGTCGCGCCCTAGTGGCGGGGCACACGGTCGTCAGCCGCGTGCACCCGCGCAGACCGAATGTCCGCCCCGGATGCAGTGGGCGGCTCTCACCGAACGGCATCGCGATGTGCCAAAATTCGGCGTCAGTTGACGGGTGTTTGATGTCGGCCGATAGCGAATAATTTCCCAGAACCGGTGAGGGCCACGGTCCTGATTTGCGAATCGGGAGGACTGCGGCTTAGACTTCAGACTGGCCCCGCACCCCGCGCCCGAGTGTTCGCACAGGAGGACAGACCATGGCAACGCCGGCCGACCGCGGCCTGTTCATGCCGGCTGAGTGGCACAGTCACGACCGCTGCTGGATGGCTTGGCCGTGCCGCGAGGAGCTTTGGGGGGAGCACCTGGAGGCGGCGCGCGAGGCCTATGCCGAGGTCGCGCGCACCATCGCCGAATTCGAGCCGGTCACCATGATCGCTAATCCGGACAGTATCGCCGAGGTTTCGCTGCACTGCGGCCCGGGCATCGCCTGTCTGCCCATGCCCCACGACGATTCCTGGATACGCGATAACGGCCCGACTTTCGTGATCGACGGCAGGGGCGGGATCGAGGGCATCGATTGGCGCTTTAACGGCTGGGGCGGCAGGTATGAGCCCTACGACCAGGACGCGGCGGTGGCCGGTGCCGTGCTCGAGCACCTGGATCTGCCCCGTAACGCCGCCCCCTTGGTGCTCGAAGGCGGCGCGATTCACACCGACGGCGAGGGCACCCTGTTGGCGACCGAGTCCTGCCTGCTCAACCGGAACCGCAATCCGGACCTTGGCCGCGCGGAGATCGAGGCGCTGCTCGTCGCCCATCTCGGCCTGGGTCAGGTGATCTGGCTGGGCGAGGGCCTTGAGGACGACGAGACCGATGGCCACGTCGATAACCTGGCCTGTTTCGTGCGCCCCGGCGCGGTCCTGGCGCTGACCAGCGACGACCCGGAGGACGGCAACCACGCGGTGCTCCAGGACAACCTGGCGCGCTTGCGCGCGGCAAAAGACGCCAAGGGGCGCGAACTCGAGGTGATCGAGGTGGCGCAGCCGGCGCGCCGCGAGGGCGAGGATGGCCGACGCCTTTCCACTTCCTATGTCAACTTCTACATCGCCAACGGTGGGGTGATCATGCCCTCCTTCGAGGATGGCAAGGACGCCGCGGCGCGCGACACCGTGGCCGCCTGTTTCCCGGAACACCAAGTGCGCCAGGTGCCGGCGCTCGATATCGTGTGCGGCGGCGGCGGCATCCATTGCATCACCCAGCAGCAGCCGATGGCGGTCGCACCCGCGGAAGCGGCGGAAGGAACGGAAGAGGCGTAGCGCGCAGCCCTTCCCAGGCCGGTCACGGCGCCGTTGTCGTCACTTTGCGCAGGGTGTGGCGGCGGTTGCTGGTGTGGGGGCGGACCTGATCGGGCCAGCGCCCGGCCTCGACCGCCTCGCCCCATTCCCGGCTAACCAACACCTCCGGGCTCTCGATCTCATAGACCGCCGAATGTTTGGGCTCGCCCTCGACGACGATTTGGCGTTTGTCACCGCCGATGCTGAGGCTCAGCGGCTCCAAGGTCAGCCGCGTGACCGAGATCACGCCGGGTACTTTGAGCAGGTTGGGCACGTGCTCTTGGTCGTAGACTTCGTTGAACAGCGCCTCCTTGTCCGGCGTCACGTCCATGCTGGCGGTGAACAAGTAACGGGTTGAAATAGGCACGGGGGCTGGCCTCCCTGATTATGGTTGTCTATTGCGTGCAGCATTCTGCCGGATCGTGGGCATAGATAAAAGTCTAACCCAATGACATAAATAACACATTTTGCCGCCCGAAGCGTTGTGCGCCTTGGGGTGGGGGGTGGTTTTTCGCGTGAAAGTTTACCGCAGGAAGCCCGAATTGCAGGATTTGACGGCGGCGTCGAAGAACAAGGCTGAGCCGGCCTGATCCATGCCGGTTGGATGTTCGTTCAAATATTTCCGAAAAATAGCGGCTAGCTGCGCCGCCTCCGATTCTGGCCCGTTGCTCACGCATTCCATGAGCCAACCGAAACGCTCACCGTCGGTGAGGAACGCCTCAAGAAGCCAAGCATCCACTAGCCCTGCGACATAATGGAGCAAGTCCGGATTGGAAAGTTCGATACAATCCTGCCCCTTGAGATACATCCCAAGCCCGCGGTCTTTCGCACCGGCGGAAACGGCAAGAGCTCCGGACAGCAAGGCGGCTAGAATGGTACGCATCACGCCTCCCTCCGGCATTCTTAGCGGGAGCAAAGCATCACAACAGCATTCCGAATTCGCGCTCTCCTACATCCGCGCGGACCTCGCGTTACGTCGCCAACAACACGAAGTGGAATATATCGGCGGCTTTAGCGTAGCCCAGTGCCGCGTCCGCCTTGGCGATGGCGCGGGTGTGGTCGTAGGCACTTTGCGGCTTCTCGTGATTGTGCCTGGCCGAGGCGAGCCGCGATCTGGCATCGTCGAGGAGGGCATGCACGAGCGCCTTGTCCTCCGTGCGCTTCCATGGGGTGTCGGCCTCCATGTCGGCGGCCACCTTGTCGATGGCGACCTGGGCCGCGGCAATGTGCTGCGGGCATTCGAACGCCTGGGCGCTCCAAGGCGTCAATATGATGAGCACCGCGGCGGATGTGGCGAGCAACCAATTCATTTTCATAACCAATCTCCTCGGTTTTTCGAAATTAACCCTCGCGCGATCGCTTTCAAGTCGGTCTTTGGTCCCGATATCATAGCGATTACCGATCCAGCGCACCTTGAGGGGACCTTTAGAATGTCTTGCGTTATGCTTCTATTGTTCCTTACGGTTGGCCGAGCAAAGCGGCGCAAGCGGCCATGATCGCGACGAGCTCGTCGAACGATGCTGTACAAATTCGGAGAATATGAGCTGGACACCGATCGGCACGAGTTTCGTGTCGGGGGCCAGCTTCGGGATCTCGAGCCGCAGGTGTTCCACCTCATACGTCATCTTGTCGAGAATCATGATCGCCTCGTCAGCCGAGATGAACTGATCGCGGTTGTTTGGAAGGGCCGCATTGTTTCGGAATCCACGATCGATGCCCGCATACATGCCGCACGCAAAGCGGTGGACGACGATGGTCGTCGGCAGACGCGCATCAAGACGGTGCCGCGGCTTGGCTATCGCTTCACCGCTGAGGTCGAGGTTGTACGCGACAACGACCCTGCCGCGGCCGGTAACGATGATGTCGGGGACAAGCCCCATTCTCTTTCCGACAGGCCTTCGATCGCCGTGCTGCCCTTCGCGAACATCTCGGACGATCCGGGGCAGGACTATTTTGCCGATGGTATCGCAGAGGACGTGATCACGGCGCTCGCGCGCTTTCGTTCGCTCTTCGTCATCGCCCGAACCTCCAGTTTCACCTATAAGGGCCGTGCCGTCGACGTCACTCAAGTCGCCGGCGAGCTGGGCGTGCGCTACGTCGTCGAAGGCAGTGTCCGCAAGGCGGGCGATCGGCTGCGCATTACGGCACAACTGATCGACGCGACCACCGGAAATCACCTCTGGGCCGATCGCTTCGATGGCAGCCTGGATGACGTCTTCGATCTGCAGGATCAGATCACCGAACAGATCGTGGTCGCGGTCGAGCCGGAGATCGCAACACGCGAGCGTGAGCGCGCCCGGCGCAAGCTGCCGGATAGTCTCGACGCCTGGGAACTTCTACAACGCGGCCTGTCGCATTTCTATCGCATCAATAAAAACGACCGTACCGAAGCCATACGCCTGTTCAGGGAAGCGGTCGCACTGGACCCGGAATTCTCGGCCGCCCATGCTTACCTCGCATATGCGCTATGGCCGTCTCGCTCGGTGACGCTAGATTACACCGAAGATACCGCGAAAACGGCGGCGTCGGCACGCGTGGCGGCCGAAAAAGCCGTGTCTCTCGATCCCGACGAGCCGATGGCCCGTTTCGCCCTGGGGCGGTTGCATATCTATTCCGGTGAGGTCGAAATGGCGCTTGGCGAAATGCAGACTGCGATTGCGCTCAATCCCAACTTCGCCCGGGGTCATCACGGCCTCGGGCAAGCCTACTACTATTGCGCCGGCCAAATGGAGCGAGCCCTCCCTCATTTCGATGCCGCGCTTCGGCTCAGTCCGCGCAGTCCCATGCGCTGGGTGACACTCATGATCAAAGGTAATGCGCTACGCTCTTTAGGGCGCCACGACGAGGCCATCGCACATTGCCGACAGGCCTGTCAGTTCCCCGACGTTGGCTTCTTACCGTTCATGCATCTCGCCGCGGCATTGGCGGAAGCCGGGCAAAAAAGCGCCGCACGGGCGGCAACCGAAAAAACCGTGCAGCTTCAACCAGCACTTTCGATCGGCTTCATCCGCAGTCATTTCGTCGGCATGCACGAGAATCCTTTGAAGAGTTTGCTCGATAGCCTACGGAAAGCGGGTGTGCCGGAATAGGCACGCAACCGTGCTACTGGAAAAGGAGCGTAAAAATAGAGTCCACTAGAGATCCGGCCCCTCGACCAGGAAGAACTGTGCCTCGGCCGCGCCTTCACGGAATGACTTGGCCTCCTGGTAGTCCGGAGAGTCGTAGTAGGACTGGGCGGCCTCCATGTTCTCGAAGGGAATGATGACCACGCGGCCCGGCGGTGGCGCGCCTTCGAGGCTCACCGTGCGCCCGCCGCGCGCCAGGAACTGGATCCCTCTTTTCTTGGCGGCCGCTCCGGCGCGCTTGGCGTATTCCTGATAGGCGTCCGGGTCGGTGACATCGACGAGCGCGACGAGATAGGCGGCCATGGGTCGGTCCTCGGGTTGTGGTGAGTGTGTGACGTACTATAGGGACGGATGGGACAGGCGCAACGCGCGCCGGCATTTGCTTAGGCCCCACCGGTTCCGTTGTCCGCATCGTCCTCCGGCACGATCTCCCAAATCTTGGCGTGCTCCTGGGCGCGGCCTGGTTCGATGACACGGTAGCGTTCGACGACGCCGGCCTCGGTCATCTCGCGTTCCAGCGCCAAGAGGGTATGGATTTTGTGTTCGCACAGCGCCGCGGCCTCCTCGGCCTCGGCGCGGGCCACCGGGCGGGCGGCCTCCAGGTCGGGTGCGCCGTAGTTGTCGACGAAATGCTGGGCCAGGCGCTCGACCACCTGCGCGAAGGCGTTGTCGTCCAGTTCGGCGACCTCGGCCAGGGTGCTGTGACCGAAGCTGCCGGTGCCCAGCCAGGCGCCATGGAAGGCGAGGCGCGCCTTGCGTTCGAGGCTCTCGGGGTCGCAATCCGCATAGGCGAAGCCGCCGGGCACCGCCCATTCGCCCGGCTCGGCGGCGTGCGTGTAGATGTTGAGATCGGAGGCGTCCAGGCGGATGCAGCGCGGAAACTTCATGACCCGATCTTAGATGCGGCGTATTTCTGAATCACCACCCTAGGCCTCCCGGACGCCTTCGCCGCCGCCGACCGGGATGAAGTCGTGCTCGCCGACGCCTTGGACGATGGCGAACCGGCAGCCCGCGCCGTCCTTGCCGGTGACCTCGTGGGCGGTCTTGGGCGGCACCACGCAGTGGCCGCCGGGGGCGAGTTCGTGACGCGCGCGCGGCGCCCGGGTCTCGATCACCGTGGTGCCCTCCAGACAGATGAAGCTGTCGGCGACCACGCTGTGATAGTGCCAGGGCACTTTCTCGCCGGGCCCCAAGGTCAGGATCTGCACCCGCAGACCGTCGGCCTCGGAGACCGTTTCACGGCCCGCGATCTGGTAGGGTAGATGCTCCGGGGCGGTCATAGCGGATACTCCTCCGGGTTGGCGCTTTCTTCAGGGCTCACGCCACCCGGTCGGGCGGCTCCTGGCCGGCGAAGAAGGCGTCCAGGTTGTCCAGGCACTTGAACCCCATGGCGTTGCGGGTTTCCAGCGTCGCGCTGCCCATGTGCGGCAACAGGAAGGTGTTGGCCAGGCCGCGGTAGCCGGGGTGGATGTTCGGCTCGCCCTCGAAGACGTCGAGCCCGGCGGCGGCGATACGGCCGGATTCGAGCGCCGCGATCAACGCCGCGTCGTCGACCAGCGGCCCGCGCGCGGTGTTGGTGATAACGGCGCGTTCGGGCAGCAGCGCGATCCGGCGCGCGTCCAGGAAGTGGTGCATCTCCGGCGAGGCCGGGCAGTTGATCGAGAGGAACTCGCTCTCGCCCAGCAGATCCTCGGGGTCGGCGTGATAGATCGCGCCCTGCTCCAGATCGGGGTCGAGCCGGGAGCGGTTATGGTAGTGGATGGCCATGTCGAAGCCGCGCGCGCGCCGGGCCACCGCCCGGCCGATCCGGCCCATGCCCAAGATGCCCAGCTTCTTGCCGCTGACGTGCACGCCGAGCAACTGGTTTGGATTCCAGCCGACCCATTGGTTCGCGCGCACCATTTGCTGACCCTCATAAGCCCGGCGCGCCGCGCCCAAAAGCACCAGCATGGTGATATCGGCGGTCGAATCGGTCAGCACGTCGGGCGTATTGGTCATCACCAGGCCGCGCTTTTTGGCGGCCTCCAGGTCGAAGTGTTCGATCCCGACCGAAAAGGTCGCCACCGCGCGCACGCTGGCGGGCAGACGCTCTATCACGTCGGCGCTATATTGTTCGGTCGAGCAGGTCACGATCGCGTCGCAGCCCTCGGCGCGCGCGATCAACTCGTCCGGGCCGTAGACCTCGTCGGCGTGGTTGATGCGGGCGTCGTAGTCGCGCGCCGCGCGTTCCAGAACGGCGTCGGGCAGCTTGCGAGTGACCAGCAGGATCGGCTTGGTGGGCATCGGGTTCTCCTGAAAGCGGGCGGGGATGTTCCGGTTCGCGGCGCCGCGCGTCATGAATGCGCCATGATTGCGTCATGTTATAGGTCGATAGTACGGTGTCGGACAGCCGCGAGACAGCGGTCTTTTGGGGAAATGGAAGGGACCTTGCGAATGCGATTCGGACGTTTCATGGCCGGGCGCGCTTGCGTGATCGCGGTGCTGGCCGCGCTAACGGTCGGGCCGGGCGGCTCGAGCGATGCGAACGCGGCCGGGTTCCTGCCGCACCGGGCGGTCTACGACCTGAGTCTGGCCAAGTCCAGCTCCAGCTCTGGTGCCGCCATGGTCCGGGCCGAGGGCAAGCTCGAATTTGAGTGGGCGGATGTCTGCACCGGCTGGACCATAAGCCAACGCACCCGGGTGCGGATGGTCACCAGCGAGGGCCGGGCCATCGAATTCGGTTGGTCGCTCAACGCCTTGGAGAGCCGGGACGGACAGCACTACCGATTCTTTATCCACCGCATTAATGCCGATGGCTCGGACGAGGAGCTGCGCGGCGCGGCGCGCATCCCGGCGCCCGGCCAGCGCGGCACGGCGGTGTTCGACGCGCCGAAATCGCGCAAAGTCACGCTCGCCGAGGGCACCCTGTTCCCGACCGCCCACTCCCTGGCATTGATGGAGGCCGCGGCCACGGGTGCGTTGCCCCTGTGGCGCACCGTGTTCGACGGCTCGGGCGACGACGGCCGCTTCGGGGTGAACGCGGCACTCACCGAGGCCTTGGCGGCCGATGCCCGTAAGAATTTCGAGTCGCCGCTGCTGCGGGATCAGAAATCGTGGCGCCTGCGCCTAGCCTATTTCGGCATGGACGAGACCGTCTCCGAACCCGAGCACGAACAGGCGCTGCGCATCTACGCCAACGGGATCGTCGACGAGTTGTTGCTCGACTACGGCGATTTCGTTCTGCGCGCCGACCTCGAGGTGCTCGAGGCCCTGACGCCGCTCGACTGCAAGGTCGAGTGAGCGGCCGCAAGCCCGGTCAGGGCTTTCGGGGTTCACCGGCCCTGGGCTTCGCCGCTCCTGAAAAGCCCCGGCCCTTGGCGATCGCACCGTCGCCCAGTTTGGCACGGACCGCATCGATCGCGGTCTCGACCCGGGTCTGATGTTGGCGCTCGGGGTCGAACAGGTCGGGCGGGTCCGCCAGTTCGCCGTCGCCGAGCTCGCTGGCGCCGACGCCGATCAGGCGGAAATGCCGGCCGTCGGCCTCGCGCTCGAGGAGCGGCGCGGCGGTGCGGTAAAGCACCTCCGCCATTTGGGTCGGCGTGGCGAGGCGGCGGCTGCGGGTGAGTTGCTGGAACCCCGCGGTCTTGAGCTTGAGCGTCACGCCGGTTCCGGCTAGATCGGCTTTCTTGAGCCGGGCCGCGACCTTTTCGCACAGCGGCCAGAGCTGGGCCAGCAGCGCCTCGGGCGCGGCGGTGTCCTCGTTGAAGGTGGTCTCCGAGGAGATGCTCTTGGTCGGCGCGTGGGGCTCGACCCGGCGGTCGTCGATGCCTTGCGCGAACCGGCTCAGGCGGCCGCCGATGGCGCCGTAACGCGCCACCAATTCGATCTCTTCGCGCGCCCGCAGGTCGCCGACGCGGCGCAGGCCGTCGCGCGCGAGTGCGGCTTCCAGCGCCTGGCCGACGCCCCAGATGATGCGCACCGGCTGGTCGGCGAGGAAGTCGACCGCCTCGGCCCGGCCGATCACCGCGAAGCCGCGCGGCTTGTCCAGATCGGAAGCGATCTTGGCCAGGAACTTGTTGTAGCTCAGGCCGATCGAAGCGGTCAGGCCGAGCTCCGTTTCGATCCGTCCGACTAGCCGCGCCAGACTCCGCGCCGGGCTGCCGCCGTGCAGCGCCTCGGTGCCGGTCAAATCGAGAAAAGCCTCGTCGATGGACAGCGGTTCGACCAGTGGAGTTAGCTCGCGCATCATATCGCGAATCTGGTGGCCGGCGCGATATGAT
>Ga0255056_10000290_pt1 | contig 14338 bp, 11 predicted proteins | sample Cases_109_1_MG_FD_183639 | JGI IMG/M metagenome (GOLD analysis project Ga0255056, IMG submission 183639) | Seawater microbial communities from Amundsen Gulf, Northwest Territories, Canada - Cases_109_1 | ecosystem: Environmental > Aquatic > Marine > Gulf | place: Canada: Northwest Territories... | reverse complement strand
ACTAGTCGGCGGCTCAGCCGACCTGGCTCCGTCCAACAACACCATGATCGAAGGCTCGCCGGCCTTCTCGGCGGAGCATCCCGAGGGGAGGAACTTCCACTTTGGCGTGCGCGAGCATGCCATGGGCGCCGTCCTCAACGGGATCAACCTCCACGGCGGTCTCCGTGGCTACGGAGGCACGTTTCTGATCTTCTCCGACTACATGCGCGCCTCGGTACGGCTGTCGGCGCTGATGGGGGCGCCGTCGATCTGGCTGTGGACCCACGACTCGGTGTTCCTCGGCGAGGACGGCCCCTCGCATCAGCCGATCGAGCATCTGGCTGCGCTGCGGGCGATGCCAAACCTCTGGATGATGCGCCCCGCCGACCCGACCGAGGTCGCTGTGTCATGGGAGATGGCGATCGAGCGCACCGATGGCCCGTCGGCGATGGCGCTCACCCGCCAGGGTCTCCCGGTCCCGGCCACCGAACCCGACCGGGATCTGGTTCGCCGCGGCGCCTACGTTCGTCGCGAGGGATCCGACGCCGTGCTGGTCGCGACCGGATCGGAGGTGCAGCTCGCCGAGCGGGCCGCCGAGCTCCTCGATGCCGATGGCACTTCGGTGCGGGTCGTCTCAATGCCGTGCTGGGAGGCATTCGCCACCCAGGATGACGACTATCGGGCCTCGGTGTTCCCTCCCGGCATGCCCGTGGCCAGCCTCGAGGCGGCCGCCACATTCGGCTGGGCGGAGTTCACCGGGACCGGCGGGCTCAACATCGGCATCGATCACTTCGGCGCCTCGGCCCCGTGGACGGTGATCGCCGCCGAGTGGGGATTCACTCCCGAGGCCGTCGCCCAACGGATCGCCGGCTGGCTCGCCGGGTGACCGACCTCAGCCCCGACCTGCTCTTCGTGATGTGGGGCGCCGGGGTCGCCGCCGGGACGGCGCTGATCGTCCACTGGCGGGTCGTGGGCTCGGGATATGTGTGGCTGGCCGGATCCGTGACCGTCGCCCTCGCCGCGCTGGCAGCGGTCGCCGGAGCCGGCACCCTCGCATGGATCGCTGCGGCCTTCGGAGTGGGCGGTGCGGTTGCGACCAAGTGGCCGCTCGCTTGCCGGTCGATGTTCATCGTGACCTCGGCGCTCCTGCTCCTTGCCGGCGCCGAGCCGGGACTGCTGTCGACTGCCCTGCTTGTGACCGGAACCATGCTGCTCGGTGGCGTGACCTCCGAGATGATGCTGGGCCACTGGTTCCTGGTCGATCCGGCGCTGCCCCGCAAGCCGCTGTTCGACCTCGATGAATCCGCCGCAATCGCGTTGGTGGGCGAGGCCGCCGCGGTGTTGCTCTCCGGCACCGTTGCGCTTACCGGGTCACTGTTGAGCTGGGTATGGGTGGCGCTGACGGTGCTCAACGGCTTGCTCCTCGTCGGTGTCTGGTTCTCGCTCCGCGAGCCTCGCTATTCGGGCGTGATGGCGGCAACCGGGCTCTCCTATCTCGCGGTGCTTGTCACGTTTGGGGTCGTCACCGTGGGCAGGGCGCTGGTGAGCGGCGGAGTCTGAACTCCTAAGCTCCCGCCGATGCGGATCTACACCCGGCGCGGCGACGACGGCTCCACCGGGTTGTTCCATGGAGGACGTGTGACCAAAGATGCAGCGGGCCCCGAGGCCTACGGGACAGTCGACGAGGCGGTCTCCGCGCTCGGCACCGCACGGGCCGCAGCATCCGGTGACCTTGCCGAGGCCATCTTGAAGGTGCAGCGCCAGCTCTTCGTCGTCGGTGCGGAGCTGGCAACCGATCCCGCCAACCGCGGCAAGCTCGAGGCAGAAACGAGCCTGGTCGATCAGTCGATGATCGACGGGCTCGAGAATCGAATCGATGACATCGTGGCCGACCGGGGCATGCCCACCGAGTTCATCGTCCCCGGCGAAGACGAGGTGGCGGCCGCCCTCGACGTGGCGAGGTCGGTGGTGCGGCGCGCCGAGCGCCGTGCCGTCGCCTGGGCCGGCGAGAGCGGTGTCCAGGACAGCCTCGTCGTGACCTACCTCAACCGTCTCGCCGACTACCTGTACATGCTCGCTCGCTCCGCCGAGGGCGAGTGGACGCCGAGCCGAGAGGAATCCGATGACTGAGATCGACGGCGGAGCCCCACTCGAGGAGGCGTCGGGCGATCTGCTCGCCGTGCCCGTGTTCGCCGATCTCACCTACGGCCCCGGTGCCGAATTCGTCGCGACGCGCCTAGGGGATTGGCTCGAGGGCTATTTCGCATCGCGCGAGTTCACCGGGAAAACCGGCCAGAGCGTCACGGTCCCGGGTGGGGATCTTGCCTTCTCCGAGGTGATGTTCCTCGGCGTCGGCGAAGAGGTCGACGAGGAAGCCATCCGCCGCGCAGCCGGAACGCTTGGCCGCGCCGCCAGAACATACCCGGTGGCCGCCACCACGTTGCACCTCATCGACGTCGAAGGGGCGGCCGAGGCGGTCACTCTCGGATATCTGCTCGGGTCGTACTCCTTCGACGAATACCGCTCCGAGCCAAAGGAGCGGGCAAACGAGCGCCTCGTGCTCCTCGGAGGGAACGACGAGGTCGGCGAGGAGGTCGCCCGAGGAGAGACGATCGCCGCGGGCGTCAACCTCACTCGCGATCTGGTCAACGAGCCCGCCGCCTCGAAACCGCCTGCGGTGCTCGCTGAACGAGTTGCCGACATGCCGGGGGTCGACGTTGAGATCGTCGAAGAAGAGGAGGCCCGGAAGCGTGGCTATGGCGGGCTTCTAGCCGTGGCCTCGGGTGCCACCAACCCGCCCCGCATGGTGTTGCTGCGATACGAGCCAAAGGACGCGACCGCCTCGGTCGCCTTCGTCGGCAAGGGCATCGTCTTCGACTCGGGAGGCCTATCGATCAAGCCCGCCAAGGGGATGGAGGAGATGAAGACCGATATGGCCGGTGCGGCGACGGTGTTCGGCGCCATCCAGGCCATCGCTGCACTCGGGCTGCCGATCAAGGTCTTTGGTATCGCCCCTCTCACCGAGAACATGACCGGGGGAGCCGCCCAGCGACCCGGCGACGTGTTCACCGCCTACGGGGGGAAGACCGTGGAGGTGCTGAACACCGACGCCGAGGGCAGGCTGGTGCTTGCCGACGGACTGGCGATGTCGGTCGAGGCCGAGGTGGACCTGATCGTCGACATCGCCACCCTCACGGGTGCGGCCAAGGTCGCCCTCGGCCAGCTCATCGGGGTTGCCATCGGCAACGACGAAGAGGCGGTGCAGCGTGTGCTCGCCGCGGGAAGGGCCGCCGGTGAGAAATGGTGGGAGCTGCCGCTCGAGCAGGAGTACCGCTCGAAGATGGACTCCTCGGTGGCCGATATTCAGAACATCGCCAGCGATAACTGGGGCGGCGCCATCAACGCCGCCCTGTTCCTCTCGGAGTTCGCCGGTGACGGGCCCTGGGTCCATCTCGACATCGCCGGCCCGGCGCGGGCCGACAAGACCGACCACTACCGCATCAAGGGTGGTTCCGGCTTCGGTGTACGGACCCTGGTTGCGCTAGCCGAGCAGCTGAGCGGCTGATCCACACGCCGGGCAGTTCGGATCCTTGGCGAATCGGAAGCGCGACCACTGCGAGTCCAGGGCGTTGTAGGTGAGAAACTCGCCAGACAGTGGCCGGACGCCGAGGATCAGCTTGAGGGCCTCGACCGCTTGCGTCGATCCGATCACACCGGTCAGGGCCCCCAGCACACCGACATCTGAGCACGTCGCCGCGTCCTCTGGGAGCACCGGGAACAGACACCGGTAACACGGGCCCTCGGGCGGATCGAAGACCGCAACCGTCCCCTCGAAGCGCAGCGCCGAGCCGTGGATGACCGGCACCCCGGTGGCGATTGAAGCGTCGTTTAGGGCGAGGCGGGTCGGAAAGTTGTCGGAGGCGTCGATGATCACGTCGTATTCATCGACGAGCGCGGCGGCGTTTTCGTCGGTGAGCACCATCTCGTGGGGGGTGATCTTGATGTCCGGGTTGAGCGCCTCCAGCCGCTCGGCGGCCGACTCGGTCTTGGTTCTTCCGACCGAGGGGGTGTCGTGGAGGATCTGGCGATGCAGGTTGGTGACATCGACCCGGTCGTGATCGACGATACCGATGCTGCCGACCCCAGCAGCGGCGAGATACAGCGCAGCAGGAGATCCGAGCCCGCCGGCTCCGACGACGACGGCTCGCGAGGACAACAGCCGCTGCTGGCCCGCGGTTCCAATGTCTTCGAGCCGCAGCTGGCGGTCGTAGCGAATCCGCTCGTCTGCCCCGAGGGCGTCGTCCAGGATGTAGTCGAATCCCTGGTCTCGCCAGCGTCTGAAGCCCCCGGCCAGCGAGGCGACGTTGGTGTACCCGAGCGTCTCCATCGTGTGTGCCGCAAACACCGAGCTCTCGCCGACCACGCAATACAGCAGAATCGGCGCATCCCGGTCTGGGGCAATGTCCTCGATCTTGCGCTCGAGATCTGAGCGCGGGAGCAAAACCGAATCGGGGATCGAGCCCTCGACTCGCTGTACCGGCTCGCGCACGTCGATCACGGCCGCAAAGTCCGTGGCCTCGGCCTGAGCGGGCTCGTACTCGGTGACGCTCTCCCGGTACTGCTCGATGAGCCTGCGGTAGTCCATGGAGCAACGGTAGCGATGTTGTGCGGTCAGGCCACCCGAGCCCTTCCGGTGGTGCGTTCGCGGTGCTCCCGCCTCAGCTCGGGGCTCAGCCGCCGTTCCTGGAAAGGGGCGAGCGGGGGGATGACGACCCGGACGAAGAGTTTGCCATCGACCCATCGGGCGAGGTCTTCGCGGACGAGGATGCCGACGGACTCGGGGAGAGGGAGGGAGCGGTCGCGTTGTGCGGCAACGGCGAGTCGCATGAGGTCCGCGACCGCCCCCGGGCCAATGGCCGCGGTCCAGAAGCGGCGCACGTATGGATGGTTGGTGGCGAAACCGCGCACGGAGGCGGACCGCAAGGCGGACCGTAAGGCGGCGTCGGGCCACCTCGCCGGCCTGAGGTCGGGGCGCCGGTTGGCAGTTGGGCGCACCGACGGCAGGTGGTCGGCGACGCCCGAAGGTGGCGCGAGATCCCCATCCAGAGCGGTAGGAGGACGAACACCGCTGTCGAGGAGGGCTTCGGACGCCGCCGAGACTTTCATAGCTATATAGATATAGATAGCCGTAGCTAGAGTCAAGAGTAGAGTGCCGAGAACGCGAAGATTTGACCTCCGGCCTAGATGGCGCGATTAGGCACCTCTGGTGGGCACAACTACACCAACTACGCGATCGAGCCCGATCTAAGTGCTCGGCTGGATCCCGACGTGGACCTGGATCGTGTCACCGGGAGACACCAGCGCCCCCGGCGGCGGGTCGGTAGCGACTACGCGGCCCCACAGCGCCGGATCGACAACCTCGATGTCCACGCGCTCCCAGTTGAGGGTGACTGCGGTCTCCTCGAGGAATAGGACGAGGGCGGCGTTGACCTCCGTGACGGGGAGGCCGATGAGGTTCGGACCTTCGACTTCCTCGGGGACTCCGATGGAGATCTCGATCATGACCGCCCTACCGTGGCCCATGCCCGTTCCCGGCTCTGGCGTGATGCTGAGGATGGTGTCGATCTCTTCCATCGATGGCACTTCGATGAGTTCGACTCGCAGGTGGGCGGTGTACACCAGGTCTTCGATCCTGCTGAGTGGCATATCGATGTTGATTCTCGGCACCCGCGTTCCGGGAACCCGGTAGAGCGCGCTGGTGCCCTCGGGGGCCTCGGGGAAGTCGAGCACCTCGAGGCCCTCGGTCACATACAGCATGAACTGCTTCCATACCGGAGCGGCAACCGTGCCCCCGAACGCCTGTCGGATCGACTGCTCCTTGCCCTCCACGTCGTTGTAGATGCTGAAGTTCACCATCGAGACCGATGCGTCGGGGTGGCCCACCCACACCGCGGTGGAGTACTGCGGGATGAATCCGACGAACCAGACGTCGGTATTGTCGGTTGCGGTCCCGGTCTTGCCAGCTTGCGGGCGTCCGATCTTGGCGCGGGTCCCGGTCCCGCGCTCGACCACCTTCTCGAGCGTCTGGCGAACTGCGGCTGCGATCTGCGGTGACACGACGGGCTCTGGCCGCGGCGTGTGCTCGTAGATCACGGTGCCGGAGGCGTCGGTGATCCGCTCGATCAGATATGGCTCGATATAATTGCCCTCGTTGGCAAAGGTCGAGTACGCCGTGGCCATCTCCAGTGGGCTCACCGAGGCGGCGCCGAGCGTGACCGAGTACACCGCCTTCATCTCGGAGCGCCGGATGCCGAGCCGCTCGGCCATATCGACTACCGGTTCGGGCCCCACCGCGGCGATCACCCTGGCGAACACCGAGTTGGTCGACGAAATGGTTGCCGATTCGAGCGAGCGGAGGTCATGGGGCCGGTTGATGCCGCTGTCGACGATCCACGTGTTCCCCGCCGGTGAGCAGGGGAAGCCACAGTCGATCGCCGCCGGGCTCTGCCGATCCCAATAGGAGTTCAACGTGACAGGAAGGCCGTCCGCCTGGCCGCTCTCGAGGGCTGCAGCCACCGTGTACGGCTTGAACGCCGAACCGGCATGGCGCCGTCCTTCGATGGCGAGGTCGTACGGTCTCTCACCGGCGGCGAGATCGGAGCCGAACTCGATCCCGGAGGCAACAACCCTGATCGCGCCCGTCCCGTTCTCAACGGTGGCGATGGCACCCGTTGGCCCCCCCTGATCGTGGCGGTACCACGCCCTCAGGATGCGCGTTGCCTCGGTCTGCCAGTCGTAGTTGACCGTGACGTCGATGGTGAGCCCGCCACCACCGCTACAGGTGGTGTCGGCGGCCGGGCACCCGAACACGGCTTGCTTGCGCTCGGTGTAGGTGGTGCCGAGCCCGAACTGGTTCTTGGTGTCCTCGAGCAGGGCGCGCCGCACCGCGATCATCACCTGCGGTGCCAGCTCCTCACGCTCGGAATGCGGTAGTACGCCGAGCGGCTGGGCCCGCGCCGCAGCCGCATCTTGTGTGGTGATGTATCCGTTCTCCTCCATGCTGGCGATCGTCCGGTTGCGGGCGTCGAGGGAGTTCTGCGGATTCTGTCTGGGGTGATAGAAGGTGGGATTCCTGATCGGGCTCACCAGCGTGGCCGCCTCGGCAACGGTGAGCTCCTCGAGGTCCTTGCCAAAGTACTCCTGGGAGGCGGCCGTGAGCCCGTAGGCGTTGGAGCCGAAAAACACCGAGTTGGCATAGAACTCGAGGATCTGATCCTTGGTGAAGCGCCGCTCCAGCTCGGTGGCGACCTGGATCTCGCAGATCTTGCGCTCGATGGTGCGGTCGGAGCTCAGGAAGTTCTGCTTCACCACCTGCTGCGTGATGGTCGACGCTCCGCTCTCTCCACCGCCGAGGGCGGCGCGGAAGATGGCGACGAGGTCGAAGCCCTCGTGCTCGTAGAAGCTCTTGTCCTCGGCGGAGAGCACGGCGGCCATGACCAGGTCGGGGAACTCGGCCAGCGGTGTCGGCTGACTGTTGCGTTCCGAGAGCTTGCCCAACTCGACGCCGTCGCTGGTCTCCACCGACGACAGGCGGGACACGTCCGGGAACGCCAGCTCAATGCCGCTGATGTCGCACAGGAAGCGCTCCTCGAGGTCTTCGACGGTGCCCATTGCCGCCGTCGATCCGAGGAACCCAAACAGACCGACCCAGCTTGCCGCCACCATCCCGAGGATGGCCAGCAGCAATAGCGAAGGGAGCCGGCGCCGGCGCCGGTCCGTGCGGTGCGCTTCGTGAATGTTGGGATCCATGGTCATGGCGAGGTGGTAGGGCGGCTCCCCCTAGGTAGCATCCGACCGTCCTGCAGCATAGAAACCCAGCCCAGATACGAAGGGCACTTCCGATGTCGTCCCAAAATCCGCCAAAGGGCGTCTACGAGCCGGAGGATCTCGCCGACTGGGATCCAGAGGTCGAACTCGGCGATCCCGGGGCTTATCCGTACACGAGGGGTCCATACCCATCGATGTACACCGAGAGGCCGTGGACGATCCGCCAGTACGCCGGTTTTGGCGATGCGACGGCCACGAACCGGCGGTTCCGTGCGCTGCTGGATGCGGGTCAGACCGGGCTCTCGGTCGCCTTCGACCTCCCGACCCAGATGGGGTATGACTCGGACCACGAGATGGCTGAGGGCGAGGTGGGGAAGGTCGGCGTCGCCATCGACACCATCGACGACATGCGGCGCCTATTCGACGAGATTCCGCTCGCCGAGGTCACCACCTCGATGACGATCAACGCCACGGCGGCGATCCTGCTGCTGCTCTACGAGCTGGTGGCGACCGAGCAGGGGGTCGATCCCGACCGGGTTCGGGGGACGGTGCAGAACGACATCCTCAAGGAGTACATCGCCCGGGGCACCTACATCTACCCGCCGGCACCGTCGATGCGGCTGGTCACCGATCTGTTTGCGTATTGCGCCGCCGAGCTGCCCAACTGGAACACGATCTCGATCAGCGGGTATCACATCCGCGAGGCCGGGTCGACGGCCGCCCAGGAGATTGCCTTCACCATCGCCGACGGCCTCGCCTATGTCGAGGCAGCCCGCGACGCCGGCCTCGACCTCGACGTGTTCGCCCCGCGGCTGTCGTTCTTCTGGAACGCCCACAACGGGCTCTTCGAGGAGGCGGCCAAATACCGGGCAGCGCGGCGGTTGTGGGCGCGGCTCATGAAGGAGCGCATCGGGGCCACGGAGCCAGAGTCGTGGCGGATGCGTTTCCACACCCAGACCGCCGGGTCTTCGCTTACCGCTCAGCAGCCGCTCAACAACGTGACCCGGACCGCCTACCAGGCCCTGGCCGCGGTCCTCGGCGGAACTCAGTCCTTGCACACCAACTCCTACGACGAGGCGCTCGGCCTCCCGACCGAGGAGGCGGCCCTGGTGGCGCTGCGAACCCAGCAGGTGCTCGCCCACGAGACGGGCGTGCCCGATGTCGTGGATCCGCTCGCCGGCTCGTACTTCATCGAGACGCTCACCGATCGGCTCGAGGATGAGGCGACGGCGCTGATCGATCGGATCGACGGGTATGGGGGCGCCGTCGATGCCATCGAGGCCGGTTTCCAGCAGCGCGAGATCGAGGACGCCTCCTACGCGTACGCAAGGGGGGTCGAGTCGGGCGACATCGTCGTGGTCGGCGTCAACCGGTTTGTCGTCGGTGACGCCGCCGAGCCCGCGGTGCTCAAGGTCGATCCCGCCACCGAAGCAGCCCAGAAGCATCGCCTCGGCGAGCACCGGGCGTCGCGCGACTCGGGGGCCGTGACCGATGCGCTCGGTGCGTTGCGAACCGCCGCCGAGGGCGAGGACAACGTGCTGTATCCAATGCGGAAGGCGCTTCGGGTCGGGGCGACGCTCGGTGAGGTGTCGGGGACCCTGGAGGGCGTCTTCGGGAGATACCAGCCGACCGCCTAGCGGATCACCATCAGCACCGCACCGGCAGCGACGGTATCGCCCGGCTGAACACGCAGATCGACGATCTCACCGCCCGTCGGGGCCTTGATCTCGTTCTCCATCTTCATCGCCTCGAGGACGCACACCGGTTCACCCAACTCGACGGCCTCACCCGCATCGTGATGGACCTTGACGATGGTTCCCTGCATGGGTGCGGTGACGATGCCCTCGGTATCGCCGGGCCCGGCTCGCTCGGAGAGCTTCGGGGCCCGTCGCCGGGGTGCGGCGCGCTGCCCAGAGGTGGTGGGTGCGATCACCTCCGACCAATACCGAACGTCGTAGCGTTGCCCGCCCACCTCAACGGTGATGTTGCGTTCCTGGAGCTCGGTCTCCTCTGGCAGGGCGGGGGCGGTGGTGGTGGCGAGGTGCGAGAAGTCCATCGAGTCTTCGACAATCCGGGTCGAGACGTTTCCCGAGACGAAATCCTCGTTTTCGAGGATGGCGAGATGCGCCGGGATCGTGGTGTCGACGCCGCCGATGTCGAACTCTTCCAGCGCCCGCTTGGAGCGGTCGATCACCTCATTGCGGTCCCGGCCCGACACGATGAGCTTGGCAATGAGATTGTCGTAGTACTGCGAGATCGTGGATCCCTGGCGAACCCCGCTGTCGACCCGAATGCCGCGGCCTGCCGACTCGCGATAACGAGACAGCGTCCCGGGGGTGGGGAGGAAGCCACGCGCCGGGTCCTCGGCGTTGAGCCGGAACTCCATCACGTGTCCGCGCGGATCGGTGCCGCTGAACGACAGCTTCTCTCCGTCGGCGACGCGCAGCTGCTCGGAGACAAGGTCGATTCCGGTCGCCTCCTCGGTGATGGTGTGCTCGACCTGGATCCGGGTATTCATCTCGAGGAAGTAGAGGTTGCCGCGATCGTCCATCAGGAACTCGACGGTGCCGGCGTTCTCGTATTCGGCCGCCCGCGCCACCGCGAGCGCCGCCTTGGCGAGCTTGGCTCGTTGCTTGGAGGTGAAATGGGGCGCAGGTGTTTCCTCGATGAGCTTCTGGTGGCGGCGCTGAATCGAGCAGTCCCGCTCGCCGACGAAGATGCCGGTGCCGTGCTTGTCGAAGATGATCTGCGCTTCGATGTGGCGCGGGTTCTCGAGGTACCGCTCGAGGTAGACCTCCGGGTTTCCAAACCATGCGTCTGCCTCGCGCTGGGCACTCTCGAAGGCCGCGTCGAGCTCGTCCGGCCCGTACACCACCTTGAGCCCCTTGCCCCCGCCGCCGTGGGCGGCCTTGATGGCGATCGGAAAGCCGTGCACCTTGGCAAACTCTGCAGCCTCGTCGACGCTCGTCAACGGGTCCATCGTGCCGGGCACGGTCGCCACACCTGCTGCCTCCGCTGCCGACCGTGAGGCGATCTTGTCACCCATCGTGGCGATGGCCTCGACCGAGGGCCCGACCCAGATCAGGCCAGCGTCGATGACGGCTTTCGCGAAGTCAGGGTTCTCGGCGAGGAAGCCATACCCGGGGTGGACTGCCGACGCGTTCGACGCGTCCGCCACCTCCATGATCTTTGGGATGTTGAGATACGACTCGGCGGAGGGACCGGGCCCGACGTTCCATGCTTCGTCGGCGAGTTCGACATGCAACGCGTCACGATCGAGCTCGGAGTAGATGGCGATGGCCCGCAGCCCGAGGTCGTGGGCGGCGCGGATCACTCGGACCGCGATCTCGCCGCGATTGGCAATGAGGACGGACTCCACGGCGCGCATCCTAGGGGGAGGGTGCTTGGCAATCCTCGCGCCGAGCGGAGCCGAGAGCTCTCGGTGTCGGCAAGAGAAGCTGGAGGTCACGCTCGGTGGCACTCGTGTCACGGCGGCTCTGAACGAGTAGCAACTCGGTCTTAGAGGGGGATGTTGCCGTGCTTCTTTGGTGGCATCGACTCCCGCTTGTTTCGTAGCATGGCGAGGGAGCGGATGAGCCTGGGCCGGGTCTCGCGGGCCTCGATCACGTCGTCGATGAGGCCGCGCTCGGCGGCGACATAAGGGTTAGCGAACATCTCGTCGTACTCATCGATGAGCTGGTCGCGCTCGGCGTCCGGATCGTCGGCGCCCGCGATGCGGCGCTTGTGGATGATGTTGACAGCACCCTGGGCCCCCATCACGGCGATCTGGGCGCTCGGCCAGGCGAAGACGAGATCGGCGCGTAACGCCCGCGAGTTCATCACCAGATAAGCGCCGCCGTATGCCTTGCGGGTGATGACCGTCACCCGGGGCACCGTCGCCTCGGCGAACGCATAGAGCAGCTTGGCGCCGTGGCGGATGATGCCCTCGTGTTCCTGTTCCACGCCCGGGAGAAAACCGGGCACATCGACGAAGGTGACCAGCGGGATGTTGAAGGCGTCACAGAACCGCACGAAGCGGGCGCCCTTGACCGACGCATCGATATCGAGCGTGCCGGCGAGCGAGGTCGGCTGGTTGCCGATCACGCCGACGGTGTAGCCGTCGAGCCTGGCAAGCCCGCAGATCATGTTGGTGGCAAAGTGCTCGTGCACTTGATAGAACTCGCCGTCGTCGACGATGTCGGCCACGACCTCGACCATGTCGTATGGCTGGTTCGCCGAGTCGGGGACGATCGTCGTCAGCGCTTCCTCGGTGCGGTCGGCGCTGTCCATCGGCGTAAAGAACGGCGGCACCTCCAAGTTGTTCTGGGGAAGGAACGAGAGGAGATACCGGACCTCTTCCATCGCCGCCCGGTCGTCCTCGACGACGAAGTGGGTGACCCCGGACATGGTGGCGTGGGCGTGGGCGCCGCCCAGTTCCTCCATCGTGACGTCTTCACCCGTCACGGCCTTGATCACCTCGGGCCCGGTGATGAAAAGGTGCGAGGTCTGATCGACCTGGAAGACGAAGTCGGTGATTGCCGGTGAGTACACGGCACCGCCCGCACAGGGTCCCATGATCACCGAGATCTGCGGGATCACCCCCGAGGCCCTGACATTGCGTTCGAAGATGCGCCCGTAGCCGTCGAGGGCAACCACGCCCTCCTGGATCCTGGCGCCGCCAGAATCCTTGATACCAACGATCGGTGTCCCGTTGTCCATTGCCAGGTCGAGGACCTTGCAGATCTTGTCGGCGACGGCCTCGCCAAGGCTGCCACCGAAGGCGGTGAAGTCCTCTGCGAAGACGAAGACGGTGCGGCCGTCGACCGTGCCCCACCCCGTGATCACCGCATCGCCCGGAGGCCGCTTGTCCTCGATGCCAAAGCCCGTCGCCTGATGGCGCACGAACATGTCCAGCTCCTGGAACGATCCCTTGTCCAGCAGCAGCTCGATGCGCTCGCGGGCGGTGAGCTTGCCCAGGTCGTGCTGTCGGTCCACGGCACGCTGGTTGGCCGGCTGCAGCGCTTCCTGGCGCAGCTGTCGTAGTCGGTTGATGTGGTCCTCGGCGCTCACGGTGCTCCCGGTAGGCTCAGCCTTTGACCCCCGACCCTGATCAATGGATACACATTACGCGAGCGTGGCGCTCGAAATTGTCGATTCGACCCAGGATGAGGCGGCCGCTCGATTCATCAGCAGGCCGGTCCTGGTGGTTGCTGAGCGTCAGTCGAAGGGGCGTGGGCGGCTCGATCGCGTGTGGGTCGAGCCAGATCGCGGGCTGTTCTCCTCACTCGCATTCGCTCCGGAGTGGCCGCCGGCGCGATACCCGTTGATCCCGCTGGTCGCCGGTCTCGCCATGCGCCAGGCGCTCGCAGAGGACTTTGGCGTTGCCGTTGATCTCCGCTGGCCAAACGATCTGATGGTCGGGGCCGACAAGGTCGGTGGGGTGCTCGTCGAGTCGGACGATGAGCGCGTCGTCGTGGGCTGCGGGGTCAACCTGTTCTGGATCGATCCCGTCGAAGGTGGCGCCGGCGTCGCGCAAGACGATCCCGGACCGAGCGCCGCGGCCGATCTCGCAGCCCGGTGGGCCGGTCGATTCCTCGAGAGGATGAGTGCTGCACCCGACCTGTGGGGCCATCGCGAGTACGAGGAAGCGTGCATCACCGTCGGCAGGCCGGTGGCCTACGAGCGGGGCAGCGGAACGGCCGTGGGTATCGATCCCGACGGTTCGCTGCTCGTCGAGACCGGCGATGGTGTCATTGCTGTGCACGCGGGCGACATCCGCATCGGCGCTACTCTCCCGAGGCTGCCGCTCCACGGCGGCGCTGATACCGAGGAGTCTTCGTGAGCGTTCTCAAGGGTGAGGGAACCACGGTCATGCTGTACGGGTCGACGAACGTGTCGACCGGGTCACGCAGCCACGCCGGATATCTGGCTCGCCCGGACCTGAAAGGCGCGTGGCCGACCGTCGTCGTCGTTGCTCCGTCCGATGGTGCCGCTTCCTCGGTGAAGGCGATCTGTCGACACATCGCCAGGCACGGCATCGCCGCGGTGGCGCCGACCGCCGACGGCCTCGATGCCTATGTCGGTTTCATCACCAACCCGGCCGGCGACTGGTCGAACGCCGAGTACGGGTTCGGGGTTCTCGCTCTCGGCGACGGCAGTGAATCGGCGATCGCCGAGGCGGTTGCATCCGATCTGGTGATGGCGCTTGCGCTTGTCGACTCGGTTCTTGACGTGGCCGCGTTTGCTGCCCTTGGCCGGATCGAGGCCCCGGTACTCGGTTGCTCGGGGCGTGAGGCCTCCGGGGGCGTCGACGAGGCGAGAGCCGCCGCTCCCCAGGCCGAATGGGTGCTCTATGACGGGGCCGGGGCGGGGTACTGGGATATCGACGCCGACGAGTATGTGGCGGTCGCCGCCGACGACACGGGAGATCGGGTCGTCGAGTTCTTCACGAAGAATCTGCCAGAGAGGGTCTGATGGCGCTGGGCAAGGCAATCGTCACCGGTGGCGCCGGGTTCATCGGCTCCAACCTCGT
>Ga0255056_10000289_pt1 | contig 14354 bp, 13 predicted proteins | sample Cases_109_1_MG_FD_183639 | JGI IMG/M metagenome (GOLD analysis project Ga0255056, IMG submission 183639) | Seawater microbial communities from Amundsen Gulf, Northwest Territories, Canada - Cases_109_1 | ecosystem: Environmental > Aquatic > Marine > Gulf | place: Canada: Northwest Territories... | reverse complement strand
AAGTAGCAGTTGAGGCGAAACCTGCCGAAGTAGCAGTTGAGGCGAAACCTGCCGAAGTAGCAGTTGAGGCGAAACCTGCCGAAGTAGCAGTTGAGGCGAAACCTGCCGAAGTAGCAGATGCAGAACCTGCGCCTGAAGCAACTGCTAAGCCTGCAGCGCCCGCCAAGAAAGTCGCTAAAAAGAAAACAGCGACAAAAAAGGCAGCAGCCAAAAAAACCGCAACAAAGAAAACCGCGGCCACGAAAAAAGCCGGCAAGTCCGACGACGCGTAGCACTCGTCAGGGCGGTTTTTTGAGATACGGCGCCGACACTTGTGCGAGTGTCGGCGCAGACTTAACTAAAGGAATGATGTGATGTCTATCAGTGCATCAATGGTAAAAGAACTGCGCGAACGCACCGGCGCCGGCATGATGGAATGTAAGAAAGCGCTGGTGAACACCAGTGGCGACATGGATGAGGCCGCAGAGTACCTTCGCAAGTCCGGCCAGGCCAAGGCCGACAAGAAATCCGCAAGAGTTGCCGCCGATGGAAAAGTGGTCGTGGCCAGCAATGGTTCTCGCGCGGTGCTCGTCGAAATCAATTCGGAAACGGACTTCGTTGCAAAGGATGAAAACTTCGCCGCGTTTGCCGATGATGTTGCGCAAAATGCGCTCGCCAAAAACGTTTCAGACGTCGCGGAGCTCAGTGCAGTTACGCTCGCCGATGGCCGCAACATTGAGACTGCCCGAACCGATCTGGTGTCCAAAGTCGGCGAGAACATTTTGATCCGACGATTGGCGCAAATTGAAAGTTCCGATCAGATTGGCAGTTACACCCACGGCGCTCGAATTGGCGCCATTGTCGCGGTAAGCGGCGGCGATGCGACGTTGGCTCGTGACATCGCGATGCACATAGCGGCTAGCAGTCCGGTCTGCATCGATGAGTCCGGTGTGCCATCGGAAACGTTGCAGCGGGAACGCCGTATCTTTACCGAGCAGGCAGCCGTTTCCGGTAAGCCGCCGGAGATCGTCGAGAAAATGGTCAGCGGACGGGTCGCCAAGTTTCTCAGGGAAATCACCCTCGTCGGCCAGCCTTTCGTAAAGGACCCGGATGTCACGATTGGCAATTTGTTGAAAAATGCCGGCGCCCAGGTGACGCAATTCGTGCGTTACGAGGTGGGTGAAGGTATTGAGAAAAAGGAAGAAAACTTCGCAGACGAAGTGATGAAGCAGATCGAAGATGCGAAAAAATCCGATGATCCCGATAAGAGTGATTAGCTCCTGCTAGATGTAGCATTTGGAAAGGGACCTTATTCGTTGAATACGCTAGAATTGACACCGATTCAAGGCAGCTAAAAGGGCAAAGCAATGAGCGAAGTTCCGATTCTCTATCGTCGCATACTCCTGAAGCTCAGCGGTGAGGCGTTGATGGGTGATCTGGACTACGGTATTGCGCCGGCCGTCATCCAGCGAATTGCCGCAGAGGTCGCCGACGTGAGAAAACTCGGGATCGAGGTTGCGATCGTTATCGGCGGTGGCAACATTTTTCGCGGCGCTGGCCTGGCGAGGAGTGGCATGGACAGGGTCACAGGCGACTACATGGGCATGCTGGCAACGGTCATGAACGCGCTCGCCATACAGGACGCCCTGGAATCGCAGGATGTACTCGCCAGGGTCATGTCAGCATTGCAAATACACGAAGTCTGTGAAGATTACATTCGGCGTCGTGCTGTGCGGCACCTGGAAAAAGGTCGCATCGTCATTCTTGCGGCAGGCACGGGTAATCCCTTCTTCACGACCGATACAGCGGCCAGCCTGCGAGCGATAGAAATTGGCGCGGACGTGTTGCTGAAAGCGACCAAGGTCAGTGGCGTTTATGACTCGGACCCGGCTCTCAATTCAGATGCCGCGATGTACGATACCGTATCGTTTGACCAGGTCCTGGTAGACAAGCTGAATGTGATGGACGCGACGGCTGTTGTGATGTGCCGGGACAACAATTTGCCCCTGCGAGTGTTCAATATGACCGAAGCAAACTCACTAGTGAACGCGATGACCGACGCGAACGTCGGCACACTTGTTACCGCGTGAGCAAATCCAAAACGAGAGGAGTCAGAGGTGCTGGAAGAAATCAAAAAAGATGCGAGTGACCGAATGGACAAGAGTGTCGCGTCATTACAGCAGGACTTCACCAAAATTCGCACTGGCCGCGCGCACACGAGTCTGTTGGATCACATAACAGTCGAATACTACGGAAGCACCGTGCCATTGAGTCAGGTGGCCAACGTCGGTATTGAGGATTCACGCACACTGACCATATCGCCCTGGGAAAAAACCATGGTGCAGCCGATTGAAAAGGCGATTATGGGGTCAGACCTCGGTCTTAATCCGGCTACAGCCGGCACCATAATTCGAGTGCCGTTGCCGCCGTTGACGGAAGAAAGGCGTAAGGATCTTATCCGAATTGTGCGTCACGAAGCGGAGGGCGGTCGCATCGCCGTTCGAAATATCCGCCGTGATGCGCTTGGGGATCTAAAGGATCTGCTTAAAGAAAAAATGATCGGCGAAGACGACGAACGACGCGCCCATGAAGAGATTCAAAAAATTACCGATCAACACGTCGTGCGCATCGACGCCGTCCTTGCCGAAAAAGAAAACGAGTTAATGGAAATCTAACGACAGTGGACGAGCGACACAGCGATATTCCGAAGCATGTTGCGATCATCATGGACGGCAACGGCAGATGGGCGCGCAATCGTGCGATGCAGCGTTCCGCCGGCCATCGTGCCGGTGTTAAATCTGTTCGAAATGTGGTCGAAACGGCCTCGCAACGCGGTGTTTCCTATCTGACGTTGTTCGCGTTCAGCAGTGAAAACTGGTCGAGACCCCGCGACGAAGTCAGCAGTCTTATGAAACTATTTTTCGAAGCTCTGCAACGAGAAGTGCGGGAGTTGCATCATAATAATGTACGACTGACGTTTATCGGCGCGCGCGAGCAGCTTCAGAAAGGACTGATTGAGGAAATTACCGACGCGGAAGCGCTCACCGCCGGTAACGACGGTTTGCGGCTGATCATCGCCGTCGCCTACGGCGGTCGCTGGGATTTGATCAACGCGGCAAGAGAACTGGCCGCGCGCGTGAAACAGAATGACCTCGCCCTTGAGGAAATCGACGAGTTGGTTTTTGCGAAGGCGCTGCAACTGGGCGAATTGCCGGATCCGGACCTGTTAATTCGTACCGGTGGGGAGCAGCGTATCAGTAACTTCCTGCTTTGGAATCTTGCCTATGCCGAGTTGTATTTCAGTCAAAAACTCTGGCCGGACTTCGATGCGGATGAATTTGACTCGGCCATTGCGCACTATGCCGGCCGAGAGCGACGCTATGGACATACCGGTGATCAGGTGGGCGCCGCCTGATGCTTAAGCAGCGCATCATTACAGCGATAACGGCCGCGCTGCTGCTGTTTGCGGTGCTATTTTTGTTGCCCGAATATGCAGCGCGTGCGGTCATTGCGCTGCTCTTCATGATTGCGGCATGGGAATGGTCCGGCTTTCTCGGTACCGGCCAGAACGGACGTTACCTGTTCACAGCTTTGGTGGCGATACTGATCCTGCCGTCATTAGTGTTTGAGCAGCCTTTTGCCGTCACGAGGACGGTATTTCAAATTGCGTTGGTCTGGTGGGTACTGGCATTTGCCTGGTTATTTTTTTATCCAACTGCAATCGCCAGGCCGATTCGATGGTTTTGCGGCCTGCTTGTGATTGCACCGGCGTACGTGGCGGTTGACTGGCTTTATCAGATTAGCGCCTGGACCTTGTTGTTCGCACTGGCGATTGTGTGGGCCGCTGATATCGGTGCGTATTTCGCCGGCAAGTCATTCGGCAGAGTCAAGCTTGCGCCACAAATCAGTCCGGGAAAGACCTGGGAGGGCGCCATTGGCGGACTTTTTGCTGTCGCCATACTAATAAGTGTTGAGAGTTATTTTCTGGATTTTGAAACGGCGACGTTGCTGCCGCTATGCCTGGCCGTGGCCGTTATCTCCGTGGTCGGTGATTTGACGGTCAGCGTATTCAAGCGCACGGCAGGACTAAAAGACAGCGGCTCGTTGTTCCCGGGTCACGGCGGCTTTCTGGACCGGGCCGACGGCGTTATGGCGGCAACGCCGCTATTTGCATTGGGACTGGGCTGGCTGGACGGAGGATTCCTGCTATGAACCCGCTTGTTCAGACACCATTCAGTATCATCGTGCAACGATCAGTGGGAACTGCGTTTGCCCGTTTCAGTCAAATTTTGGCACAGATCCCCAGCTACCGACCGCGCGTCACGCGTAGTGGCGCCCAAAATCGCCCGACGTCAAAGAGAGCTACCCCCAAATGAGTGGCATACCCAGCAATATATTGTGGTTTATCGTTGCGATCAGCGTGCTTGTCGCGGTGCACGAGTACGGCCATTACATCGTCGGCCGCTTGTGCGGCATGAAAGTCCTGCGTTTCTCCATAGGCTTCGGCAAGCCGATCTGGACCTGGGTGGGGAAAAAGCCCGATCAGACCGAATACTGTATTTCGGCGATACCGTTGGGCGGATACGTGAAATTTCTTGACGAGCGCGAGCAGCCCGTGTCCGCAGAGGATCAGGGTCGGGCGTTCACACATCGGCCCATTCCAAGCCGGATCGCCGTATTGCTCGCCGGACCGTTTTTTAATTTCCTGTTCGCCGTCTTTGCCTACTGGGTACTGTTCGTAAACGGGGTTCCCGCGCTGAAGCCTGCCGTAGGCGAAGTCACGGCGGACAGTTACGCGGATGCGGCGGGTCTCCAATACGGGGATCGTATTCTCGCCGTTGGTGATCACGACGCGACGGACTGGGAATCGACGTTGATCGCCATGCTTGGCGAAATGGTCGATAACGGCAAGATTCCGCTGCGCGTGCAACGCGAGGGACGCAGTCCGAAACTTGCCGTGATCGACGTTGGCAACGACAGTGCGAGGCTGACTGAGCCGGGCCTGCTGTTTGACGGTATTGGATTCGCGCCCTGGCAGCCGCCCGCGGTTGTGGCAGAGGTGACCGAGGGTGGCGCTGCAGAGGCGGCCGGTATTCAGGAGGGCGATCGAATTACCCGTATCGATGGTGAAACCATCTACAATTTTGGCGATCTTAGTCGCGTGGTGTCCGAACGCCCGGACCAACAGGTCACAATCGATTATGTGCGGAACGAGCGAGAGCAAAGCACGCAAGCGACAATCGAAAGCATAGACGTCGATGGCGAACAAAAGGGCAGGTTGAATGTCACGATCATGAGTGATTTCGGTGATCTGCGATACGACCGACAATACGGTCTGTTCGCCGCACTTGGCGAGTCTGTTTCTCAAACCTGGACGACGACCGCCTTCACTGCCGGAATGCTGTTTCGCATGGCAACAGGCGACGTATCGTTCAAAAATATCAGTGGCCCGATCAGCATTGCGCAATACGTCGGTGAATCCGCCGCGGCAGGCTTTGATCGATTTCTCAGAATACTTGCTGTCATCAGCATCAGTTTGGGCGTGCTGAATCTGCTTCCGGTGCCGATACTTGATGGCGGTCAGATCGTGTATCAACTGATCGAGGCTCTGAAAGGAAGTCCTCTTTCGGACCGGTCGCAAATATTTGGGCAGCAAGTCGGTATTCTTGCACTGCTGATTCTGATGAGCTTCGCGTTTTACAACGATTTTGCAAGAATATTTGCCTAGAGATTCGGCCAGGCAAACGCACTTATGAAACAGAAAGAAAAAATGTCGCAGTTCACACGATGGCTATACACGGCTACATTGCTGGCTGCGATTTGTCTGCAGCCTGCGACGCTTCATGCGCAGGACGATTTTGTTGTGCGCGACATGCGGGTCGAGGGCCTGCAACGCATATCGGAAGGTACGGTTTTCAACTATCTGCCCATCAATATCGGCGACACAGTCAGCGATGAGCGAATACGCGAGGCGATTCGCTCGCTTTATGCGCAGGCGTTGTTCGAAGACATTGAAATGCGCAGATCCGGCGACACTCTGATCATCGTCGTTCTTGAACGACCGTCTATCGAAGATTTTACGATCGACGGAAACAAGGATATCAAAACTGAAGATCTGATGGAGTCATTGCGGGGTGTGGGACTTGCACGTGGCCGCACCTTCGATCGTTCGGTCCTCGACAACGTTCAGCAATTCCTCAAGGAGCAATACTACGATCGCGGAAAGTACGCCGTGTCGGTTGTGGCGGACGTGCAGGAAAGACCGAACAATACCGTTCTGATCCACGTTGACGTAAAGGAAGGCGATAGAGCGAAAATCCGCCAGGTCAATGTTATTGGCAATGAGGTTTTTGACGAAAAGACTATTCGCGCCGGCTTCGAACTCGACACGGCAAACTGGCTGTCCTGGTTTCGACAGGACGATCGCTATGCCAAGGAAGCGCTCGGCGGCGACCTCGAGAAGTTGCGATCGTTCTACATGGACCGCGGCTACGCCGATTTTCGTATTGAATCCACACAAGTTGCAATTTCGCCGAACAAGAAAGATATCTATGTAACGATAAATATTCACGAAGGCGAGCAATACACAATATCGGAAATCAAGCTCGTTGGAAAAATGGTGGTCCCGGAAGAATCGCTTCGCGCGTACGTTCTGGCCAAACCCGGATCCACGTTTAATCTCGCTCTCCTGACCCAAACGACGGACCTCATGGGATTCCGATTGGGTGAGGAAGGATATGCAAACGCCGAAATCGAACCGGTGCCGGAACTGGACTACGAAAACAAAACAGTAGCGGTGTCGTTCTACGTCAATGCAAAAAGTCGTGTCTACGTTCGCAGGATTAGTTTCAACGGCGTCGATGAGGTGGACGATGAAGTGTTGCGACGCGAACTTCGTCAGACGGAAAGTGCCTATCTGTCCAACCGACTTGTCGATCGATCCAAGATTCGATTGCAGCGTCTTCCATATATCGAGGCGGTTGAGGTCGATACATCACCGGTACCGGGTAGTCCGGATCTGGTCGATGTCGATTTCGACCTGACATATCGAATGCCCGGTCAGTTTAGCGGCGGCGTCGGTTATTCTGAGGCGCAAAAGTTAATCCTTAACGCGAGCATCGTTCACACAAACTTCCTCGGCTCCGGGAATCGGGTCGCGCTTGAATTGAATTCCGGCAGGTTCTCGAAATTCTATACTTTGTCGCATACCGATCCGTACCGCACGATCAACGGTGTGCGTAGAACAATTGCACTTAATTATCGGGACGTTACGCAGTTTACGTCGGCAACGTCGGATTTCTCGACCACCAGCTACGGTGCGACGCTCGACTACGGGTATCCCATCACGGAGTATCAAAGTGTAAGCCTTGGTATTGCTTTCAATCGGAATGAATTACTGGCATCGACGAACAGCACGGAGCAAGCGCAGGACTGGGTGGCGAACAACGGTAACCCGTTCGTTGAGGATGTAGGCGCCGGCGGGGTCTTTTTTGGTACCGAATTTGATTCAGTCGAATTGCTGTCTGGATGGACCTACGACAGCCGCAACCGGAGCCTGTTCGCGGACCGCGGATCACGGCACCAGGTGTTCCTTGGGCTGACGGTTCCCAAGAGTGAAGTGGAATACATTACCGGGCGCTACAATTTTACAAAATATCAGCAGATTTACCGACGATGGGTCGCCCGGGTGAACGCGGAGTTGGGCTGGGGCCAGGCTCTGGGGGACACCACAGCGCTGCCGCCGTACAAGCAGTACTTTGGCGGTGGGCCTACGTCGGTTCGCGGCTATCGGGAATCATGGCTGGGCCCCAGAGACAGCTTTGGCAGGCCTTACGGCGGCAATGTGTTGGTTGCAACCCAACTAGAGCTTATAATCCCGATTCCGCAGAAATTCAGCGCCCAGGCGAGAGCAAGCGTATTTTACGACATCGGCAACGTATTCAACACCGGCGAAGTCGAATTTACGGATAAACTGGGGGCCCCGGTACAATACTTGCCTGACCTCAATGAGTTGAGAACCTCTGTCGGCGTCGCGGTACAATGGCTGGCACCATTGGGATTGTTTCGGTTCAGCTATGCCTTCCCTCTGAACAACTACCCGGGCAACGACAGATTTTACGGAGACGAAGTGGAACGATTTCAGTTCTCCATTGGACAAGCGTTTTAACAAATGGATCTACCTATGAAAGTTGTAAAGCTACAAATGTTGAAGGCAGTGATTGCCGTGGTGCTGGTTACTGCGTTTGCGGTGTCGGCAAATGCGCAAGCATTGAAAATCGGCGTCGTGAATGTTCCGGTTCTGATGGAGCGTGCTCCGCAGGCAAAAGTGGCGATGGATGCGCTTCAGGAAGAATTTGCTCCGCGCCAGCGTGAAATTCTCGCCAAGCAAAAAGAGTACGAAGAGCTTGGTGAGAAAGTTCAACGCGATGTTGCCGTGATGGGCGAGACAGAGCGCCGCAATGCCGAAAATGACTTACGCAATATGCAGCGTGAAGTTACACGACTGCAGAATGAATTCCGGGAAGACCTGAATCTTCGTCGTAACGAGGAACTTGGACTCCTGCAGCGCGCGCTATTGCAGGAAGTTCAGACCTACGCGAAGTCGGCAGAATTTGACCTGATTGTTGGCGACGGTGTCCTGTACGCAAGTACTGCAGTTAATATCACTGAAAACGTACTGCGCGCCATGGAGGCAAATTTCCAGGCCGCTGGCAACTAAGCAAGAAAAAACGAATACAATGGAACCGACAACCGGTGGTTGTCGGTTTTTTTTATTCACAGGGACTCGATTATGTCGCTGACATTAGGGGAACTTGCTACGCAATTCGGCTGTGAAGTCGCCGGAGACCCCGCTGTCAGGATTTCTGGCGTCGCGACGCTTGCGGCCGCGGACGCGGGCGCGATCAGTTTTTTTGCAAACAGTGCCTACGGTGACGCGCTCGCAGCGACAAAGGCGAGCGCCGTCATTTTGAAGGATTCCGATCTGGACAAATGTCCGGTCAACGCGTTGATCAGCGAAAACCCCTATCTCACGTATGCGCGGGTAGCGGACGCTATATTCCCCGACCCTCCGCCAGACGCCGGTGTACACGCTTCCGCACACGTTTCGGAGACTGCCAGGGTTGCCAGGAGTGCGCAGATTGCTGCGAACGCCGTAGTTGATGCGGACTGTGAAATCGGCGAGCACGTTTATATCGGACCAGGCGTTTTCGTCGGCCCGCGTTGCCGAGTTGGTGACCGATCTCGTTTGGCAGCGAATTGCACACTGGTTCAGGATGTCACCATTGGCAAGCGCAGTATAATTCATTCCGGCGCAGTGATCGGCTCCGACGGCTTCGGCAATGCAATGAGTGATTCCGGCTGGGTGAAAGTGAAACAGCTGGGGGGCGTCCTGATCGGTGACGACGTCGAAATCGGCGCCAATACGACGGTGGACCGCGCCGCAATAGACAACACCATAATTGGCAACGGCGTGCGGCTCGATAATCTTATTCAGATCGGCCACAACGCTGTTGTGGGCGAGCATACGGCGATGGTGACGATGACTGCGATTGGGGGGAGTGCGATCGTTGGCAAACGCTGTATGTTTGCGGGTCGGACCGGTTGCGTGGGCCACATAACAATTTGTGACGATGTGATTGTGAGCGCAACGTCGTGGATCTCCAAGGATATCAAGGAGCCGGGCGTCTATACGGCCAGCTTTCCGGCGGAAAAAGACAAAAGCTGGAAGCGAAAAGCCGCGAGAATTCGCCGAATTGAGGATATTGTAGACCGCATCAAGAAGCTCGAAAAAAGCAGCGACGACACATGACAGACGATCCTATGACCCTGAATATTCAGCAGATAATGGAATGCCTGCCACATCGCTTTCCGTTCCTGTTAATCGACAGCGTATCCGAATGCATTCCCGGCAAACGTATCAGGGCGCTCAAAAACGTGTCCATCAATGAGCCATTTTTTCAGGGACACTTCCCGAACCGGCCTATTATGCCGGGTGTATTAATCATCGAATCGATGGCCCAGGCTGGCGGTGTTCTGTCTCACATTACCTACGCGGACCTGGAGCCGAAGCCGCTTTTTTTTCTTGCCGGTGTCGACGAGGCGCGTTTTCGTCGAACGGTAATGGCAGGCGACCAACTTGAGATTGTCGTCGAAGTCGATCGCGTCGTGCGCGGAATGTGGCGATACAACTGTTCGGCTTCTGTTGACGGCGCGCTGGCCGTCTCGGCAAGAATTTTGTGTGCCCCGGCGAAGCACAACTGATGATTCACCCGACGGCGCTCATAGCAGATTCAGCGATCATTGCCGACGACGACGTTCATATCGGACCGTTCGCGGTAATTGGTGAACAGGTTGAGATTGGCTCAGGCACGCGAATCAGCAGCCATGTCGTTATCAACGGGCCGACAAAAATTGGCAAAGACAATCGTATTTTTCAATTTGCATCCATCGGCGACGATCCGCAGGACATGAAGTATGCGGGCGAACCCACCTGTCTGGAAATTGGCGACCGAAATACGATTCGCGAAAGCTGCACAATCAGCCGCGGCACGGCACAGGACGTGGGTATTACAAGGATGGGAAACGACAACTGGCTCATGGCCTACGTTCATGTCGCCCACGACTGCCAGGTCGGCAACAACGTCGTATTCGCCAATGGCACAACCCTGGCCGGACATGTTCACGTTGGCGATTGGGTCATTTTTGCCGGATACTCCGGAGCCCATCAATTTTGCCATATTGGCGCGCACGCGTTTCTGGGCATGTATGCCGGTACCAGCCGTGACGTTCCCGCCTACACCATGATCGCGGGGCAGCCGCCGACACCCCGTGGCGTCAATAGCGAGGGCCTGAAGCGTCGCGGATTCTCGGCAGATCAAATTCGCAACATCAAGGACGCGTTCAAGGTTGTCTATCGACAAGGCCTGAAACTTTCGGAGGCCATCGACGAACTTGCCAATCGCGTCAACGAGCAGCCAGAGCTAAATTTGTTCATCGATTCTCTACGATCTTCGGATCGCGGGTTGCTCCGTTAGACACACGGCGCGGTAACGGACCCATGCGAATTGGTATCGTCGCAGGTGAAACGTCCGGCGACCTGTTGGGAGCAGGATTAATAAAATCCATCCGCAGTCGGGTCCCGGAATTGCATTGCGAGGGTGTCGCGGGACCGGCGATGGCAGCGCAGGGCTGCGAAGTCATCGAACACTCGACGGCACTTGCGGTAATGGGTCTGATCGAACCGATACGTGAAATTCCCCGTTTGCTCCGCTTACGCAAGTCGCTATTCTCCCGCTGGACGTCCAACCCACCTGATGTCGTAATCGGAATCGATTCGCCCGATTTCAATCTTGGCCTGGAACTGAAGCTCCGGCGCGCCGGTATTCCGACAGTCCATTACGTTAGTCCGTCTGTCTGGGCCTGGCGACAGGGTCGTATTCGTAAAATTCAGGATGCAGTCGATAAAGTATTGTGTCTGCTGCCATTCGAGAAAAAGTTTTACGACGAGCACGGAGTTGCTGCCGATTTCGTTGGTCATCCGATGGCAGAACGCATGTCAGCCAATCCCGACACGGCGGCCGCCAGGCAAAAACTGGGTCTGACCGAGGGTCGTGTGGTTGCTGTATTGCCCGGCAGCCGCGCGGGCGAGGTTAGACGGCTCGGTCCGATATTTGCCGAGGTCTGCGCGCGGCTTGTGGCCGATGCGGCGACTGCGGACTTATCCTTTGTTGCGCCTATGGCGACGCCTGCGCTAAAACTGATGTTTCATCAACAGCTTGCGAAAATTGGCATAGACAGGAAATTCAAATTGCTCGACGGCGATTCCGAGACGGCAATTACGGCAGCAGACGTGGCCTTGCTCGCGTCCGGGACTGCGGCACTGGAGGCCGCGTTGCTGGCGACGCCCATGGTGGCCGCGTACCGTGTCGCGCCGGTTACCTACACAATCGCGGTGACGTTTGGCATGCTTAAGACCGCCTACTATACGTTGCCGAATCTGTTGACCGACGAACCCATGGTGCCGGAGCTTATGCAGAACGATGCGACAGCCGAAAAACTTGCCGCTGCGATGTCCGATATGTTGGCCGATGACGCACGACGCGAAAAAATCAGTCAGGCATTTTCCGGTCTGCGCGGGTTGCTTGCGCGGGGGGCGGACGATCGTGCCGCGGAAGCTGTAATTGAACTGATTGATAACCGCAAAGCACGGCCATGACAGGCAATCGGGCGGTTCTGACACTCGGCGACAAACTCCGTGTGGCGGGCGTTGATGAAGCCGGCAGAGGTCCACTCGCCGGTCCCGTGGTGGCGGCCGCTGTAATCCTGAATCCCGGCAGGCCGATTGACGGACTTGCCGATTCCAAGAAACTGTCGGAGTCCAGGCGCGATGCGCTGGCGCTGGAAATTGAGGCCAGGGCGCTCAGCTGGTCCGTTTCCTGGGCCGACGCCGCTGAAATCGACGCCATCAATATTCTTCAAGCTACGATGCTGGCCATGCGGCGTGCCGTGCTCGGGCTCAGCATTCGACCCGCATTTATTGAGGTCGACGGCAATCAGCTTCCGAAAATCGTCATTGCGGGCGAGCTTCTTGCAGGCAACGCAATTGTTGGTGGTGATGACAGAGTCGCGGCAATCAGTGCCGCATCAATTATCGCCAAAGTTTGTCGCGACGCGCTTATGCGAAATATCGACCGCCATTATCCGGGCTACGGCTTCGCTCAACACAAGGGTTATGGCACGCCACGGCACCGTGATTGCATTATTCGCCTGGGCCCATGCCCGCAGCATCGGCGGACTTTCAGGCCAGTGTCATCGATGCGCGGGGATCATATGCTGCGCGCGACAAACGGACTACAATAGAATTCACGCGCCGCTCGTCTGTCGCAGCGATACTGACGAAAATCTTTTTGCACTAATGCTTAAGACCTCATGACACAACCCTTCGTTCATCTGCATTTGCATACGGAATATTCCATCGTCGATGGAATGGTGCGCATTCCGGCATTGATGGAACGATGCGTGGCCGACGGCATGCCGGCAGTCGCGATGACAGACCAGTGCAATATGTTCGGGCTGGTCAAATTCTACAAGAGCGCGTTGCGCGCCGGCATAAAGCCGATCATAGGCGTCGATCTCAGAGTAGCCGACCCCGATGATGCAGACAGGCCGTACAGTCTTGTCGTGCTGTGCAAAAATGTGCTTGGCTATCGGCGCCTGACGCGCCTCGTAAGCCGCACCTATCTGGAAGGCCAGCACCGTGGAGTGCCGATGGCCCAGATGAGTTGGCTCACACCGGAAAACTGCGAGGACCTCATTGCGTTGTCGGGTGGGATACACGGTGACGTTGGTCGGGCATTGATTGCAGGACACCCGGAGATGGCGGCTCAGCGCCTGGCGAACTGGCAGGCATTGTTCGGCAATCGCTATTACCTGGAACTGTCGCGTACCGGCAGAAACGATGAAACCGCGCACGTGAACGCGGCTATTGAGCTTGCAGGCAGTGCAGGGGTTGCCGTCGTCGCGACCAACGACGTACGATTTTTGGCCGAAACCGATTTCGAATCTCACGAAGCGCGCGTGTGCATTCAGCAAGGTCGTGTCCTGGCCGATGCCGAGCGGCCTCGCGACTATTCGCAGCATCAAAACTTCAAACGACCTGCGGAGATGCAGACGTTGTTTGCGGATGTACCGGAAGCGCTGACCAACGCCACGGAGATTGCGAAGCGCTGCAATCTGAGGCTTCAGTTGGGCAAGTCAGTACTGCCGGCATTTCCGGTTCCCGACGGGCAGACGACCGAACGCTTCCTGCAGTCGGAATCAATTCGTGGACTTGACGCGTTTGTCGAACGAAAGGTTGCCGGCGGAGCCGTGGAGGCGGCCAAAGTTCAGCTGTTCGCCGGCCCTTACCGCGCTCGCCTCGACAATGAACTCAGCGTCATCTGCGACATGGGGTTTCCAGGCTACTTTCTCATCGTTGCGGATTTCATCGATTGGGCCAAGAAGGAAAAAATACCTGTAGGTCCCGGTCGGGGATCCGGCGCAGGCTCGCTCGTTGCGTTCGTTCTGGGCATTACCAGTCTCGATCCACTCGAACACGATCTGCTGTTTGAGCGATTTCTGAATCCCGAGCGCGTCTCGATGCCGGATTTCGACATTGACTTTTGCATGGAGGGCCGCGACCGGGTTATCGAGTACGTGGCCGAGCGATACGGGCGGGACCGCGTCTCGCAAATCATTACGTATGGCACTATGGCCGCCAAAGCAGTTATTCGCGACGCAGGGCGGGTACTTGGACACCCGTATGGATTCGTCGATCGAATCGCAAAACAGGTTCCGTTCGAGATCGGTATGACGCTGGAAAAGGCACTGGCAAG
>Ga0255056_10000286_pt1 | contig 14361 bp, 14 predicted proteins | sample Cases_109_1_MG_FD_183639 | JGI IMG/M metagenome (GOLD analysis project Ga0255056, IMG submission 183639) | Seawater microbial communities from Amundsen Gulf, Northwest Territories, Canada - Cases_109_1 | ecosystem: Environmental > Aquatic > Marine > Gulf | place: Canada: Northwest Territories... | reverse complement strand
CCGGGCCGGCCTCTAACACACTGAAAACCTTGAAGAGATTTTGAAACGCTGATAGGATTTCGATCGCCATGCCAATGCTTCGACAACGCACGCTAAAAACCGCAATCCGCGCCACCGGCGTCGGGCTGCACACGGGAGACAAGGTCTACATGACCCTGCGTCCCGCCGCCGAAAATTCCGGCATCACGTTCCATCGCGTGGATCTCGACGAGCCCGTCGCTATACCGGCTGACCCGACGTTGGTTGGCGAGACGATGCTCGGTACGACGCTGATCAAAGACCGCGTTAAAGTTGCGACTGTCGAGCATCTGATGTCGGCGCTGGCCGGACTTGGAATCGACAACATCAACGTTGATCTGTCCGCCCCCGAAGTTCCGATAATGGATGGTAGCGCCGGCCCATTCGTGTTCTTGCTGCAGTCAGCCGGTATTGAAGAACAAAATGCGGCAAAACGATTTATACGCATTAAGAAGACCATCCGGGTCGAAGACGGGGACAAATGGGCCGAGTTGAGGCCTTTCAATGGCTTCAAGGTCAATTTCGAGGTGCATTTCAATCATCCTGTGTTCAACAAGCTGAGCCAGGGCGCGACCATCGATTTCTCATCGTCGTCCTATCTCAAGGAAGTCAGTCGTGCGCGGACGTTTTGTTTCCTGCGGGATGTTGAGGCCTTGCGTGAACGCAATCTGACGCTGGGCGGCAGCATGGACAATGCCATTGTCCTGGATGATTATCGTATCCTCAATGAAGACGGACTTCGCTACGCCAATGAGTTCGTTATTCACAAGATTCTGGATGCGATAGGCGATGCGTATCTGCTCGGTCACAGCCTGATCGGCGAATTCCGCGCCTATAAATCAGGCCACGATCTCAACAACAGGTTGCTGCGGGCCTTGCTTGCGAACGAAGCAGCGTGGGAGGAAGTGGTCTTCGATGACTCCCGAAATTCGCCGATTTCCTATGCGACGCCAGCCTACGCATAGCGGGCCGCTGCATCACTCGATTTTTCTGTATAACCACCACCATTTTTCGTTAGCAATCAAAGTTACGGACGAGCGATGGTCTTTGAATATTTCTGCGCTGACGTCTGAATGTGAGCGAACGACAAAATAGTCATAATCGTCACCGCGATTTTTTTGCCACTCAAAATCGCCGGGGTTCCAGGCGATCGCGTCCGCGATCGCGGGTCGCATTTCCGATTTGTAGCGAACTACCGTTACGTGGGACATTCCGAAATTGAAATCGACGATTCCGCGGTGTACTGCCTGGTACCAGGAAGGAAAGTGCAAAAACATGGGGGCAGTGAATTGGCTGCTACGATGTGTCGCCACCATGGATAGCATGCGTTTGCCGGGCTCCGTTTCGGCCATGAGCTTCTCGAAGCCGTTTGTTTCAAGATTGAATGCAGAAAAACGCAATATGTTGACGCCCGCCCAAACGAATACGGCAAATATTCCCAGCCAATGCCATCGTGAGGTATCGGCGGACGTCTTCTCCCAAAGAACAAACCACAAGATCGGTAAGAAAAGTCCGAATCGGTCATAGAGAAAGGCGGTCCCCATTCCAAAAGTCGGAAGTAGGATAAACATTGCGAACCCGGTCAAGACCATCAACCATTTTTCCGGCCTTTTCGTCAACGTCAGGCGTGATATGAATGGCAGCGCGATGATGATTGCGAATATCAGAATCGAAACCGTGAAATATTCGCCATCCAGACCCGTCGACTGCACAGGAATATCCAGCAGACGTTTCAGAAAGGAACCGAATACGATGCGACCGGGCGTCATGTAATTCGCGTTAGACATCGTCTGAAATATCCATACCGCTATCAGCGGCAATGGCGCAATGTAAGGAATGCTTAGCGCCGCCAGCCGTGTTAGTTGACGGTAATTGCTACCGGCCAACCAGGCCAATGCAACCAACGATGAGAAACATAGTACGAGCAGGTGGGAGAAAAACAGGAATATGGTGTAGAAGGCGATAAAAACCCCGAGACCGATGCTCGGCTTTCGATGCAGTCGAACCGTGAGCAGCAGCAAGCCCAGCCCGATTGGAACTGCTATTACAAACGGGAGAAATCCCCAGTAGAAAGCGAAGCTATAAGTGGACGGGATGATTAACCAGCGGAATCTGGAATCACCACCATTGGCGTCCAAAATTCGGCCAGCGAGTATGGGTGTCGCGATGACAACGGCGGACATGACGAGTTTTACTGCAACCCCCACCGGCATAACGTACGACAGCAGCGCCAGCAGCATCGTGCCGGTGAGGTAGGGAGTAAGCAAGTGGATTTCGAAATGTTCTATGAACAGCGGATTTTCGCACCAGATCTCCAGAAGTGCTGTGGCTTGTGCGGCTTGTGCGGGAAGGTCGACACCAGGAAGGAATCTCGAAAGCCAAAGTGGCATTACAGCAAGCAGCAAGGCCAGATAAAAAAGCCGCTCATTGGCGAAGCTCAAGTCAGAGTGAAACCTATTCATAGCTCGCCGTCACAAGAGTGAAGAGTCTATTTCGCACGTTCAAGTTCGAACACACGCGCAAACGCAAAATCACGCTCGTCGTCAACGCGTACTTCATTGATTAGCCTATAGGCGCTGGGAAGCTCCGATGCGAACGCCAGTTTGACGAACAGTGGAGTATTATTCGCCTTAATGACATCGATCGGTGTCGCCTGTACGCCGTTCGGCCCCGAAATGAACACATTGTCGAGCCTGACAAATACATAACGAATACTTGTTTTTCGAACCAGCTCTTCCGGCGTCATATGCAGGTACGCGTCAACCTCCTGCAATTTCTGCATGTGCAACGGCGTCATCAGGAAATTGTTGACGATGACACTGCATTCGGTGTGGTAACGAATCTGATGCCCATCATCCGCGAGGGCGAGAACCGTGCCCGGCGACTCGGCGCAGGCACTGGCCAGACCAGGATACAAACTTCGTGTCGCGGCATAATCACGATCCAGACCCGGCGGTGCACGCTTGAATAATTGCTGTCTTATCGGTGGTTGCAGGGCAACGGCGAGAATAGCTAACGTGAGGGCGGACGTTACCAATGTCGATGCATTCGTTTTTTGTCGCACACCATCGATGACCAGCAAACTACCGAAGATAATGGCCCAGGAGCCGAATGGGTGTAGCCGATACTGCAACAACATCAGTGTGATACCCGATATGATCATGACGGACAGGTACACAGTGGCAGGCTTGGAATTCCCGAACACCTTGATAACGTGAAGAATCACGAGCAGCGGGGCGGCCAGAATCAACCAGCTATACAGTGACGTTACCCACGCTACGCCGCCCGGCTCAAACATTCGGGATACGGGGCTCTGCACTTCGCTGATGTTCTTGACGATTTCCAATTCGCCAGACAGAAACGCGGCGCCTGTTGAGAGCGTCGCGAACAGGGGCGCAAGCATCGCTATGCCGGCTGCAGCCAAGAGCCCGACGTTATATTTGCTGAAGGGACGCAGCGCGAAAAATACCAGGACAAGCGCACTGACTAAGGAAATGTACAGGTGAAACCACGACAGTGTCCAGAATTCGAATTGCAGGTCGCGAAATGGTGCAGAGGGAAGGACAACAAGCAGTGTTAATCCGAACAATGTCCCGGCCAGCCACAGCAAACTTTCTCGCGGCAGAATTATTGATTGCAGCCAAAGCAGAAAGATCGCTGCAAGCACCGGGATCTGCAGAATGAACAGTCCATTGTGGAATGCCGTGGCGATGCCGAGGACTGTTCCCAGGGCGACAGCATCCCTGGTCTTCTGGCGCTCGAAAAATCTCAGGCCGAGCAATACAGTCAATAGTACAAACGTGAGTTCGACGAAGTGGTGGTCTATGAGCCCCAGGCCATGCAGATTTTGTGTCAGGGGCAGCAATGAAAACGCCAGCAGTCCGATAGCGGTAGGTGCTACGCTGAGGCGGATTTCGCGTGCAATCAACGTCAGTAAGCCGACGTTGACGAAAACCCAGGCTACCGGAACGTAAGCCAGAAATTTCATCGGCTGCATATCCGGGCGCACCCACAGGCCAACTCGAAGTGACAGCGCCAGGAGGAGATCGTAAGCCCATGGCCAGTTGAGCCAGCTGCCTTCGGGAACGTGGATCATCGTGTCGAACTGGTAGAAGCCGCGAACGCCGATCGCGGCGTCAATGATGCGGCGCGCGTGATAAAAGGAATCATTACCAACGGGTATGTACTGACCGTCCACAAAGCTCGCCGATGTATACAGCATGGCGACGGCGACGGTGACCAGCGCGAAAACAATCCAGGCGACCCAGTAGTGCAGCGATTTGTTCATTGGGCCTGGTCCGGTTTGCGAGCAACGACAAAAACGTTCTTTCCCAGGATCCGGCCCAACGGCACAGACATCAGGCGACTCAGCGGAAACAGGGCCCGGTCATAGAAGCGTACGAGTTTCGGGTTAAGCGGTGCTGGCTCCTGCTTGTCGATCAGCTTAAGAGCAAGTGTCGCAAGAAAACCCAGCGCGTCGGTGTAGGCGCTTTTTTCAACAACGAAACCCGCCGCTTCGACCAGATCAACGAGTCCACGCAGGCGGTAGCGGCGGTGATGACCGACGTGTGAGTCCATCGACGTGAAGAGGACGCTGAACGCGGGTACATAGACAAATAGCCGACCACCGGATTCGAGAACGCCGAACAGATCGTCGAGGGCGCGGGCATCGTCTTCAACGTGTTCAAGGACATTCAGCGAAAAGACATAGGAGATGCTGCCTTGTGGTAGCTCCGAAATATCCGAATATGCGTTGAATCCTTTTCGAACGATCGCTTCTCGCGAGGCAGGTTCGGTTTCAACACAGTGCACGTCCTGCATCGGGAGACCAAGGCAGCCGCTGAACGTACCGATGCCTGCGCCAAAATCAACGACATTGTCTGCGTCATTCGAAAAGCGGCGCACAAGATCGCAGAGAAATTGATTGTAGTTCCTGGCTTCGGCCATAACTTCGAGATTTTCGCCGCCGTGCGGCGGTTTCCCGATCGCCGGTTTTTGATCGGCGCTACTCATGTCTGGCCGTGACGAAACACGAGATGCCGGGACGCGAAAAAGTTGAATACGAGAGCGACCGACGCGGCCAATGCCAGCGGCATTATCGGCCAGCTTGCAAGCGTATCGAAGCGATAAACAAGCCACAGGAAAATGCCGAGATTGAGCATCGCGCCGATTCCGTTCACGACGGCATAGCGGGTCCACTCGTTCATGGCCCGGGAATCCCTGCTGTTGGAAAATGTGATTTGCCGATTCAGGTACCAGGTCACTGTGACCGCCGCAGTGAACGATACAAGTCGCGCGTGTAAAAGGCTGAAATCGAACAGGCTGTGCAGCACGGTAAGAATCCCGCCGTCGACAAAGAATCCGATCGAGCCGACAATAAAAAATCGACCAGCCTGGTGAGTGACGTTGCCGGACATCAGTCCTGCCGCGGCAAGCCGCGACGGCTCTGCCCGAGCCAGGTCAGACCGAGATAGTGCAGTCTTTTCGCCTCGCGCCGGCCACGCGCGACAGAGTCCACGATCAGGCCGGTCGCCAGAGCAACGAAGGCCAGCACCATGATGATGGCGGAAAGGAATGCGGTAGGAAACCTCGGCACGAGGCCGGTATCCAAAAACTCAAAAACGATCGGTATGCCGAGTGCAAAAGACGCCAGGGACAAAATGCCGCTGACAATGGAGTAAAAGAAAAACGGCCGATAGTCTTTCGTCAGAATCATGATCGTCCACAGGATGCGCAAACCATCTCGCCAGGTATTGAGTTTGCTGCTGCTGTCGTCAGGCCGCTCTTTATACGGCGTATCGACCTCCGTCATCGGAATGTTCAGTGACAGGCCGTGTACTGTGAGTTCGGTTTCAATTTCGAAGCCCGTCGACAGGGCAGGAAAAGATTTCACGAAACGTCTCGAGAACACCCGGTAGCCCGAAAGGATGTCCGCACAGCGTTCGCCGAACAGCCAATTGACGATGCCCGTGAGCAGACGATTGCCAAATTGGTGGCCAAAGCGGTACGCGTTGTCGATACTGCTTACCCGGCGGGCGTTGACCGTATCGACATGTTCGCTTAGCAGCGTATCGACCAGTTTGCGAACACTGGACGCATCATAGGTATCGTCGCCGTCGACCATAACGAAGACCGACGCCTCAATATCCGAAAACATGCGACGTACGACATGGCCCTTGCCTTGCTGCGACTCGCTGCGGACAACGGCACCCGCTTCAGCAGCGACTCGTGAGGTATCGTCAGTGGAATTATTGTCGTAGACGTAGACTGTCGCATTCGGCAGTTCACGGCGGAAGTCACTCACGACATTTGTAATCGTGACTTCTTCATTGTGACAAGGCACAAGGATTGCGATCTCGAGATCGTCAACCTTCATAGCAGTACAACTCCGCGCAACTCCGTATCAATCGTCGCTATTGTAATCGACCCGCGCGACGCGGACTGAGACCTTGTCGACATTGACCCCCAGCGATGACGCGGCGCTAATCAGTGCGGCCTCCTCAAAGCGCAAGCGTGACGCCCAGGCCGAAGACTGGCAAATCAGAACAAGCTCGCGGTCGCCCTTGATATTGGCGGCAACCACGCTGCCCCTGAGGTTCTCGGGCAAAATTTTTGCCAGTGCCTCAGTCAGCTCGCCCATTTCGCGGGCGCGCTTGACGATGGCAGCTAACTCCCCGTTTCCCTTGGGATTTAGCAGATTTCCGAGCTGTTTAGCGGTCATAAAAGTGTGACGTAGTTGGCGAAATCGGCTCTATCGTGGTGATCAAGGTCACCGTTCGAGCGTATTGATGTTGAAATGAAAACCGACATTATGCATAGTTTCGCACACGATAAGGGCATACCTGCTGAAAGGCGGGGACGCAAATCCACCGGTCTAAGGGAAATATTCCTAGGACAGCGGGGCTACCGAAAGATGATTGACTGCGAGTTAACAACCATAATTGTCAAAGCGACTTGCAGCGCTTATCACAAAATGTTAAGCAAAGTGCTTCCGGGACGTAATTCATGAACGTCGTCATATTTGGCAAGGGGCTGGGTAAGCCTCGACAAATTAATCTGACTGGTCTGTCGGCCGGGCTGATTGCATTTGCCATTGTTGGCGTATTCGGCGCGATGAGTTACTCGGTTGGTTACTGGTATTCGTCGAAGACCGGTTCCGGCATTAGTGTCAACGAACTGGCAATCCTCGGCGATGAGCTGCGGATGCAGCAAGACAGCATCGCAACGATCCGCCAGGAAAACGAAGACAATATTGACGCGCTGGCTATTCGCATTGCCCAAATGAATGCACGGGTTATCCGCCTTGACGCTCTCGGCCGCCGTCTCACGGACATGGCAGAGATTGAGGACGGCGAGTTCGATTTCGAATCGGCGCCTGCATTGGGTGGCCCGGAAGAGCCGGTCGCATCGGGTTCCAACGTTGCAATACCGGATGTCGTGGTGGCGATGGCCTCCTTGGACAGCCAGCTGAGCAATCGTGAAGCGCAGCTCTGGGTACTCGAGGGAGTGCTGACGAATGAGAGTCTGCAGAAGCGCGTATACCCGCAGGGGCGCCCCGTGAATTCCGGCTGGATCTCATCGTATTTCGGCAAGCGTACCGATCCGTTTACGGGCAAGCCGGCCAATCACACCGGCATCGATTTCGCGGGCAAGCACGGCGCCGAAGTGTCCGCTGTTGCTGACGGCGTCGTCACCTGGTCCGGTGATCGCTATGGCTACGGTGTCATGGTCGAAATCAACCATGGCAATGGTTATGCGACGCGCTACGCGCACAATTCAGAAAATCTCGTTGTCATCGGCGACGAAGTGAAAAAAGGCCAGGCAGTGGCCCTCATGGGCGAAACCGGTCGTGCGACCGGCCCGAACCTGCACTTCGAGGTCCTGCGTAACGGCACCCGCGTGAATCCGGTCAATTTCATCCGCGATTCCTCGAAATAGGCCAATTTCAATCCGCATTCCTTCCGGCCAACAATTCGGCCGGATTGCTTGTGATTGATTTTTTTGCCCACAAATCGCGTCTTTGCATTCTAAATAGCCACCCAAAACCCTAAAATAACCCGCTTCGTTTTGCCGGCGCCGGATCGCCGGGATCGCCATATTCCAGGAGTCCTCAGTGGCCAAATTATTGACCCGTATTTTTGGCAGCCGCAACCAGCGGCTTTTGCGCCAATATTCGAAGGTCGTCGACAAAATCAACGGACTCGAAGAAGAGCTGCAGTCCTTAAGCGACGAGCAGCTGCGGGCGAAAACGGCCGAATTCAAATCCCGCGTCAAGGATGGCGAGACGCTTCAGGACATTCTGGCCGAAGCCTTTGCCGTGGCTCGCGAAGCCTCAGTGCGCACAATGGGTATGCGTCCGTTCGATGTGCAGTTAATCGGCGGCATGGTTCTGCACGATGGCAACATTGCCGAGATGCGGACCGGTGAAGGCAAGACGCTGGTGGCGACACTGCCATGCTATCTGAATGCGCTGAGCGGTAATGGCGTGCATGTCGTCACGGTCAACGAATACCTGGCGCAGCGCGATGCTGACTGGATGCGACCGATCTACGAAATTCTCGGCCTGACCGTCGGCGTCTCGAAGAGCGGCCAGACCCAGGAAGAAAAACGTAATTCCTATGCCAGCGACATCACCTATGCGACGAACAATGAGCTCGGTTTTGATTACCTGCGTGACAATCTTGCGTTTTCAACGGAGGACAAGGCGCAGCGCGCACTGAATTTCGCGGTGGTCGATGAGGTCGATTCGATCCTCGTCGATGAAGCTCGTACACCCCTGATCATCTCCGGGCCGGCAGAGGCCAGCACAGAACTGTATGCGCAAATCAACAAGCTTATTCCGCAGCTAACGCCGCATGAGGAAACCGGCGAGCCCGTGAACTTCGACATCACGGCCCGTAAGGTAACGTTGAGTGATACTCGCGGCATGAGCGTCGTTGCACCCGGCAGTGACGACAACGTCATGGATCTCGAGAGCGCCATCGCGATCGCAGACGAGCGTGAAGCCGATGTCGTCCTTGTCGACGGCAGTGACAAGATCGCTGCCTGCAAGCTGGTCACGCGTGGTGACTACACGATTGACGAGAAAGCGAAACAAGCCCATGTGACCGAAGAGGGAAACGAGAAAGTCGAGCAGCTGATGGCCAAAGCGGGCCTGCTACAAGCCGGCGAAAGCCTCTACGATGCGACCAATATTCGTCTCGTTCATCATCTCAACGCGGCGCTTCGCGCGCATGCCATATATCAGCGCGACGTTGACTACATCGTCAAAGACGGCGAGATTGTCATCGTTGACGAATTTACAGGCCGAACGATGGCGGGTCGTCGCTGGTCTGATGGCCTGCATCAGGCGATCGAAGCCAAGGAGGAGGTCTCGATCAAGAGCGAGAACCAGACCGTCGCATCGATCACGTTCCAGAACTATTTCCGGCTTTACAACAATCTGTCCGGCATGACCGGAACCGCCGACACCGAGGCCTTCGAATTCCAGTCGATTTACGGGCTTGAGGTCGTCGTGATCCCGACGCATCAGCCCATGGTCCGTGACGATCAGCCGGATCTCGTCTACCTGACGGAGAGAGACAAGTTTGAGGCGATTGTCGAGGATATTACGGACTGTCGTGAGCGTGGCCAGCCCGTGCTGGTCGGCACGACGTCGATTGAGACCTCGGAACTGCTGTCCGATATCCTCAAAAAGCACAAGATCAAGCACAGCGTTCTCAATGCCAAGCAGCACGAGCGCGAAGCAACGATCGTACAGAACGCGGGACGTCCCGGCGCGATCACGATCGCGACCAATATGGCCGGTCGCGGTACTGACATCGTTCTGGGTGGCAATCTCGACGCGGCCATTGCCGACGCAGGCGAGGGGGCAGACGAGGAAGCGATCCGCAGCGAATGGCAGGAACGCCATAACGCCGTCCTGGAGTCCGGCGGCTTGCATATCGTCGGCACCGAGCGGCATGAATCACGCCGTATCGATAACCAGCTGCGAGGCCGTTCAGGCCGTCAGGGCGACGCAGGATCGAGTCGCTTCTACCTGTCGATGGAAGACACGCTGATGCGCATCTTTGGCGATCCTGAACGTACCAAGTCATTGTTGTCACGGGCCGGAATGCGCGAAGGCGAAGCGATCGAAAGCAAATTGCTATCGCGGCAAATCGAGCGGGCGCAGCGCAAAGTTGAAGCGCATAACTTCGATATTCGAAAGAATCTGCTGGAGTATGACGACGTCGCGAATGATCAGCGCAAGGTCGTCTACCATCAGCGATCGGAACTCATGGATGCGGACGAGATCGAGGAATCCGTTGCGGCGATTCGCGAGGAGGTCGTGTCACTTACGGTTGAGCTGTATATCCCGCCGGGCAGCCTGGATGAACAGTGGGATACCGAAGGCTTAAGCAACGCGCTCGAATCGGAGTTCGGCCTCGATGTCGACATCGGCAAGATGCTGCGTGAGGATCAATCAATAAACGACGACGGGGTTCGAGAGTATTGCGTCAAAGCGGCCGACAAGGCCTATGCCGCCAAGGAAGAGGCCGTCGGCGTCGAGCTCATGCGCAACGTCGAAAAACAGATGATGCTGCGGCAATTGGATCACCATTGGAAAGAACATCTCGCGGCGATGGACCATTTGCGGCAGGGTATCGGTCTGCGCAGCTACGCACAGAAAAATCCGAAGCAGGAATACAAGCGCGAAGCGTTCGAGATGTTTGGCACGATGCTAGAGCAGGTCAAACACGACACGATCAGTTTGCTGGCGCGCGTCCGAATTCAGAGCGAACAGGAACTGGCCGAGATGGCCGAGCAGCGCCGCCGCGCCGAAGCAATGCAGTACAAACACGCACAGGCGTCTGCGCTCGGCGATGGCGTACCGCAGCCCGGTCAGCCGCAAGGCGAGGCAGCAGCCGATCCGATCGGGACCTTCGTTCGCAGCGGCCGCAAGGTCGGGCGCAACGAGGCCTGCCCCTGTGGTTCGGGCAAGAAATACAAGCAGTGTCACGGCAAGCTGACCTAGAGCGACTCAGAGTCGTAGCCGGCATCCTCTGCGACGCAGAAGGTCGGGTCCTGATCACCGAGCGCGTCGACGACGGGCCTTTTCACGGCTTGTGGGAGTTTCCAGGAGGCAAGATCGGCCAGGATGAGAGCGAACAGGCGGCGCTTGCACGAGAGCTCGGAGAAGAAATAGGGGTCGAACCGCGATTAAGTCGGCACTTCATGAGCCTGCAACACGACTATCCTGACCGACGCGTCTCCATCGACTTCTTCCTCATCACCGAATGGCGCAACACACCCAAGGGCCTCGAAGGCCAGCAACTCCGCTGGATAAAGACCGAAGACCTGGACGCTGAGCAACTGCTACCTGCAGACCTACCCGTCATAGAGGCGCTGAGAAGTCTGTAAGAGCTGCGAGCGTGGTGCTCCTCGACGTCATGGCTCGCTCCGCTGCGCTTTACTTCTGTCGAAGAGCACCACGCTCGCAGCTCCAATACAGCAGTCCGATCTGGGTGTGCTCGACTGCGAGACGTAAAGCGAGCGTAGCGAGGCTCGAGCAGGCGAGTACCCCGGAGTGGACTGCTTGATTCCTTGCGTACAGGTTTGGCTAGCAGATGCTCAGCTGAAACGGCACATCGTGACCGGTTTGCACAGCGCGCCGATCAATCGTCGACCATTCAAGGAAGCGCACCGTAAACCGGTGCTGACTGCCGCTGATCTCCGGAAACAGATTGGTCCCCTCCGCAAGATTGACTCGCAGCAGGCGGCAATTGACGTCCTTTTGCATTTTGTGCTGATACATTCCATTAATCGCGAGTTTGTCTGCAGGCTGCGCGCTTTCACGAATGAGCCACAGCGATTCAGTCACGGCATCACATAGCGGTCGAATATCATTGATCCAGACATTGAGATCTTGCTCGCGCCGTTCGTACGCCTGTCGCAACCAGTGGCTGTACTCCGGCAGATCAAATTCGCAGGTACCGCCCGGAATGGCGCTGCGGTGTTTGATCGCGTTCAGAAACTCACTGTCTTTAAGAGACTGCAGAAAGCTTGTGCCTATTTTCGAAACCTGTTTGCGGCTCACTATCAGATTGTGAACCAGCGTCTCCAGGCGACTCGAGTCCACCCCCGGTTGGCTTTGAAATCGCTCCAGCGTCGTGAGCTGATGATCAAGCTCTTTGTGGACTTCGCTGCGGATATCACCGCGGGAAAGAATTGCAAGAATCTCAAGCAAGGTTGAAATCGTGGCTCGCGTGGCGAAATCGTTTTCTATCTCACTGTTGTAGAGAATCTGCTGGTACAGGAACTCAAGTCTCAGGAAAGTTCGCATGCGCTCATTGAGCGGTTGCTCGTAAAACGCGAGTTCCGCCGCTGTCTGAGCGGCAATTTTTCCTGCCGGTTTCGCCATCGTCGTATTCTGCGCTTGTACCGTTTACGGAGCAAATGACTAAGTCGTAGGAGCTGCGCTTGCGCTGCGATGGTCGCGCTGCAAGCAGCGCTCCTACCGGGAGGTCAGTGCCAGGTATTGCTGATGAAGCGTCTTGACCTGTTCCAGCGTCGCCGCCAGATCGCCGTCGTTGTGTATGACATCGTCCGCTATCTTGAGTCGCTCGTCACGGGTGGCCTGCGCGCTGAGAATACGGCGTGCCTGGCCCTCTGACTCTGCGTCACGGGCCATCAGGCGCCGTATCTGGGTATTTTCCTCGCAATCGACCACCAGAACCCGGTCGATGAATTCCCGGATGGGAGACTCGGTCAGCAGCGGCACCACAATGAGCTGATAGCGGCCACCCGCGTTGCTCGCCTGCTCGAAAGCCATTGCCTGAATTCGCGGGTGCAGTATGGCCTCCAGGCGACGTCGCGCGTCGCTATCGGAAAACACGAGGCGGCGCATGGCGCCGCGATCGAACTCGCCAGCTTCGTCAAATATCTCGTCGCCGAATTCGTGGCGAATATTCTCAAGCGCGGGCTCGCCTGCTGCGACGACATCGCGCGCAATCACGTCGGTGTCGATGACAGGCACACCGAGGTCCGCGAACAGGTCGGCAACGGTGGATTTGCCGCTTGCGATGCCACCGGTCAAACCGATGCGCAAAGTCGAGTCGCTGGACTCTGCGGCTTCTTTGCCCACTTAGAAGGCGAGATCAAAGTAAAGGTTTTTGATCTGCTCGCCCCACAACATCGTGATCCAGCCTGCTGCTGCCAGATAAGGTCCAAACGGTATTGGTATCTGCCGGTCGCGACCGCGAAACACGATTAACGAGATGCCGACGACGGCGCCCACGACCGCCGACATCATTATGATTAACGGCAGCTGCTGCCACCCGAGCCACGCGCCGAGAGCGGCAAGGAGCTTGAAATCGCCGTAGCCCATTCCTTCCTTGCCCGTGATCAGCTTGAATAGCTGGTAGACGCTCCACAAACTGAGGTAGCCGGCAAGCGCACCGATGATCGCGTCGCTGCTCGAAATAAACAGCGTCTCACTGCCCGCTACCGGGCTAAACAAGCTCATACCGAGACCCATCCACAGGAGTGGCAAAACGATCGAATCGGGAATGAGCTGGTGGTCGAAATCGATCATTGTGATTGGCACGAGGCACAGTGTGAGAACGATGCCTGCGATCGCTTCCCAACCGAAGCCAAAGTGCCAGGCGACGTTAGCGGCCAGCAGGGAAGTTACGGCTTCAACGATCGGATAACGCGGCGAAATCGAGTCATTACAGGCGGCGCACTTGCCGCGAAGAACGAGGTAGCTGATAACCGGGATGTTCTGCAATGCGCTTATGCGACTGCCGCAGGCGCGACATCGTGATCGCGGGGCGATCAAGTCGAAGCGGCCATCAGGAAGGTCTTTGCCCGGCGTTGCTAAGAGTTCCTTGCTCTGTTCGCGCCAGTCGCGTTCCATCATGACCGGGAGGCGGTAAATCACAACGTTGAGAAAGCTGCCAATCAGGAGCGTGAACGCGAAAACGATGGCGATAAAAGCGGCGGGGGACCCGCTCAGCATTTCGAGCATTCACTGTCTCCGAAATCGGTTGCACAAATGGAAACGGCGTCCGGAGTGTCCTCCGTACGCCGTTTTTTTGCAAATCAAAGCGTGGCTTAGACGACCGCTCCCAACTTGAAGATCGGCAGGTACATTGCGACGACGAGACCACCGACGAGGACACCCAGAATCGCCATAATCATCGGCTCCAGCAGTGAGCTGAGGTTGTCCACTGCGTTGTCGACATCCTCTTCATAAAAGTCTGCGACCTTCGATGACATGTCATCGAGCGAACCGGATTCCTCACCAACCGCGATCATCTGAACGACCATGTTTGGAAACAAGTCGGTGTTTTCCATCGC
>Ga0255056_10000285_pt1 | contig 14399 bp, 19 predicted proteins | sample Cases_109_1_MG_FD_183639 | JGI IMG/M metagenome (GOLD analysis project Ga0255056, IMG submission 183639) | Seawater microbial communities from Amundsen Gulf, Northwest Territories, Canada - Cases_109_1 | ecosystem: Environmental > Aquatic > Marine > Gulf | place: Canada: Northwest Territories... | reverse complement strand
TCTTCGGTTGTAACCATAAAATGCCCTCTTTGTAGCCTAATTATAAAGCTTTTTTTAACACAAATGTTTCGCAAACGTTGCAGGGGTATCGAAGCCCGGTCAACCGAGAAGGACTCAAGATTATGACAATAGGAAATCCTTTCCTTTAGGGGTTCGTGGGTTCAAATCCCACCTCCTGCACTATATTAAAAAAATTCTGAAACAATGTTTGTTAAAGTTGAAAATTAAAAAACTAGTGTAAATTTAATTCTAAATCTCAATATTTTTTACAGTTCTCACAGAATGTTTTGATAACTCTTCATGAAGTTTTGCATGTGGTTCCTCTTTGAAAGTAAGGTTACACCTAAAACATTTCCATGCTTCTACACTCAACCACATTAATACGACATTTTTGAATATAAATTTATTGCATGATTTGTTCATTTTTTTGAAAAACCCAACTTGTTATTTGAAAATCTTGGAATAATTTTATGAACTAACTATTTTCATCAATTTTTCACCGAACAAATACGAAACAAGGGTTTAGATTTACAACTGGGGTTTTCAAAGGATAAATTGGCAGATATTTTTGAAACAATTGCCGAACTTTCTTACCTTGGAGTATTACTACTGCTAATCGGCGTAAATGCAGCACCCCTTTTGATGCCGCCTACTTGGATAGTACTTTCATCATTTTATGCTCTAGATCCCACCCTTGATCCAATTTGGCTTGCATTGGTTGGTGCAACAGGCGCCACAATTGGAAGATTCGTTCTAAAAAGAATTAGCCATCTTTTTCGAAGGTTTATGGGTTCTCAACAAAAAAATAATCTTGACATCATTGGAAATTTTTTGAATAAACGAAAGTTCGGATACGTATTAACATCATTTGTTTTTGCGGCTACGCCCCTTCCAAGCAATATGCTCTTTGTTGCATATGGCTTAATGCGAGCAAAAAGCATTGGGCTTTACATTGGTTTTTGGATAGGACGTGTAATATCGTATTACATTATGGTTTCAATTAGTCAGGTTGTATTACTTCCTTTTTTGGAATTATTTGAAAATCGATTAATAGGTATTTTGATTGCAGATGCACTTGGAATTGGCGTAGTGATATTTTTCACTTTTATTGATTGGGGGCTTTTGCTGACCCAAAGAAAATTTAAACTAAATAAACCAAATTTTTGGAGGTTGTAATTTGGAGATTTTTCCAGAAATTTTTTCTGATGTTAAAAAAAGAATGAAAAAAAATGATCCTGCACACGACTTTGAACATGTCATGAGAGTTTTTTCTAATGCAGAAAAAATATGCAAAAAAGAAAACGCCAACAAAAAGCTAGTACTTTATTCTGCGTTATTACACGATATAGTTTCCTTTCCTAAAAATGATAAACGTTCTAAAAATTCTTCTACTAAAAGCTCTTTGGAATCTAAAAAAATTCTATCAAAATTTCCCTTTACTGATAATGAAATTAAAATAATTTCAGATGCAATCGAAAGTCATAGTTTTTCAAAAAATAAAAAAGCAAAAACACTGGAGGAAAAAATTTTACAAGATGCAGATAGACTTGATGCTATTGGTGCAATTGGTATTGCAAGAACCTTCGCATTAGGTGGTTCTGAAAATCGTTCATTTTATAATAAACTGGATCCTTTTTGTTCAAAGAGAAATCCTAATGATAAAAATTGGATACTCGACCATTTTTACAAAAAACTTTTGCTAATTGAAAAAAAGATGAATACAAAATCTGGCAAATTTGAAGCAAAAAGAAGAACCAAAATTATAAAGAAATTTCTATCTGACTTGGAACGAGAAATCTAGCCATAATCGATATACCTGTTATACCTTTTTTCAATCTCAGAGTGTTTGCCCTGCCTAATTTTTTCAATTTCTTCCTTTTCTCTCCTTTGAATGTATTTTGTTATATCAGTGAATTTTTCAGAGACTGGATATGATTCCAAAAGAGGCTTTAGCATGTTAAAGTATTCAATAACCTTCTCTCGAAACTCTTGCCGAGTTGGTTTTTTTATCTCACTTAGCCTAAACCAAATTACTGCCCAGCTGGCGCCAACTACATGAGGTAATAAATCAAAGGCACGTTCCATCTCAAATCGTTGGTCATCTCTTAAGCTATTCATGGAGAATTTTTGCAGCAGTTTTTGCAAAATAGGTTACTATCATATCTGCTCCTGCTCTTTTAATGGAATAAAGAATCTCTGAAATTATTTCATTTTCATGAATCCAACCTTGTTTAGCAGCACCTTTTACAAGAGAATATTCCCCAGAAACACTATACGCTGAAACTGGCACATTGAATCTTTTTTTGGTTTCTGCAATTAGATCAAGATAAGCTAGTGCAGGTTTTATCATAACAATATCAACTCCCTCGTTGACATCCATCTCGACTTCACGCATAGCTTCTCTTGCATTGCTGTAAGGTACTTGGTAGGTCTTTCTATCACCAAACTTTGGTGTACATTCGGCTGCATCTCTAAATGGTGAATAAAATGATGATTGATGTTTTGCAGAATGAGACATTATTGCAACATCAGAAAAACCTGCGTCATCTAGTCCTTGTCTTATTGCAATGACTTGACCATCCATCATTGCTGATGGTGACACGACATCAACTCCTGCCTTTGCCTGACTAGTTGCAATCATTGCCAATGTTTCAATGCTGGAATCATTATCAATTTTATCATCCTTTACTAAACCACAATGACCAGCTGAAGTATACTGACATAGGCAAACATCAGCCATGATCGCAATTTTTTCTCCAAAGTTTTTTCGTACTTGTTCAATTGCTTTTTGTACAATTCCATTTTCATCAAAGGCAGAAGTTCCTTTGTCATCTTTTGTTTTTGGAATTCCAAATAACATGATTGCAGGAATGCCCAAATCTGAAATTGTTTCTACTTCATTATTGACTTGATTTAGAGGAAGCCTTTCAAATCCAGGCATAGATTCGACAGGAAATGGATTTTTCAAATCCTCTTGGACAAAAACAGGACAAATCAAATCCTTAGGAGATAATCTTGTTTCTTGAACTAATTCACGAATCTTTTCGTTTTTTCTTAGCCTACGTAAACGCCTGTTTGGAAAAGATGACATGCTAAAAATTCATTTTTTTGTAATATAATCCTAGTCTGGAAAATTATTCTTTTTTGTTGTAATCAAAAAGTTTGGATGCTGCCTCTAACAAATCTGGGTTTCCTTTTTCGGAAGCTTTTCTAAGATTGTTCATAGGTGCAGAAACAATACTTTCAACAATTGCCTTACTCAACTCTTCAATGATTTTAACTCGTTTTTCATCAGTTTCACCTAACATTTGAAGTGCCTTTTGCAATTCTATCATTCTTAATGAATCAATATTTTTGAATACCTCTTTAACAATCGGTTCTGCATCTAGACTATTCATTTTGGCTTCTACTATTGGTAATTCTTCGCTAATTATATTTTCAGCTGTTGTGATCTTTCCTATTCGTGTCCTCATGTTCTTATCAACCATTTCTGCAATTTGGTCTATATTCATTAGTTTGATTCCAGCAATAGTTGCCACTTTTTCATCAACGGTTCGGGGATTAGATAAATCTAGAATCATTTTTCCTTTAGGGCTTTGTTTCATTGCTTTAATTATTCTATCAAATGTTACAAGAAAATACGGAGCAGCTGTTGCTACAAATATTACATCATATTTTTCAAAACCTGTAATCACATCTTCAAATCTAATTGGTGTTCCTCCTAGTGTTTCAGAAAATGCTTTTGATCTCTCTAATGTCCTACTAGACACTAAAAACTGGTATTCACGTTTTTTGAGAGATTTTGCAACAAGTGTTGCAGACTCTCCTGTTCCAATTAATAAAATATGTTTTGATTTTAGATCATCTACATTTTCTTCAGCAAGCTTTACTGCCATCGAACCAATTGAAACTCCCCCCTGATTAATTCCAGTAGAACTTCTGACCCGTGTACCTACTCGAATTGCCTTGTCAAATAATGTGTTGAGATGTTGACCTGAAATTTTTCTTTCTCTAGCTGATGTAATAGATTTTTTTATCTGACCAAGTATTTGCTCTTCTCCAATCACCATTGAATCCAAACCTGAAGTCAGCTTTAACAAGTGATCGAAAACTTCGATATTTTCGCTTAATTCAAGATTTTCTTTGAAAGCATTTTCTTCAAGACCAGAAAGTGACGCCCATGTTTTTTTGATTTTTTCAATATCAAAATTTTTTGCTGCCCCAAACAACTCAACTCGATTACATGTCTGAAGTATGACAAACTCTGTTAACCCTGCATGTTCTTTGAAGCGAGAATATGCATCATCCATATCCTTGAAAGTGAACCTTTCTAGAACATGAATTGGTGATTTACGAAAGGTAACTCTTGCATTAATTATGTTTTTTTTCATTTCCAATCCCTGAGCATCAACATCGCCCGCCTCTGTGCATTTTTGATCTTTTCGTCTTTTATTAACTGTTTAATCTTAGAATCATTCAAAACTGAATATAGAAACTTTTTTCTCTCCTTTTGGTTTTCTATTTTTCCCTTTGCGGCATTTCTTGCGATGTGCTGAAGTTTGATTTGATAAATGTCTTCATTAGTGATTTGTTTTTTGAAGATTTTTTCTGCTTTTAGCTTTATTTTTCTTGCCATGGCAGGACTCCTACCACCAGTTGAAATCGCAATTTGAACGGTATCTTTAATGTTAATTACAGAAGGATGGGCAAAGTCACTTACATCGGGATCGTCTGCTGCATAGGCATAACACCTCAACTTTTTTGCTTTTTGAACAATTTTTCTGTTAAGCTCTCTATCATCAGTTGCTGCCATTACTAGAAATGGTTTGTACTGTGAAAGAAAAGACACTTCATTTAGTTTAACTTTTTTATATTTTATTTTTTTTTGTTTAATGTAATTTGATAGCTGTGAATTTAACTTGTCGCTAATTACAAGGATTTTGCAGTCCTGGGTCAGAAGAGAATTTACTTTTTTAAGACCCTCAGCTCCTCCTCCAACGACTATTGCCAAGTTTCCTTTGAGATTAAGATCTACAATCAATGTACATGCATCTACGGTTAGCACATTTTAACGTAAACGTGATTTCATATGTCTTTTAGTAACTGTTTTTTCTTTTGCTGAAACTCCTTTTGAGATATTATACCAGCTTTTTTTAATTTTCCTAGTTTTTCTAAAACACGAAGATTTTCTTCAGGGGAAGATGATTGTTTTAATTTTGCAATCTTGGATTTAATCTTTTTTTCACTTCTACTTCTTATCTTGTTTGCCTCAACTTCGGCCTGTTTTTGTAATTTGGCAACCTCTTTTTCAGCCTCCTTTCGAAGTCGTTTAGCTTCAACTCTAGCTTGTTTTGTAGTAATTATACCAAGTTCAATTCCTGCATCAAGAGCTTCATCTGCCTTTTTTATTCCATCTTGAATTGCTTTATCCGCAGTACCCAAAAATTTTGAGAGATACCCTCTTTTCTTAACCATATTGAAATTCAGATAAGGGTTGCTTTAAACCAATTGCGTATTTTCATAAAAACCTAGTTACATTTTTAATTGAATAGCAAAATGCTTTGATATTGACTATAGATACTCTGGACAAAGAAATCCTTAATGAAATCCAATGGATCTTCCCACTAGTTTCTAAACCATATCATGAAATTGCAAAAAAATTTGACATCTCAACTGATGTTGTAAAGAAAAGACTAACAAACCTAAAACAAACTGGTATATTGCGTCAACTCAGCGCAATTTTTGATACACGCAGATTAGGATACAAAAGCTCTCTTGTTGCACTGGAAATAGTACCTGACAAACTAGACTATGTGGCACATCAAATTAATCGGCATCCTGGTGTAAGTCATAATTACGAACGCAATCACCAGTTTAATCTTTGGTTTACTTTGGCAGTTCCACCAGGATCTGATCTAAAAACCGAAGTTGATAAATTCTCAAAACTTGCAGGAATTAAAAAAACTAGATTGCTTCCAACAATTCAACTATTCAAAATTGGAGTAAAACTTGATATGATAGATGAAAAAAAACATGAAGTTAAACCTACTGAAGAGAAAAAGAAAATTAATTATGTAAAATTTGTGCCAACAGAAAAGGACAAAGAGTTTATTCGAGAACTTCAAAAAGATTTGGAAATTGTTGATAGACCGTTCTTAAACACTGCCCAAAAACTTGGAATTACTGAAGAAGAACTATTTCAAAAATTAAAGCATTATGAAGACATTGGAGTGATGAGAAGATTTGCAGCAATTCTTCGACATAGAGATGCAGGTTTTATCGCAAATGGAATGATTGTGTGGAAGGTTCCTGATGATCGAATCACCGAAGTTGGAGAAACTTTAGGTTCTTTTCCACAAGTTAGTCATTGCTATCAAAGACCAGTCTATAATGATTGGCCTTACAATGTTTTTTCAATGATCCATTGTAAATCCAAAGATGAAGCCAAAAACATGGCAAAAGAAATTCAAAAGGTAATTCATGTTGATGAATACAACATTCTCTTTAGTTCCAGAGAATTCAAAAAAACTCGTGTTGAATATTTTGTAGAACACGATTTCAAATTGGAAGAAACAATTCCTGCTTAAATTTTAATGATAACTTTTTTAAATCTAGAATAATCCTATCAATAAAGTAAAAACTGCAAAAATAATTGCAGAACCTACTCCTAAGCCAAAAATTATTTGACCGCCATTCATGCTGTTTGCGGAGTTGCTTTTAGCTCATATGATGGCCATTGATTATACAAATTAGTTATTTCTTTCATATCTGATTGGTTGATATAATTTCCATCAGAAATTGCTGCAAATTTTTCAATTTCTTCAACGCTAATAACTGTTGGAAATACAGATGAAACTGATTTTTTTGACAAAATAAACTTGATTGCCAACTCTATAATGTTGAGGTCGTTTCGTTCTGCAATGGGTCTAAGCTGTTCTACTTTTTTTAATGCAGATCTTATCCATTCGCCTTTGCGTACTGAACGGTGGTCTTTTTCATCAATTTTTGTATTTTCATTAACTTTTCCTGTAAGAATGCCTGATGCATCAGGTACACGAACTAAAACACCAACATTTTTCTTTTCAGCATTATCCATTAGCTCGTTTCCAGGGGTTTGCTCAAGAATGTTATATACAGTTTGAATTGCAGAAATGTTTTTGCGTTCCATCGCTTCCTGTCCTTCTTGAGTCCAGCCTATTGCTGGCCCTAAAGCCGCTTGGCATGTTTTGATCTTACCTTCTGAGATCTTTTTGTCTAGTGTATCAAATATAGAATCATCACGAATGTGTTGTAATTTTGGATTGTGCAAACCATAAACATCTACGTAGTCGGTTTGTAATCTCTCTAAACTTTTATTCAAAGCATGATCTGTAAATTCAGGATCAAATTTTTGGGGAAGTTCTTTGTGTCCGATTTGGTCCACATCTTCAAAATCATAACCATATTTTGTTGAGATAACTACTTCGTTTCGCATTCCTTTGAAAACTTCTCCGATTAACCGTTCACTTTTGCCTTTACCGTACATATCTCCAGTCTCAAAGAAATTAATTCCTAGATCATAGGCTTTCTTTAACATTCGTTTTGCTTCATCTTCGTTGATTTCTTTTCCCCACCAATTCAGAGCAATAGTCCAAGCTCCAAATCCAATTTCAGAAACTTTGATCCCACTTTTTCCTAACGTTTTGTATTTCAATTTACAATCTCCTTGAATTTTTTTAATTTTGAGTTAATCTCTGAATCATTCAAAACTGGTTGTCCAGCTGGAAAGTCTTCATTTATGTCTATCCAAGATTTGCATCCCTGATATTCAGATTTTAAGGGAATTTCTAATTCAGATACCTTGAAAATTTTTAGAAAAACAACCTTCATTGGTTTTTCTGGCATCCAATTCATTCTTTCTTTGATGTACTCATCACTCCAAATGTGAAATGGAGACAAAGACTTGATTTTTTCTTCAGAAGAAACATCAGCTTCGGCTAAAACTTCAGCATACGAAGAAATTTTGTTATGACCATTTTTTGGATTATTTTTTTTTACGTCATCAAAATAACCTTGAAAGTTTGGTTTGAGATGTTTGAATTCCTGATGCTCATATGTAGGAAATAACAAAAATTTTTTTGATTCCACATTAAATCCAGAGGCAGTTTCAAGAATACCTCCTTTTCGTAAAATTATGTTTTGGTCACCGTTTTCTAAAGCTTTGACGACAGTTGCCCACTCTTTTAGTGCATCCATTATCCAAGACTGGAAATTAGAGGAATAATATCCTTTTTCACGCAAACAATCATGGGCGTATCTACCTTGACAAAAGTTGAAACCTTCGTTCCTCTCAAATCCATAATTAGATTTTGAAATGCAGGTAGGTCATCTGTTTCAAACGCCAACATAAAGTCTGCATCATCAATACCAAAAGAGTATGTAGTGTTAAGAACTACTTGAGGATATTTCTTTCCAATCTCAATGTGTTCTTCCATCAATTTCTGTCTTTGTTCAACTGGAAGAAGGTACCATTCTCTTGTTTTAGTAAAAGGATAAACTATAACGTATCTTTTTGGTTCTTCACCTGCAATAAAAGAGGGAACAAGTCCTGTTTTTGCATAGATAGACGGTCTTGTACAAGACAAGTATACTTGAGAAGGTGTGATATACTTTCCAAAAACTGTAAGGTAAAGTTTCGAAATAGCATTTTGAATTTCTTCAACTGATTCTGATGCAAACCAAAACAAAAAATCAGCGTCATCTCTGAGTCCCAAGGTAGAATAGGATCTAAATTTGATACCAGTATTTGTAATAACATTTTCTACCTCTTTTGCAGATTCTTCTTTTGCTAAATCTGCCATCCACCTCCATTTAGGATCTAATTTAAAGAATGAGAAATTGAAAAAATATCTTCTTTCTGCATCTGGGCTAGATTCCATGCCATCTTCTCTTGTACTATATGAATAAAAAAGTACTCCTCATTTTCAGCTCAAAATTTTAAGATATTAATTTTTGATTTAGGAAGAAGTTTGGTTTTTGGTTATCCACTCGTATCCTTTTTCCTCTAATTCGTTGGCCAAAGATGCATCACCACTTTTTACAATTTTGCCATCAGCAAAGACATGAACATAATCTAGCTTGTCAAGAAAATTCAAAATCCTTGCATAGTGTGTAATTAAAATTGTAGTAGAGTCTTTTCCTGAAACATTACTGATTGATTTTGCAACAGCTTGCACTGAATCAATGTCTAGGCCAGAGTCGGGTTCATCCAAAATTGAAATATTTGGTTTTAGGACAGCCATTTGTAAAACTTCAGACCTTTTCTTTTCACCACCAGAAAATCCCTCATTAAGATATCTTGATAAAAATTCATCTTTAAGTCCAACTGCGTTGATATTTTTTTTCAAATAATTTTGAAATTCTCTTACAGTGATGAAAACCTCTCTTTCATCTCCTTTGAGTGATTTACTTAACGCATTGTAAGATGTTCTCAGAAAATGAGAAAAACCTACACCAGAAACTTCGGTTGGATATTGAAATCCCAAAAACAATCCTTTTTTTGCACGTTCATGTGCTTTGAGCTTCAAAATGCTTTCTCCATCAAGTAAGATATCGCCTTGTGTTACCTCATACTTTGGATGTCCAAGTAATGTGTATGCTAAAGTACTTTTACCAGAACCGTTTGGGCCCATAATTGCATGAACCTCTCCTGGTCCTGTTTTCAAATTAACACCTTTGAGAATTTCCTTACCTTCTCGTTTTACATGTAAATCTTTTATTTCCAAGACTGTCATGAGTACCCTTACTTTTTTTTATTATATAATACAGACGAATTTTAGGCACTCCTAACCTGCTTTATTCTAAATTTCTAGAATAATTTAAAAATAAAAAAGGGGGGGATTTAGATTTTGGCAAGTGATGGTCGAAGAGTCACTTTCAATTTATAACAAGTTAGGATTTCCTTACACCTGTTTCGGATAGTAACTTCTGTTACTCCTGCAACACTGGAAACATCCCTTTGGAGGACATTTTGACCAAGTAGTACTGATGCAACATAAAGATATGCTGCAGCGATTCCATTTGGTGCTTTTCCATCAGCAAGGTTTCGATCCTTAGTTTTTTCTGATATTTCCAAAGCAAGTCTTTCTACTCGTACATCTGTGTGAGTTAGGTTTGCAATTTTTGAGATGTACTTATCCATTGTAACTACTGGTGCTGTAGCGTTTCCTAGCTCCATCACCATAGTTCTGTAGTAACGTGCTGCAAGTTTTGTTTTAGCTCTAAGATCTTTTGCAGGACATACGCCTCTGCAAATTTCTTCAAGGGATCTTACTACGCCGCATTGTTTGCATGCCATGTAAATCGTAGCAGCAGAAATACTAACTACAGATTTTCCTTTAACTTCAACCTTTCCATCTAGGTTTCTGTAAACAATGGATGCTGTCTCAAGCACATTTTTTGGCAGAGTTAGAATTTTGCATGTCTCTCCAATTTTTGATAAAACATTTGATAGTCTTCTCTCCCTTGGAGATGAAACTCTAACTCTTTGCTGCCACTTTCGTAGGTTGTGCATCTGATTGACTACTTGGGAATTCAGAGATTTTCCACTAAAGTCTTTGTTACTAATAGAAATTTCTGTAGTTATTCCCAAATCGTGTTGGGAATAAGTCGTTTGACCAGTTGCTCTAGCTAATTTCATTCTCTCTTCAAGATCGTTGCTTTTTGTTTCTGGACCATGGTCTGCCATTTGTTCTACAACGACAACGCCGCATGCAGAACAAATTCTTTCACCATTCTGAATGTCATCTATCAATGAAGACTCACATTCAGGACAGCATTTTTCTATTTCAAGTAAGTTCATTTTTGTTTTCTCCTGAATTTTTTGAATTTGTTTGCAGAAATAGCAAGTGCAAAAACTTTCTTGCCTGTGTATTTTTTTACATTGTTTGTTAACGGAATTGCAGATGCATACGGTTGTGCAACCGGCCCTATCATTTCCGTAACTTTTGCAATCTTAGTCCTTTTTTCATCACAAAGTATCTGACCTTCTTCAACTGTTTTTTTTAGTCGGACGATAACTCTACCACTATTGGCTAAGTGCAATATCTCGCCTACCTCCTGCAATAAAATCTCAATTATCTTATAGTTTTCATAGACTTCTGTCAACTTTACTTTAGCTTAAAGCTAGATCAGATCTTATTTGGAGTGTTTTGCTCTTTTAGAAACTAATTTTTCTGAAATTTTGTTTAGAATTTTTGTCTTGGCAGAATTTTTTGGCAAAACAATGTATCCTGATCTGACATAGGGTCTTTTTGGAAATCTAACTTTTTCATTTGTTTCTTTGAGCTCAAAACCTGCAGCTTTTGCTGCATCAATTAATTCTTTTAACGATGGATCGAAAACACATTTTTCTTTTCCAAGTTTTCTTCCTTTGTTTCTTGGCAGTGTTTTGTTAAAATAATCAAGCCAGATTACGACATGCTCGTAATCTTTCATTTAATCACTTTAGAAGAATTGCATTAACTGCACCGGACTGTCCGGGCTTTGAAACAACTTTGCACTTTCCTTCTTCTGTTTCGATTATTGCGCCTTTAGAAATTACTCCACGTCTTTGATAGTCATTGTTTGTTGGATTTTCTAAAACTCTAATAATCTTTGATTTTTTTACTTTAGAATTAGGAATTGCCAAGTTAACAAAATCAATTGTCTTTAAAGCTGTTTTTTGATTTTTTCCACGAACTTTTCTTGTCACAGTAGCTTGTGGTCCAACTAAAGCTTCATTTGGATATCTATCAATTTCATATTTTCTACGAGTTCGAAGTGGAATTCGTCTTCCTCCTGTTAACTTACTTGTTGCTAAATTCTCGATGGATTTTCTCACGTTAAGCATTTGATCTACTCTAATTTATACAAAACGCAAAATTCCACCTTACACTTTGTAAAATTGTCGAAAAGAGGTATTTTTGAGATTAAGTCAGGACGAAACTACTTGAGGAGGCGGTACTGTAACGGCGGGAGTTTTTCTAACTCTTTTGAAAAGCTTTTGCCGGAGAGTTTCTGAATCACCTTGAATACCAAAATATTTTTGAAATTTTTCTGTAGTGTTGTAGATTTTTAATCGTCCGACATTTTGTGCTGCAATATAATCCAGCTGTCTTAGTTCTTTTAGATGAATATACACTCCAGAACCTCTAGTCTCTACCAACTGTTTTGAAGAAATTGGTTGTGAATATGCAATGTACGAAAGAGTTTTTAGTGCAGCTTTTGGAAGAATTGGTTTTGAAGCATATCGTCTAACTGTTGAACTGTATTCTGGTTTTAATTGAAAAACATAAGAACCATCTGGGAGTGTTACAATTTCTATTGCCTTAAACGATGTTTTTGCTTTTTTCATAATATTCGTAAGAAGATTTAGGGTCATTTTTCTTGATTCTGTGCCTGAGGCCTTGATTAATTCCTCAATACTTAGGGGCCTTCCAGCTGAGTATAATGCGGCTTCTAATCTTGCAGTTGCCTCATCTTCATTTTCTACCTTAGGCATGATTCAAACCCCTTCATAATCTACTTAAGAGAATCCTTTTCTGAACCTTGATCAGGTTGTGAAACATCCTCTTTAAATACAGAAATTATTATGTCGTCATCGACCTGTTCGAGTTCAACCTTTTGATCCCTGGCTAAAAATAATGCTGCAAAAAAGCACCTTATAGAATCAATGGTGTCAAGTTCGGAAGTTATTTCTCTTAAAATACCTGTACCAGTTGGACTAATCTTGTTCATGACTAGTTCTTCATATTTGCCAATAATCTGTTCAAGAGAAATAAAATAGTCCTTAAAGTTAGGAACCTCTACAGGTTCAAAACTTAACTGTCTTCCTTTTCTCGAACTTGGGTTTGCAATTGTTCCGATAAGGTTTTCGAGTAATTCTAGAAGCTCATTTAATGTAACTGGATAAGTTGATTCATGCCTGTAAGGCATGTTAATCAATTCAATATTCACATCAGTTCTCTGTCTTAGAGGTTCTTTTTCCATTGCAGCTTTTTGTAATGCAAAGATACTTTCTACCTTCATTCTATGAATGAGTGAGGATGACAATGCAGCCATACCTGCAATACGAAGATCTTTTTTTCCTGTTTGATTTAGAATTTTTATTAGCATCTCTAGAATTTGAATGATGTTAATATCCCAAACATCCTTTTTAGCAATAGAAGCTGGATTGAATAGAACGTTTATCGGAGCTTGTGATATACTCGGCTTGGATATTTCTTCTGTCACATTTGGAATAATTTTTTATTCAATAATATCTAGGGGCTCTATTTTTTTGTCCTTGCCTGTCAACTCTTATATTATTAATAAAAAATCAATACCCCATTGAAGGCAGCAAGAATTGTAGAGCCAAATAAACCACTTCAGGTAACTGAACTAGAAACTCCTAAAGCTACTGGAAATGAAGTCATTGTAAAAGTAAAGGCAGCTGGGGTTTGCCATAGTGATTTGCACCTATTGGAAGGTGGATACGATTTAGGCGATGGAATATTTTTGAAAGTTACTGATAGAGGTGTGAAATATCCTGTGACTCCTGGTCATGAAATTGTTGGAATGGTTGCTGAAATAGGAAGTGATGTAAAAGGAGTTTCTGTAGGTGATAATGTACTAGTTTATCCTTGGTTAGGAGAAGGTGAATGCCCTGCATGCAAAGCAGGCAATGAAAATCTTTGTGATGCACCAAAGTCAATTGGTCTTTTTCAAGATGGAGGATATGCAGAAAACGTCAAAGTTCCTCATTACAAATATCTGGCAAAAATTGATGGACTTGATTTAGATGCGGCAACATCACTTGCATGTTCAGGTCTTACAGCATATACTGCTGTGAAAAAAGCAAATGTAAACTCTCCTGAATTTTTGGTGATAATTGGTGCTGGCGGTCTAGGCCTGATGGCCATACAACTTGCTAAAGCAATAACAAAGGCAAAAATCATCTGTGTCGATAATGATGATAAAAAATTTGATACTGCAAAAAAAATGGGAGCTGATTTTGTTGTTAATACAAATGTTGTTGGTTCTGTTTCAACGGGGGGAGGAGGAGTAGTTGAAACAATAATTTCTATTTGTAATGGTAAAGGCGCAGATAGTGTTATTGATTTTGTTAATGCACCACAAACTGCAAAGACTGGGCTTGCAGTTTTACGAAAAAGAGGTAATCTAGTCCTTGTTGGACTCTTTGGTGGCTCCATCAACTTGTCATTAGTAACAATTCCTCTAAAATCACTTACAATTCAGGGTGCATATACTGGAAATTATGATGATATGGTTGAATTGATCGAATTAGCAAAGAAAGGTGTGATAAAACCAGTAATATCAAAAAGATATTCTATTGATGAAGCAAATGAAGCACTTGAAAATCTTAAAGCACGAAAAATTAT
>Ga0255056_10000284_pt1 | contig 14446 bp, 13 predicted proteins | sample Cases_109_1_MG_FD_183639 | JGI IMG/M metagenome (GOLD analysis project Ga0255056, IMG submission 183639) | Seawater microbial communities from Amundsen Gulf, Northwest Territories, Canada - Cases_109_1 | ecosystem: Environmental > Aquatic > Marine > Gulf | place: Canada: Northwest Territories... | reverse complement strand
TAGATGTATGCATGACATCTCAAAAATCCTTGTTGTAATCGATCCGACGGTCGAGAAGCAGCCGGCGATGCTCCGTGCAGCGTGGCTCGCGCGCGCGACGGGCGCCGAACTCGAATTGCTGGTTTGTGATTACAACGCCTATTTGAGCGGCGACCCATTGTTCGACTCACCGTCGCTCAATAAAGCGCGCAATGACCTTATAGCTGGCCAGTCGAAGCATCTTGAAGAGATTTCGGAGCCGTTCCGCATGACCGGCATCGTCGTAAAGACGGCCGCCGTGTGGGATCACCCCCTGTACGCGGGCATTGTTCGTCACGCGATGGACAGCGGCGCAGAGTTGGTCGTCAAGGACACTCATCATCATTCGGCTCTCGCCCGGGCACTATTTACAAATACAGACTGGAACCTCATCCGCACTTGCCCCGTGCCACTTTGGCTGGTCAAACCCAATGTTTTCGCCGAAGCGCCGGCGATTATCGCGGCCATCGACCCAATGCATGAGCACGACAAGCCAGCCGTCCTTGACGACAAAATTCTTCAGATCAGCAAGATGCTCGCTGGCAATGTCGGCGGTACAGTGCACGCTTTCCACTCTTATGATCCAAGTATTGCGGCTGCAACGGCGACCGCGAACGCTTACATCCCGGTATCACTGCCGTTCGACGAGATCGAGCAGCAGATGCACGAGAATCATCAGAAACGTTTCGCTGAAATTGCGTCATTCCACGGCATTGAAGACCGCAACGCACATTTGATTTCGGGACTGGCGCATGAGGAGCTGCCGATCGTTGCCAGACAAATGAATGCAGCGGTCGTGGTCATGGGCGCGGTGGCGCGAAATCGATGGAAACGATTGTTTATCGGCGCCACGGCCGAGCGCACCATGGAATATCTGCCTTGCGACCTGCTGGTCATCAAGCCCGAGTGGTTCCGAAGTCCGGTTGAGATGGATTCGCACGAAGCCGCCTGAATCGAGACCCGCGGAGCGGTTTGGCAACCTTTGGCCCTAACGGCGTTGACTGTTGGCTAATCCGGTCAAGCTGCACCCATAGGCACGTAGGTAAATTCCGAGAGTCTCTAAGCATCACTCCGTATGGAAAAAAACAGTGCACGAGCCTAATTTGTCTGCATTGGCCAGGTGGTCTGGCGCGTTGTGTTTTTGGAGTCATCATGAAGAAAATCTCGAAAATTCTCGCAATAGTCGATCCAACGGCTGAAGAACAGCCGGCGATGCGACGTGCCGCATGGCTCGCAAGCGCGACAGGCGCGGAACTCGAGTTGCTGGTGTGTTACTACAATGAATATCTGAGCGGTGACCGACTGTTCGATTCGCCATCTCTCGAAAAGGCACGTGCCGAAGTCATTGATCTCCAGGCCCAGCATCTGGACAAGCTTGCAGATCCGATTCGAGAAAGCGGCGTCCTGGTTAAAACAACCGCCATCTGGGACCACCCGTTGCACGACAGCATCGTGCGACACGCAATGCTTACCGGTGCGGACATCGTTATCAAGGATACGCATTATCATTCAGCCCTCGCCAGAGTGCTGCTGACAAATACCGACTGGAATCTCATTCGCATTTGCCCGATGCCGCTGTGGCTGGTCAAAGACAATGCATTTTCAGATACACCGGCGTTCGTCGCGGCCGTTGATCCAATGAATGCCCACGACAAACCGGCAGCGCTCGACGATGAAATTATTCATGTCGCCAAAATGCTCGCCGATAAGGTCGGCGGAGCGGTTCATGCGGTCCATTCCTACGATCCACGCATTGTCGTTGCAACGGCGACAGCCAATGCCTACATACCGATATCGCTGCCACTCGATGAAATTGAGGAGCAAATGCACAAGAGCCACGGGAAGCGCTTTCGCGAAATCACCTCGTTTCACGGAATCGCAAATGACAAATCGCATCTTGTTGTGGGATTAACCCACGAAGAGCTTCCGAGGATGGCTGAGCTGCTGAATGCCGACGTGGTCGTGATGGGCGCCGTCGCTCGTAATCGCTGGAAACGACTTTTTGTCGGTGCAACCGCCGAGCGCACCATGGAACATCTGAACTGCGACCTCCTGGTCATCAAGCCCGACTGGTTCCAGAGCCCGGTTGAATTGGAGACGTACGAAGCCGCCTGAAACGAAACCCGCGGAGCCGTTTGGCAACCTTTGGCTGCCGATATGCATCCAAAGCAGGTAGCTGGAGTGAAAGCAGGGACCGATATTGGTGTAACCTGAGAACGCTCCGAATTTTTGAAGTGTTGTCATGTCTCTGCTGGCCGAACTCAAACGCCGTAAGGTTTTCAACGTCACTGCCGCTTATCTGGTGGTGGGCTGGTTGCTGACTGAGGTATTGACGACCGTTTTGGAGACTGTCGGTGCGCCCGATTGGGCTGCACGTGGCGTCATTCTTGCGTTTGCGCTCGGCTTTATCCCAACCGTCGTACTGTCCTGGGTCTACCAGATGACGCCGGAAGGCATCAAGAGAGACTCGGACATCCGCGATGACGAAGACCTGCGCCTCGGCAGCCGTTCTTTCGATTACTTGCTGATCGCGTCTGTTGTGGTCCTTACGATTGGCGTCGCTTTTCTGGGCTCGCAATCTTCGATAAGCGGGAAGACCAGCAATTCCACCGCGATCAGCAGCGCTTCAGTCGCCGTGTTGCCGTTCGTCAACATGAGCAAGGACAAAAGCGAAGACTATTTTTCAGATGGTCTTACCGAGACGCTACTGCACATGCTGGCTCAGATTCCGGACTTGAAGGTGGCCGCGAGGACGTCGAGCTTCGCGTTCAAGGGCCAAAACCAGGATATCCGTGAAATTGCCGACGCCTTGCAGGTAGCGCACATTCTCGAAGGCAGTGTGCAGCGCGCCGGCGACAAGGTTCGCATAACAGCTCAGCTCATTCGCGCAGACGATGGATTCCACGTCTGGTCGTCGATCTACGATCGCACCTTCGACGACATATTCGCCATCCAGGACGAGATCGCTGTGAAGGTCGGCAGCGAGTTGTCGCAGACCATTCTCGGCAGTAATGCGAAAGACGTATCGAAGGGCGTCGGTACGGTGTCAACCGATGCATACGAACTCTATCTGCAAGCGCTGGCGGGACGCGCGACGTACTCGTACCGAGGTCTGCAAGCGTCAGAAAATCTGCTCAAGGGCGCTCTGGCTATCGACCCGACGTACCTCGACGCCAAAACAGAACTCGCCAGCAATTACCTGCACCAGTTTGAGACCGGCTTGATCGACGAAGACGAGGCGAACTCGAAAATCCTGGCGATGACCGATCAGGTACTGCAGGCGCGCCCTGACGATCCGGCCGCAACGGCGATTAGGCTGTATACAGAGACTCGAACTGTCTCAATGCATGGCGCGGCCGCGAAATTGGCAGATGCGATCCGCCAAATGGAGCGCCTCGTTGCCGATAATCCTGCTGACTATCAGATTCGTGCGTTGCTCGGCCGCTCGCTGCGTCACGCGGGGCAACTAGACCGTGCACTGGAGATTCTTCTCGACGCATTGCCCAACGACCCCTTGAATCCGCAGATTCACTTTGACCTGGGCGCCGTGTACCTCGACCTGAATAATATCGACGATGCACGCAAGTCACTTGAGAAATCGCTCGAATTAGAGCCTCAACAGCCAAACGCACTTATCCGCCTGGCTAACATCAATCGGCGGAGGGGCGATGCTGCAGGGTATGTACGGTTGCTGTTACAAGCACTGACAGTCGACCCACAGGACCATGAGATTCCCGGATTCATTGCTTTGTTTCTATACGACCTCGGTCTTCAGGAAGAAGCCGATGACTTTCGCGACCTGGTATTCGCGATTGCCCCCACCAAAGACATCGCCTATCAGATCGAATTGGTTCGAGCTAGAAAGGCCGGAAATGAATTCGCCAGTGTAGCGAGCGCCCGGCGAGCCATCGAGGATGACATCAGTGGTCGCCAGTTCTCTTACACGGGCGCCGTTCAACACCTCATGCGTGTCGCTGCAAGAAATGGCACCGTCGACGAGGAAAGTGCCTGGCTGGAAATGCAAGCGCCGGGAATTCTCGATGTTGACCGTGAGCCTGCGCCGGCGAAGTACCGCGGGGCCCAGATCGTCTCTTTGGATTCGTGGTATACGACGCTGTCGAGACAGGAACTCGTGCGTCGCATTAATTTACTTCAGGCCATCGGCGCAGGTTTCGGCTTCAATCCGTTCAACGACCCCAGTTTGCAGATGAGCGCTCTGGCCATGCGCGGCGAAACGGATGAGGCCATCAAGGTCGGGCTGGATTCCGTGTTTACCGATTCCGTATTGTTGCATCTGGACTGGCAGGCTTCCATTGACCTTCCGCACTTCAGCGAAATGGGGACGGACAGCCGCGTTCAGGAAGCGATACAGCATTGGCAAACAGAACAAGACACACAGAGCCCGCTAGTGAAAAAGTATCTTGCGGACGTCAGCGCCGCGCCTTAAGCACTGACAAATTAGTCTCGCGTCTGCTGCTGCGACCGCCTGATCGTGATCACGCAAATGCCCGGTAATACAGGCGTAGCGACGCGACAATCAAAAACATTCCGAACAGCATGGCGAGTTTTTTCTCCGAGAATCCATGCGCGATTCTTGCGCCCAGCGGCGCTGTCACTACGGTCGCCGGTGCGATCAAGGCGAAACCGATCAAGCTGACATAGCCAAGAGAGGCCGGTGGGACGCGAGCGTCGCCAATCCCCGAAACGATGAATCCAAGTGTACCGGGCAGACTAATGATGAGACCAAATAGCGCGGCGGTGCCGACGGACCGATGTATCGGCTGCCCGAACAGGGTCAGCGTCATTACCGAGAAGGTCCCTCCGCCAATGCCCATCATGCTCGAAAGTCCACCGATCGCGGTTGGAATGACGGCCATCAACGGGCCGCGCGGAACGGATTCGGCGAGGTTTCGTGTTTTCGGAAACAGCGTCATCTTGATCGCGACAATCAGCGCCAGGGTTGCGAACACGATCGCCAGCGTATTGGAATGCAATTGCGACGCGAGGTACGCGCCTGAAACCGAGCCAATCAAAACGAACACGGCCCAGCGCTTGACGATATCGACGTCAACAGACTGTCGTGAATGATGCGCTCGCGCAGACGCTATCGATGTCGGAATGATCGTTGCTAAAGAAGTTGCAACCGCAACATGCATGCGAATCGCAGGATCCACCCCGAGAAACCCGAGCGTCGACTCAAGTACGGGAACAATGACGATCCCGCCGCCGATTCCAAACAACCCGGCCAGCACGCCGGCGACACAACCTGTCGCCAACATGGCAACAGCGAGTATCAGCCATTCCTGCATAGTTGCTCAGAGTGAAAGCGCAGGTGATCCTCAATGAACGTGGAAATAAAATAATAACCGTGGTCGTAGCCGTCATGAATGCGAAGCTCCAGCGGCAGACCACTGGTCGCGCAGGCCGCCCGCAGCAATTCAGGCTTGAGCTGCTCCTCAAGATAGATGTCGGCGCCGCCCTGATCGACCAGAATTCGCGACCAACTCGACGGGTCGGAAACATTGCGGGCCACTTCGCAGGCATCGTACTCGTGCCACCTAGAGGTGTCCTGGCCGAGGTAGTAGCCCAACGCCTTTTGCCCCCACGGCGAATGCAGTGTCGTGCAAATCGGTGCGAATGCTGACAAGGAATGAAACATGTCAGCGTTACGCAGGCCGATGACCAGAGCACCGTGACCGCCCATCGAATGTCCCGTCAATCCATGTCGCTTGCGATCGCCCGGAAAATTATTGAAAACGGCGTCCTGTAGCTCCGACGTCACGTAATCGTACATGTGGTAGTGGCGTGACCAGGGTTCCTCGCTCGCGTTGAGATAGAAACCGGCTGCCAGTCCGAAGTCGTAATCCTTGTCGGGATCATCGGCAACATCGTCGCCGCGCGGACTGGTGTCCGGAGAAACGAGCATGATGCCGAGTTCTGCGGCCACGCGCTGCGCGCCGCTCTTGACCATGAAATTTTCCTCGGTGCAGGTAAGACCCGACAGAAACGTCACGACAGGAACATTGTCGTCGGCTGCCTGCGGCGGCACGAATACCGAAAACTGCATATCGCAGTGATTTACGCTCGAGGCGTGACGGTAAAAGCCGATACGGCCGCCGAAGCAGTTTGTTTCGCTGATGGTTTCCAGGCTCATGGAGTCGGATTATCGAATCAAAGCTTATGGAATACCAGCGTGGCATTAGTGCCACCGAATCCGAAGCTGTTGCTCATTGCCGTCTTGATGCCGGCATTCTCGATCGTCTTGGTTACCAGGGGCATGCCTTCAACCTCGGGATCGGGGTCTTCAACGTTGATCGATGGCGCGATGAAATCGTTTTCGAGCATCAGCAGGCAGTGAATCGCTTCCTGAGCGCCGGTTGCTCCCAGCGAATGCCCGCACATTGATTTTGACGAGCCGAAATACGGCAAGTCATCGCCGAAAACGGTGCGAATGCCCTCAAGCTCCTTAACATCGCCAACCGGCGTGCTCGTACCGTGCGTGTTGATGTAGTCGATTCGAGTGTCGGTCGTTGCTTTGGCCATCTTCATGCAGCGCTGCGCGCCCTCGCCCGACGGAGCAACCATGTCATAACCGTCGGACGTTGCGCCGTAGCCGACAAGCTCAGCATAGATTTTCGCGCCACGTGCCAGTGCGTGCTCGTATTCCTCGACGACCAGCATGCCTGCCCCAGCGGCGCTAACAAAGCCGTCTCGTGCCGAGTCGTATGGCCTTGATGCCTTTGTCGGATCGTCGTTGTAGCCCGTCGACAAAGCTCCCATGGCATCGAACATGCTCGACAGGTTCCAGTGTTCCTCTTCAGCACCACCCGCAAAGACGATGTCCTGTTTGTCTAGCTGAATTTGTTCTGCCGCCGCGCCGATGCAATGGGCGCTCGTCGCGCACGCCGAGGTAATCGAAAAATTGACGCCCTTAATCTTGAACGGCGTCGCGAGACAAGCCGAAACCGAACTGCTCATCGAGCGTGGCACCATGTACGGGCCGATTTTCCGAATGCCGCGATTTCTCAAGGTGTCGGAACTGAAGATTATGTTCTCGCTGGAAGCGCCGCCCGATCCTATGATCAAACCACTGCGTTCGTTGGACACATCGCTCTCATCGAGCCCGGCATCCTCAATCGAATTGCGCATCGCGATATACCCGTACGCCGCCGCGTCACCCATGAAACGTCGTATCTTGCGATCGATCTCTTCCTTGATGTCAATGTCGACGCTACCGGAAACGTGGCTCCTGAGTCCCATTTCCTTGAAGGTCTCATTCGCGACGATACCCGAGCGGCCGCTGCGCAGGGAATCGACAATATCTTCTTTTGTATTTCCGATGCAGGAAACCGCACCGATACCGGTGATCACCACGCGTCGCATGTCTGTTCCCTAAAAGTTGTCGGTTGATGTAAACAAGCCGACGCGCAGGTCTTCGGCCGAGTAAATCTCACGCCCATCCACCGACATCGTCGCGTCAGCAATCGCCATCGTGAGCTTGCGCGAAATAACGCGTTTGATATCGATCTGGTAAGTCACGAGTTTGGCTTTCGGCAGCACCTGGCCGAAGAACTTGACCTTGCCGCAGCCAAGCGCCCTGCCGCGACCCTGATGGCCCGCCCAAACCAGGTGAAATCCGACGAGTTGCCACATGGCATCGAGTCCGAGGCAGCCCGGCATGACAGGGTCGCCTTCAAAATGGCACTCGAAAAACCACAGATTCGGGTTGATATCGAGCTCGGCCTTGATCTCGCCTTTGCCGTACTTTCCGGTGTCCGAGGTGATCAACGGGATGCGGTCCAGCATCAGCATAGGCGGAGCCGGCAATTTGCCGTTCGATATTCCGAAAAATTCACCTCGCCCGGCGCGGATCAATTCATCGTAATCGTAGGAATTCTGCCGTTCTGGAAGTTCGTCGATAGCTATTTTTTCTGGCATGTTCATGCGCTCTCCGGAGCGTTATCTGCCGCCCGCAGGACACAGGCGTGATTCTGTGATCAGATTTTACGCTTGGGTTAGCTTGCAGGCTTTTGATATTGCGCCATTCGGCATTGGCTATATTTTGTCGTAATCGAGAATGACGGACTTGCTCATCGGGCGTGACTGGCATGCCAGGACGAAACCTTTCTCGACCTCCCAGGGCTCAAGCCCGTAGTTCGTTGCCATCGTTACCTCGCCCTCGCGCACATGACAGCGGCAAGTCGCGCAGACACCGCCCTTGCAGGAGAACGGCAGATCAATTCCATGCTCCGCGGCAGCATCGACGATGTTGGCATCCGATTCGGCCATCTCGAAACTTTTCTTGTGACCATCCAGGATGACGGTCACGCTTGCGTGGTCAACGCCGCTGGGCGCCGCCACGGCCGGTTCGCGGCCGCGCTTGCGCGGTACGCCAAAGCGTTCGGAGTGCACGCAGCTTTTGTCCATACCGAGTTCGGTCAGCGCGTCCGTTACCGTCTCGATCATAGAATCGGGCCCGCAGACAAAGGCCTCGCCCGGCTGTACGCCGCGGCAGAAGGACTCATACAGCTCTCGCACCTTGTCGCCGTCGAGCCTGCCGGCCGCGATGGGAAACTCCTGATCCTCCTGGCTGAAAACGAATTGCAGCTGCAGACGATCCGGGTAACGATTCTTGAGGGCATACAGGTCGTCGATGAACATCGTTGTGGTTTGCCGCCGGTTGCCATAGAACAGCGCAAATCGACTTCCGGGCTCATCGCGCAACAGCGATGCGGCAATGGACAGTATTGGCGTAATGCCACTTCCCGCTGCGAAGCCCAGATAAAACTTGGCCTCAGTCGCGTCCGGACTCGCGTGAAACTGGCCAAACGGCGGCATGACATCGAGTCGATCACCAACGGCCAATTCTGACGCTGCGTACTCGGAAAATTTCCCGCCCTGCTGTACTCGAACACCGATTTCCAGCGGCCACTCACCTGGCGCTGAGCAGATGCTGTAAGTACGTCGAAGTTTCTTGCCATTGCGGACGATGCTGATTGGCAGATGCTGGCCCGGAAGAAACGCGAATTCCTCGCGAAGCTCATCGGGCACGGCAAGCGCGATGCGAACCGAGTCGCGTGTCTCGTTGCGCTTGCCAACGACGCTGAGTTCGTGAAATTGCCTCATGTCATATGCATTTGAAATACTCGAAGGGTTCGCTGCAGGCCGTGCAACGATACGATGCCTTGCACGGCGTCGACCCGAATTCACTGATGAGTTCGCTGGCCAGCGATTCGCAACGTGGACAGGCGATGAGGCGCGTACCGTCGAGCAAAGCACGTCTGCCGCCGCCTGCTTCTGGCGGCGCGATGCCGTACTCGCGCAGTTTTTCGCGGCCCACATCGCTTATCCAATCCGTGGTCCACGGTGGCGAGAGGCTGCGTTTGATCCGGATATTGTCGAGACCGCGTTGTCTCAAGGCGCTCAAAACACTTTTCTCGATCACTTCAGTCGCGGGACAACCGGAATAGGTTGGCGAAAGCGCAACGCTGACCTCGTCTCCAACCTCAATGTCTCTGACAATTCCCAGATCGGTAATCGACAGCACCGGAATCTCCGGGTCCGGGACTTCCGTCAGCCAGTCGAAGATTTGCTCTCGCGTGATATCAGCGACTACCAAGTTGCACCCGGATTGGCGCGCTGCAGATGCTGCATCTCGGCGATCAGATAACCGAGATGTTCGCTATGCTGACCCTGGCGGCCACCTTTCATGATGACGGCATTCTCTGGTGTCGTGAGTGTCGCTTCTTCGAGTACCGCCGCGACCTGCTTCTGCCATTTATCTGCAATACCGGCGAGGCCCGGACAGTCGAACGCTTCTTCGAAATGCGTATCAACAGTGTCCGCGGCGAAAAACTCACCCGAGAACCGCCACAGCTCATCGAGCGATTGCTGCACGCGCTCATGACTTTCCTCGCTGCCATCGCCGAGCCGGATGAGCCAATGGGCCGTGTGCCGCAAGTGATAGCGAATTTCTTTCTCCGCACGCGCCGCGATCTCGGCCAGCCGCTGGTCACCGCAAACAAGCAGCGCATCGAGTTGCAGCAAATAAAATGACTCGAATAAAAATTGCCGCACGATGCTATCGCCGAAATGTCCGTTCGGCTGTTCGAGCAATATCAAATTTCGAAATTCCTGACTATCGCGCAAAAACGCGAAGTCATCTTCAGTCCGGCCCCTGCCCTCGAGTTCGCCCGCGTAGGAATAAAACAATCGCGCCTGCCCGAGATAGTCGAGAGCGAAGTTGGCATTTGCCAGTTCCTCCTCGAGCTCAGGCTCGCCCGCGACACGTTCGACCATGCGCTGCGCCGTGATCAGCGCGTTGTCAGCCAATCGCAATGTGTAGGCGAGAAGCGCCTCGTCCTTAGTCACAGGTTTTCAACTCCGTCCGGAATGTCGTAAAAAGTGGGATGACGATAGATTTTGTCTTCGGCGGGTTCGAAAAACGCGGATGTTTCGGTCGGGTCAGACGCGACGATGCGCTCCGACGGTACAACCCAGATGCTGACGCCTTCCATGCGACGCGTGTAGGTATCGCGGGCATTTTCCAGTGCCATCTGATCGTCGGCCGCATGCACGCTGCCCGCGTGGCGGTGGCTCAGACCGGCTTTCGCCCGGATAAACACTTCGTAGAGTGGCCATTCTTTGTCGGTCATTACATTCGTCCCCATCAGGCCGCGGCGTGTGCGGCAATCAGGCCGCGGCTTTGGCGGCTTGTTTTTCGGCATAGATACGTGCCGCTTCGCGCACCCACGCGCCATCGTCCTGTGCTTTGTTTCTCGTCTCGAGCCGTTGCCGGTTGCACGGCCCATTGCCCGCAAGCACCTCAAAAAATTCCTGCCAGTCGATTTCGCCGAAATCGTAGTGGCCGGTTTCCTTGTTCAGGCGCAAATCGTCATCGGGAACCCGCAAACCCAGAAATTCGGCCTGCGGTACCGTGACATCGACGAATTTCTGCCGGAGTTCGTCGTTGCTGAAGCGTTTGATTTTCCAGGCCATCGACTGCGCCGAATGTTTCGACTCCGCGTCTCCCGGACCGAACATCATGAGCGATGGCCACCACCAGCGATCTAACGCGTCCTGTGCCATCGCCTTTTGCGCGTCCGTTCCGCGGCTGAGTTCGTGCATGATGTCGAAGCCCTGCCGCTGGTGAAAACTCTCTTCCTTGCATACACGCACCATCGCGCGCGCATACGGCCCATAGGAGCAACGGCAAAGCGGAATCTGGTTCATGATTGCGGCGCCGTCGACAAGCCAGCCGACAGCGCCAATGTCCGCCCAGGTCAGCGTCGGGTAATTAAAGATGCTCGAATATTTGGCCTTGCCGGACAGCAGGTCCGCGACCATTTGATTGCGCGACACGCCAAGCGTTTCTGCCGCGCTATAAAGATACAAGCCGTGGCCAGCCTCGTCCTGAACCTTCGCCAGCAGAATTGCCTTGCGTTTCAAAGACGGCGCTCGCGTCAGCCAGTTGCCTTCCGGCTGCATGCCGATTATTTCGGAATGTGCGTGCTGGGAAATCTGCCGAACCAGGGTTCGCCGATAGGCTTCGGGCATCCAGTCCTTCGCCTCTATCTTTTCCTCATCATCGACGCGCGTTTGGAACGCCTCAAGCTTCGCCGGATCTTCGATTCCGTCGCGTTTGGGGGCGGTTTGCCCTTTTTGATCAAGGCCTTGCGTGTACATGAGTAAGCTCTGGTGGTTGCCTGTTAAGTTCAGCCCGTTAATGTGTCACGGTTTTTCCCGATTTTCAAGATTTTATGTATCATTTTGACCAACATCGAGCAGCGGCTTGCCGATCGAAATGCAATGCCCGTAAAAATCCGCGACCGGCTCGTCGTTTTGATTGCTGATGGTTATGGAATAGTAGCCATGGCGGCCCTCCCGACGCTCCTCGGAGGCCGTTGCGGTCACGCGGTCGCCCATCTTCGCCGGCTGCAGCCAGCGGATACTCGCTTCTCCGCCCACGTTGATGAGATTGTAGGCATTGCAGGCGAACGCGAAGGCTGTATCCCCTAACGCAAACAGAATACCGCCATGACAAATACCCAATCCATTCACCATGTCATCACGAATCGTCATGCGCGCGACAGCAGAACCGGCCGCCAGTATGTCGACCTCGATGCCAAGCGCCCGGCTGGCCGCATCATTCTCGAGCATCTGCTCGGCGCAATGTTGAGCCAGTTCAAGTTCGTCCATTTTTCAGCTCCGGGCTTGTTGCGTGTCGAGTCCGCCGAAGCGGGACGACAGGCTTTTGTTCGGCGGCGGGAGCGGTCCATCCGCTGTTTCCATGAGCGAGCTAACATACTCGTCAGCCGCCTGCTGCAGTCCGAGATACACGTTCCGGCAGAGTTGATAGGACGCCAGTCCGTGCCAGTTGGCAGGCAGCAAACCGCCAGGCAACTGCGGGTCTCTGAGCAGTACCTTGCGATACTCCTGGATCAACATCGTGCGTAGCAAGAACGCCGTTTTTGGCTTAACGACAGCTGTTTTCCTCAGTTGCGCGAGGACGGGACGGAACATTTTGACGAAGTTCTCGTAACGCGCGTCGATGTCGTCCAAATTCCATCCTGACCGGGCGAGCCGGCGCATTGCCGCATCGCTTCTGATCGTTTGCGCTGACATGACGACGACTTCGTCTGCGAGGCCGAGGCGGCGCAGCGTGACATCGAGATCCGCCATGTCGGGCACCGGATGCGCAAGCACATTGGCTGACATCGCGCCAAAGCCGATCCAGGCGGCTTCTTTGCGCACGAGGTCCTTGTTGGCGGAATCGAGTCCCGAGAGAAGCACGAGACACCACGTTCCATCCCACTCTGAAGACGGTTCGGCATAGATGCGGTGCGTCGCCTGTTCGAAACGTTCGTGTCCCTCTTCGGTCAAGCTGTAGTAACTGCGCCGCCCAAGCTGCTGCGACTGCAGCCAGCCGTCTTTCGCCAGTCGAAATACCGAGGTGCGTACCAGGCGCTCACTGATGCCAAATTCAGCCATCGCCTGAATCAGGCTGCCAAGCCAAACAACGCCACCCCGCGGCGCAATGACATCACCAAAGACGGTCGTAATCAGCGAACCCGCCCGTACCGTGGGGCGCGATTTGAATTCATTGATAAGGCTGCGGCAGGCAGATTCCAGTGACATTCCTGGCCAAGCTTGAGTTAAGATCGGCCGACCGTACAATCTGATACTAAATAATACAAATTCTTATCAGATTCGTATCTTTAATCCAAAGCCCGTGAAACCCTGTTTATGAAACTTCAAAACTTTGTCAAAGACGGCTGGATGGATGGCGATGGGGAAGGACGACCCCTGCTCAGCGCCGTCGACAGCCGCCCGCTTGCGTCGATCACCAGTGATGGACTCGATTTTGCTGCGATGCTCGAGCACGCACGCACGATCGGCGGCGCCAACCTGCGCAAACTCACATTCCATGAGCGCGGCGACATGCTCAAAGCGCTTGCTCAATACCTCATGGAGCACAAGAAAGAGTTTTATGCGCTTTCGTCCGACACGGGCGCGACGCGCGCCGACAGCTGGGTCGACATTGAAGGCGGCATTTCGACCATGTTCGTATTTTCGAGCAAGGGACGAAGGGAAATGCCGAACGACCACGTCTACCTGGACGGGCCGCCAGAGATGCTCTCGCGCAACGGCACGTTTGTCGGTCAACACATTTTCACGCCAAAGCTCGGCGCGGCCGTGCATATCAACGCCTACAATTTCCCGTGCTGGGGCATGCTCGAAAAACTGGCGCCCACCTTGCTCGCCGGCGTCCCCGCCATCATCAAACCCGCGTCGAGTACCGCCTACCTGACCGAACTCATGGTCAAGCGCATCATCGCATCGGGAATACTACCGGCCGGATCCGTGCAACTCGTTTGCGGTGGCGTTGGCGACCTGTTCGATCATTTGAACTGCCAGGACACCATCGCGTTCACGGGCTCGAAATCTACCGCCGAAATGTTGCAGCAACATCCGCGGGTCGTCAGCGAGTCGGTCGCGTTCACGGCGGAAACCGATTCACTCAATGCATCAATACTTGGACCGGATGCAGGGCCAGGTACGCCGGAATTCGACCTCTTCATAAAGGAAGTTACTCGCGAGATGACGAGCAAGGCCGGCCAGAAGTGCACGGCGATTCGCCGCATCATTGCTCCGTCCGAAATGTCGGCCGACTTGGTTCGCGCACTATCCACAGCGCTCGGCGAGATTCGTATCGGCAACCCTGCGAACAAAGACGTCAACATGGGTGCACTGGCCAGCCAGGGACAGCGCGAAGAGGTGCGCGAGCGCGTTGCGGAATTGTCCAGCGAGGCTGAAATCGTCTACGGGGGAAGCGATGACTTTGATCTCATTGATGCGGATACGACCAAGGGCGCATTCTTCATGCCGACCTTATTGCACTGCGAAAAACCGTTGCGTGCATCAAAAG
>Ga0255056_10000283_pt1 | contig 14452 bp, 12 predicted proteins | sample Cases_109_1_MG_FD_183639 | JGI IMG/M metagenome (GOLD analysis project Ga0255056, IMG submission 183639) | Seawater microbial communities from Amundsen Gulf, Northwest Territories, Canada - Cases_109_1 | ecosystem: Environmental > Aquatic > Marine > Gulf | place: Canada: Northwest Territories... | reverse complement strand
TCAGAAACATCTACACTGGCAACCCCTTTTTCTTCTGCAATAACCGGTTTAATAGGTAAGTTATATTTGGTTGCAAACTCCCAATCTCGCTGATCATGTGCGGGCACAGACATGACTGCACCCGAACCATATTCAGCAAGCACAAAGTTTGCGATCCAAACTGGAATTTTTTCACCTGTTATAGGATGTATTGCAAGTAGACCCGTATCTATACCTTGCTTCTCTATCGTACTAATATTAGCTTCTGATACTTTAGTTTTTTTACAACCAAGAATAAATTCAGTAATTTGATTAGATTGGTCAGCAGCATACTTCGCAAGCTTATGCTCTGCAGCAATTGCAACATAAGTCACGCCCATTAATGTATCTGGGCGCGTGGTATACACATTTATTACATCTTGACCTTTTATTGCAAATTTTATTTCTACACCCTCTGAGCGACCCACCCAATTATTCTGCATGACCTTCACTTGTTCAGGCCATCCATCGAGTGTATCAAGGTCTTTTAATAACTCATCAGCGTAAGCTGTAATTTTAAGAAACCATTGCTCAATTTCTTTACGTTCAACCACAGCACCTGAACGCCATCCACAGCCATCTATCACCTGCTCGTTTGCTAATACAGTTTGATCTACCGGGTCCCAATTTACAGTTGCTTTTTTCTTATATACTAGCCTTTTCTCAAATAATTTCGTGAAAAACCACTGCTCCCAACGATAGTACTTCGGATGACAAGTAGCTAACTCACGACTCCAATCATATGCAAAGCCCAACCGCTTAAGCTGAGCACGCATGTAATCAATATTTTCATAGGTCCATTTAGCGGGAGGAACTTTGTTTTTGATTGCTGCATTTTCTGCCGGCAGTCCAAATGCATCCCAGCCCATAGGCTGCAGTACATTCTTGCCTTGCATACGCTGATACCGGCTGATGACATCGCCTATGGCGTAATTGCGCACATGGCCCATATGTAATCGGCCACTTGGATATGGAAACATCGCCAAGCAATAAAATTTTTCTTGCTTACTATCTTCAATCGCTTTAAAGGCTTGGATTTCTTCCCAGTAATCTTGAACAGAACGTTCAATTTCTTGTGGATTATAAGAGTTTTGCATACAGGTAGGATTCTACATTGCCAAAAGCTAGCAAGCTTACCAGCTAGAATCGCTTCATCTCAATATAAATACTGGAAAGAGCGATTATATAATACTGATGCTAAATTAAGTACCTAGCGACCATATACATCGTCATATCTTTCAATATCATCTTCGCCCAAATAAGTTCCAGACTGCACCTCGATGAGCTCCAAAGGAATTTTACCTGGATTTTCCAATCTGTGCTTAGTGCCAATTGGTATGTAGGTAGACTCGTTTTCACTGAGTAAAAATTCTTTTTCTCCGTGGGTGACTCGTGCAGTACCCTTCACAACAATCCAATGCTCAGCTCGATGATGATGGCTTTGCAAGGATAGCTTTTGTAATGGGGAAACTGTTATACGCTTCACCTGAAATCGATCTTCGATATCGATGGTTTCATAAGATCCCCAAGGTCGATATACCTTAGGATGAATATCTACTTCGTCACGTTTTGCATGCTTCAGTTTATTAACAATTTTTTTAACGTCTTGTGCTCGATCACGTGGTGCAACGAGTACTGCATCTGCTGTTTCGACAATGACATGGTCTTCCATACCAACTGCTGCCACAAGCCGACTGCTTGCATGAATAAAACACCCACTACAATCTTCTTCAACCACGTCACCATAGAAAGCATTATTATGCTGATCATGCTCGAATGATTCCCACAAAGCATTCCATGAGCCTACATCGCTCCAACCACTTTTTAATGGTACAACAGCTGCCTTGCTAGTTTTCTCCATCACCGCATAATCAACCGAAATACTTGGTGCTTTAGAAAAAGCGTGCTTATCTAAACGCATAAAATCGAGATCTTTCTTACCGTTTGCATAAGCTTGTTTACAGGCTTTGTAAATTTCTGGTTGATATTGCTCAATTTCTTGTAAAAACATATCAGCACGAAATAAAAACATGCCACTATTCCAGAGGTAATTTCCACTCTCTATATAAGCTTCGGCCGTTTTAAAATCAGGCTTCTCAACAAAATCAGTAACGGCAAATGCATTATCCGCAACTACCTTTTGCTCATGCTTGATATAGCCATAACCCGTTTCAACGCGTGATGGCACTACACCAAAGGTCACTAAATTATTTTCTGCAGCTTGGTATGCTTGATAAACTGCTAATGAAAATTGTTTCCCATCACCTAGTATATGATCCGCAGGCAATACTAATATACGCGCATCAGCTTGGGCATTAAGTGCATGCAATGCTGCAATGGTAATTGCAGGCGCGGTATTACGGCCAGTTGGTTCTAAAATGATATCGGAATTTTCTATATTGGATAAACGCGCTTGTTCAGCCGCCATAAACCGATGTTCTTCATTACAAATGGTTAAAATTTTTCCTACGCCATCCAAAGTAACAATACGTTCAAGCGTGGATTGATATAAGCTTTTTTCGCCTTTTAAAGGGATAAACTGTTTAGGATAAAGCTTTCTTGATAATGGCCATAAGCGAGAGCCAGTACCACCGGATAAAATTACAGGAATGAGTGAAGATAATGGCATAGACACGGTTATAAAATACTTTTTCGTTAAAACATTTAATGTGCTGAAGTTAACGATCTTCGCATTGAGAGCACTATCAGACAGCAAAATATAATACTTACGATACCCCAGTCACCCCAACGCGCATAGGGAGTGATTCCGTTATAGGGCTGAATCGTGGCTCTGACTACATCGTCCTGAAACTGTACAGACTTATTAATAATTCTACCCATTGGGTCTATTACAGCAGAAATGCCTGTGTTGGTAGCGCGTAGTAAAAATCTACCCGTTTCTACTGCTCTCGAACGTGTGATTTCTAGATGTTGATGAGGTGCGAGTGAATCTCCAAACCAAGCATCATTACTAATATTTACCAGAAATTTAGCTTCCGGCATTGCCTCCATCACTTCATTACCATAAACCGCCTCATAACATATCGACGTACCCACAGGATAACCTTTTAATCGCACCAGAGGTCTACCCTCTCCGCTAGAAATATCGGCCATTGGAATATCTATATAGCGTTCTAAAAATGTAAGTATGCCGCGAAATGGCAAATATTCTCCAAAAGGAACTAAATGTTGCTTGCGATAAAAACCAAGTTCACTACCCAATGTCATTACAGAGTTATATACATAACCATTTTCAGGATCAAAGGTAAACACGCCGATTAAATAATCTATATTATTTTCATCTGCAGTTCGCCCAACCTCTTTAAGAAAAGAGTTTTTTACCATCGAGTAATAGGTTGGGATAGCAGTTTCTGGCCAAATGATAATATCGGCATCAAAGTGCCGCTTACTCATCTCCAAATGTTTTTCCATTATAAAGGCGTGCTTACTGCGATCCCATTTCATTTCTTGCGAAATATTTCCTTGTATCAAAGCCACATCTAGCTTTTCATCATCAGCGTGGGTCCAAACCATTTGATTTGCAAAATATAATAACAAAGTGACCACAGCTATAGACATTGCCGCGATGATTTTTTGCTTAGGATTGGCAAACAGCAGTACAGTTACAAGGCATCCCAACAAAATAGTTGCCCAGCTTGCGCCATAGGAACCGAATATTGGCAAAACACCCTGCAAAGGGCCTGTGTGATGCACATGTCCAATCAATAGCCAAGGAAATCCAGTAAATATCCAACCACGAATCCATTCAAAACTTACCCATAAGCATGCAAATAGAATCACTGTAAAAAAATTGAAGTATTTATTCGCTTGTAAGTAAACTGTTAGACCGGCTACACAAGCGGGAAACAAAGCAAGAATAATCACCAACAGACCAGCAAGTAACCCACTTAGAACTAATGGCGCATGGCCAAATTCATGAATACTATTAAATGTCCATGGCACACCAAACCCAAAAAAGAATAACCCAAATATAAATCCTAATAACGCAGCATGTTTGACAGTTTGATTCGCAATAACTACAAATAAAAGTGCAGGACATATGAAAGTAAGCCACCAATATGAAAAAGGTGCATACGCGCACACCAATATTGCACCTGCAATAGATACAAGTAATATTTTCAGACCCAATACTGACATTTATATTTAATACTTGATTAGCTTAACTGTATAAGCTTATAAGAAATATTATTTATGGGTTATAGGAAACATTTAACAAGTGCAGCCTTCGCCTGTCTGCACGCAGCACTTCAATTTCAAAATTATCAAATTCAATCTTTTCACCATCTTTAGGCAAATGCCCAAACTTGCTCAACACCAACCCACCAAAGGTTTCAAAATCATTATCGCTATAGGTGGTTGAAAAAAATTCATTGAAATCTTCTATTGGTGTCAATGCTTTAATTCCAAAACTACCTTTGGAGTGTTCTAATATATATCGATCTTCTTCTATATCATGCTCATCGGTTATTTCACCAACAATTTGTTCTAGTACGTCCTCAATAGTAACTAGCCCTGAAATACTGCTGTATTCATCTACAACAACAGCCATGTGATTACGCCCATCCTTAAATTCACTTAAAAGCGTGTTTACTCGTTTTGATTCTGGCACTACTACCGCTGGTCGAAGCACATCGTCTAAGCTGAAATCTTCTTGCTTCCCATCAATAAAATGTCGTAGTAAGTCTTTAGCAAGTAGAATTCCTAATACCTTATCACGACTATCTCCTACTACTGGAAATCTCGAGTGTGCAGAATCAATAATAATAGGCAACATATCTTGTAGCGTTTCATCTTCATGAACCACCACCATATGCGATCGCGGTATCATGATATTTTTAACTTGAATTTTTGAAACTTGAAATGCACCTTCGATCATTTCAAGCGTATCTTTGTTTAAAATATTTTTATGTCCGGCTTTACGAAGCAGCTGGATAATCTGCTCACGACTCTGTGGTGTGCCACTCAAAAAAAGCTTTATTGATGCAAGAAAGTCTGGTCGCATAATATTATTGTCACTATTACTTGTCATTTCATACTTTGAAGATAAGGATTTGGAATATTTAATTTTTGCAGTATTTCAATTTCCAAGGATTCCATCTCATCCGCAGCCTCATCATCCTCATGATTATAACCTTGCAAATGCAATATCCCATGAACCAATAAATGTGCCCAATGCGCACTCAATTGTTTACTCTGCTGTCGCACCTCAAAATCCACTACTGGGGCACATATTACGATATCACCTAGTAAATTAATGTCTACTTGAAAAGGTATTTCAGCGGGGAATGAAAGCACATTGGTTGCTTTATTGATATGGCGATACTGATTATTAAGTGTTCTTGCCTCTGGCTCATCCACAATACGAAGGCAAACATTTGTTTCAACATTTGAAGGTACCGCTTTAGCCCAATACTCAAACTCTGCTACATCAGGTATTCCAGTTTGTTTTGAAACAATTTGCACATCTAAGTGGATGGTCACTGTTTTATTATTTTCTATTCCTTCGTATGTTTTGCGTAAGCTTGGATTATTTTTTTAACTAAAGGGTGTCTTACAACATCACGAGCCTGAAATTTACAAAAAGAAACACCTTCAGTTTCATGCAAAATACGCATTACATGCTTAAGACCAGATTCTTTAGTATTAGGTAAGTCTATCTGTGTTACATCACCTGTCACGATCGCTTTTGAACCAAAACCAATACGTGTCAGGAACATTTTCATCTGTTCTATCGTAGTATTTTGAGCTTCATCTAAAATAATAAATGCATCGTTTAAGGTACGTCCTCTCATATAGGCTAGTGGCACAATTTCAATTACATTTTTATCAATCAATTTACTCACTTTTTCAAAACCTATCATTTCGTATAGTGCGTCATACATAGGCCTAAGATAAGGGTCTATTTTTTGCGCCAAATCCCCGGGCAAAAAGCCTAATCGCTCTCCTGCTTCTACCGCGGGCCGCACCAATACAAGTTTTCGTATATTATCTCTTTCTAAAGCTTCAACCGCGCAGGCTACCGCCAAGTAAGTTTTACCAGTGCCCGCAGGACCAATTCCAAATACTAAATCTCGTTCATCAATTGCTTGAATATATTTTTCTTGGTTATCGCCTCTTGGCTTTATAACACTCCGCTTAGTATGGACTTTCGTACAGCTAGAATTTTGACTTTGCTCAGTAATGCTCGCCAATTCTGACTCTTGCAGATATAAATGTATGTCTGATGAGGATAAGGTATTTTTTTGAGTTGAGTCATACAATTCTTTGAGCACTTCTGCCGCAGCATTAGTCGCTTTTGCCTCACCTCTAATAGAAAAGGCATTACCTCGGTTATTAATTTCTATACCAAGTCTCTTTTCCATTTGAATTAAATGTTCATTCAATGGCCCGCATAAATTCGCAAGCCTTGGATTATCGGCAGGCTCAAGCACGATATCTATAGAATAAATTTCAACAGACAAGTGCTATAAACCTTTATTGAAGTGTCTCAAGATATGCACCGCGCAATGAATTTGAGAAAACGTCTGAAATACAAAGGCGAACAAATTTACCTATAACATTCTCTGGGGCTTTAAAATTTACCACACGATTATTTTCTGTTCTTCCAGAAAATTCTTGATCTGACTTTTTAGATAAACCTTCCACTAAAACAAACTGCTCAGTTCCTAACATTGCATGCGAGTATTGTGCAGCCATACTATTTACTAGTTGTTGAAATCGTTGCAATCTTTCTTTCTTTACTTCAGACGGCACATCGTCTTCAAGAGAAGCAGCAGGGGTACCTGGACGACGACTGTAAATAAAACTATAAGACTGATCAAAACCTATTTCTTCAACAAACTTCATCGTATCTTCAAAATCTTTATCCGTTTCACCCGGGAAACCTATAATAAAATCGGATGAGATACTGACATTCGGACGTCGTTGACGTAATTTTTTAATAATCGATTTGAACTCTAACGCAGTGTGACCACGCTTCATTGCAGCTAACACACGATCCGAACCACTCTGTACAGGCAAATGCACATGATTAACTAGCTCAGGTACTTCCGCATAAGTATCGATAAGATTGTCAGAAAACTCTATAGGATGGGAACTGGTGTATCGAATTCGCTCTATGCCATTCACTTTACTTACAAAATAAATAAGTAAAGAAAAATCTACTATTTCACCGCTCTCATCTAAACCTCTATAACCATTTACGTTTTGACCAAGTAAAGTGATTTCGCGCACACCTTGTCGCGCCAATTCTTCAATTTCATTCATGACACCCACAAGTGGTCGACTAAACTCTTCGCCTCTTGTATAAGGAACCACACAATACGTACAGTATTTGCTACAGCCCTCCATAATAGACACAAATGCAGTTGGACCGTCGGCTCTAGGTTTAGGCAAACAATCAAACTTTTCTATTTCAGGAAAACTAATATCAACAATTGCTTTTTTACTGGCTTTTGCTTGCTCAAATAACTCAGGAAGTCTGTGTATAGTTTGTGGGCCAAAAACCACATCAACTTGTCTAGATCGCTTAGCCAATGCCTCACCCTCTTGGCTTGCTACACAACCACCAACACCTATTAATAAGTTAGGGTTTTTTTCTTTTAGTGAGCGCCACTGACCTAACTGAGAAAAAACTTTCTCTTGTGCTTTCTCACGAATCGAACAGGTATTTAATAGCAACACATCTGCTTCAGAAGCATCTTCAGTTGTTTGCATACCGCATTCATGATTGAGCACATCCAGCATTTTTTCTGAATCGTACTCATTCATCTGACAACCTTGTGTTTTTACAAAAACCTTCTTCATTTCTTACTAATATATATAAAATTGGGGGATTTCGTTATTTAATGAACGATAGGATGACTATCGGTTTTCATTATACCATCTATAGCAAATACTTGATTAACTTGGTATTCCGGAATAATAACCTTTAGTAACGTGATGATTTGTTGAACGTCATTCCCAGCACAAGCATCCATGAGATCATCGAGTTGATGCGAAAATTGATTCCAATCAACTTTTCGCGAATCCGCTAATAAGATTTTAGGGTGTTTGGTGCCCGTATTGTCCTCAGTTTCATGAAACAATTCCTCATATAGCTTTTCACCAGGCCGAAGCCCTATGATTTCTATCTTTATATCTTGTTCAGGAACATTTCCAGATAATCGTATCATTTGCCTTGCTAGATCATAGATCTTAATTGGCTTACCCATATCAAGCACAAATATCTCACCACCCTGCCCAATGGAAGCAGCTTGGAGAATTAAGCTAACCGCCTCAGGAATACTCATGAAATAGCGCGTGATATCTTTATGCGTGACCGTAACGGGACCACCATGATTTATCTGTTCTCTAAACAAAGGAACAACTGATCCAGCCGAATCCACCACATTCCCAAACCTTGTAGTAATAAATTGCGTTGTCGAATTCGCATTCAACATTTGACAAAATATCTCGGCGCTACGCTTAGTCACTCCCATCATACTTGTTGGATTAACGGCTTTATCAGTAGAAACCATGACAAATTTTTCAACTTTATGTTTTGCAGCTATTTCTGCAATTTTTTTAGTGCCGAAAATATTTGTTTTAACTCCCTCAATGATATTCTCTTCAATAATAGGCACATGTTTGTAAGCAGCTGCATGCAAAACAATACTAGGTTTATGGTCACTGAAAATTTTTTCTACTGCATTCATATCACGCACACTGCAAAGTAGTGGCAATATCTCTATATTATTTTCATTTATACTATTTAAATTATTTATAATGCTATATAGATTAAATTCACTATTTTCCAGTAACACTAACTTTCTTGGTTTATGCGCCAAAGTTTGACGACATAACTCTGCGCCTATTGAACCTCCAGCACCTGTAACCAATACACACTCACCTTTAATCAAATCCTGAATCGCACTATCGTCAAGTTTTATTGTTTCACGCCCCAACAAATCTTCGATACTTACATCACGCAATCGGGAAATATCTACATTGTCATCATTTGCTTCCGTTAAAGAAGGTATAGTTTGGCACTGTACGTTTTTACTGTTACAAGACTTGAGTATATTACGCATTTTTGTTGCATCTATGTTCCAGATACAAACAATAACTAATTCAATTTCGTATGCTGTTAATACCTTTTCAATATTTGCAATATCATCAAGTACTCGTACGTTATGGATATTTCGCCCAATCTTTTGACTCGAATCATCCAAAAATCCAATTGGCAAATACTCGTCCTTTCTTCTCATATCGCGAACCAACATTTCGCCTGCCTGGCCGGCGCCTACTAAGAGTGTCCGCTTGCCTTTAGCTTGGGATAGATATAAATGCTGATCTTTAATCCATCTATACACAAGTCTCGGCGCGCTTAAGCCTAAAAATAAAAATAATGGGTACAATACCAATATAGAACGTGGCACAGCCTCTAATCTGTAAATAATAAAAACACTTAATAGCGTGATACTTGCCCCAACAACTATCGCTTTAGTAATTTGCAAAACATCCGAGATTGATGCATATCTCCAAATGCCGCGATATAAACCAAAATACCAATAACAGATCGTTTGAATAACTAAAGCAGGTATTAATAATCGAAATACACCTTGCCAGTAATATTCAGGTATTGCGGTTAAATTAAACCTAACCCAATAGGCTGCAAGTAAAGCAATTGGAATCCATGCGATATCGTGTAATAACGCAAACCAACGATTTAGCAAAAGTGATGTATGTTTCAATTCAATTACTGATTAGATAAATCTAAATAAAGATGGGTAGTTAATTTTCTTAAGAATTCGAAGCATAGTGAAAAACCTTTTCAACTACTGCGCATACTTTCTCTATATCTCTAGATTCTAAGGTGGGATGTATGTTAAACATTATACTCGTGGTTCCTAGTTCTTCAGCATTTTTAAGTGCTGAAACTGGCTTTAAACCAACATCTACAAAAGCCTTTTCCTTGTATACCTCACTACAACTACCCATAAAACATGGCACACCTTCTGCATTAATTGCTTGAATTATCTTGCTCCTACTCCAACCAGGTTTTAGCTTTGGGGGACGAATAAAAGCGTAATATTTATAGTACGCATGCGCAATATTATTACCTGGTTGTGTAACTCTTAATGCTGGAATTTTTGCAAAGCAGTTAGTTAGCATATTTGCATGTTTGCGCCTTTGTTCCAACCACGCATCAAGCTTATTTAGCTGCAGCAAACCAATAGCTGCCTGCATTTCTGTCATCCTTAGATTAGAACCAAATGAATTATGTACCCATTGAAATTCACTTTTATCTGTATTCGTTCTTTGCATCATACTTTCATAATGTTTGCCATGATCTTTATACATCCATGCTTTGCGCCACGTGGATTCATTGTTTGTTACAAACATTCCACCTTCACCACCCGTTGTCATTATTTTATCCTGACAAAATGAGAAGGTAGCCACATCGCCAAATGAACCTACATATTTATCGTCATATTTTGCGCCCTGCGCTTGCGCACAATCTTCGATCAGCTTTAGATCATTATCTTTTGCAACTTCGATGATTGACTGCATATCACATGGCCAACCCGCCAAATGAACTAACATAATCGCTTTTGTTCTTGGTGTTATACAAACTTGTATTGCATCAGCAGTAATGTTCTGAGTGTTTAAATCTACATCTGCAAATACTGGGGTTGCTCCTTTTAGGCATATACTACTTACTGTCGCAATAAATGTGCGGGGTGTAACAATAACCTCATCCCCTGCTCTGATATTTAATACTTCCAACGCAAGTTCTAGTGCAACACTGCCATTAGCAAGCGCAACGGCATAATTAACGCCAAAATATGTAGCAAACTGCTTTTCAAATTTTTGACCTAAATCCCCTGTCCAGTAATTTACTCTGCCAGATTGAAGAACCTTTTGAACAGCATTAACTTCATCTTGAGCGTAGGTAGGCCAAACCGGAAATGCAGAATTAACTTCACACTCACCACCTTCAATTGCTAGTTTTTTTTTAAAAATAGCTGTCAATTTTAAGAGCCCTTTGGGCGTGCTGGCACACCAAATACTTGTTGCTTATCTTCTACATTTCTCACTACAGCCGCACCTGCTCCAATGATTACAGCATTACCGATAGAAACTAGTTCGCGCACACTTGCACCAATACCTATCCAACTGCAATTACCAACTTTTACCCTTCCTCCAAGATGCGCGCCAGGTGAAACGTGAACACCATCAGACAATATATTTTCATGATCAACCGATGCACCGGTATTAACTATGCAACCCTTACCTAATTTAGCCCCCACCCCTACTACAGACTTTGCAGCAACAAAACTTCCCATACCAATTTCAGTAAAAGCACTAACTGTTGAACTTGGATGCATAATAACAGGAAGATTAAAACCATTACTTATATATTCATTAATTAACTGTAAGCGGCGTTTATTATCACCGATTGCAACAAACAAATCTTGATATTGATGAAGCAAACTACTCGCATCAGCAGTTACACCAACAACCTTGCAACTTGATATTAACAACTCGCCTTTCACCTCATCGTCCAGAAAAGCAATATCAGACCAAAGCCCTTGTTCCAGTGCCGCATCAGCAACCACCAAACCATGTCCTCCGGCGCCTACTATTAATAATTTGGGTTTCATTTTGACCCTCGAAACTTTTCAGCAGTCACATGACCTTCTTGAGTTATACCAGTCGACTTGAAAACTGAAATGAATGTCATAAAGATGATTTTAATATCTAAGAAAAAGTGTTTATTCTCCACATACCAAATATCTAACTTAAATTTATCTTCCCAATTTAGTGCGTTTCTCCCATTGACCTGAGCCCATCCTGTAATACCTGGTCGCACATCATGTCTTCGCATTTGCTCTGGAGTGTATAGTTCCAAATATTCCATCAACAAAGGACGCGGACCAACCAGACTCATATCACCGCATAATACATTCCACAATGTTGGTAATTCATCAAGACTAGTTCTACGTAACCAAGAACCTAGCTTAGTCATTCTGTCTTTGTCAGGTGCTACCTCACCCGATCCATTCCTAATAATATCCATGGTTCGAAATTTATATATATTAAACGGTATTCCACCTAAACCTGGCCGTTGTTGTCTAAATAGAATCGGCTTGCCAAGGATGGCCCATATAAGTAATGAAATTAGTGCTAATAAACCACTAAAAAAAACAAGGCTCAAGCCAGCCACAATAATATCAAATACTCGTTTCATCCAGCGCAATTGTCACCAACAACATTTTCAAAATAATCAATGAAAGCATTTGTGATATGATTTTGAGAAAATAAACTTTTTACCCTTTCTTTGGCAGCAACTCCAAACTGCAGTCTGCGTTTTTCGTCCAGCACCATTGTTTCCATTGCCCCAAATAACGAATGAACATCACGAACAGGAAATAACAGGCCCGTTACATTATTTTCTATAGCATCTTTTATCCCATAAATATCGCTACCTATTGCAGGAATGCCAACTGCTGCAGCTTCAATCACGACACTCCCAAAACCTTCTCTATAGCTAGGCAAACACAAAATATCAGCTGCATTCATATAGTTTTCAGGATGCTCAGTAAAATCTACAAACCGCACATATTTAGATATAAATTGTGTTTTTTTTAAAATTTGATTCTTTATATTTGCTTCATCCGGTCCAACTAGAATTAGTTTCACAAAAGTATGCTTACTGACTAACAGCTTAAATGCATCTACTAAATCAACCACTCCTTTATCTAGATCAAGCCTTCCTATAAATACAAAAACCAAGTCGCGATCATCAATTTCTAGCTTTGTTCTAATTTCATTTCTACTTATAATATCTGTTTTAAAACGATTCATATCAACACCACTAATAGAACCACCTGCAAGCACTTTAATTTTATTTTCTGCAACCACTTTTTCATTTACTAAAAAATTCATTTGACTAACACTATCTGCTAACAAGTGAGTAGCAAATTTTGCAAGCAATTTATCTATACCCTTTAGCAATAAGCGCGCAATCCCGGTTCGAGTTACCCAGACTTGGCCTGTAAATGTATGAATACGGCAATGAATTCGAACAAGGAAACTTGCAAACATAGCTAATAGTCCAGCTTTTGGTGTAACCGAGTAAACTAAATCGAAATTATTCTTATTGAATAGACTCAATAATGCGAAAAATGCTCTCAAATCTTTCCAAATCGAAATTTTTCGAACTATTTCTATATGCTTGAATACAATATTATCCGCAGAAATCATTAGCTCAGTAGGGTCTTTAGTATTTGCCACTATCGTTAAATGATGTGAATCAGATAAATGTATAATTTGATCTCTCAAAAACGCTTTTAAGGTCATTGGGCTTGAAACAATAATGGCAATTTTCATAAATATTGCTTCAGTAATCTAAGATTTGATCTAAATTCTAAATAAGCATTTTGCACCCATACTGGGCATGCTGGAAGGCAAGCGCAACAACAAAGACTGGCGACAGCAGCAGCATTACAGCCAAAAAAATGATACCAAAGGCCCATTTCAATACCGCACACCCGGCCATAGATTGCCACAGTAAAATATCGCGACATATCCATCAAACACTCCTCACAACCAACTGGCCTAGTGAGGGAGTCATAAAGAGGTTATATCTTGTTTTGACAGATAATAATCCAGCGGCTAACCCTCCGGATAGATGCCTTCAGGCTTCCATGGGTTTTCGAGCACTGACGATAAAATTAAAAGCAAAAAGCGAGTGCATGAACTTGACCTGCCGGTTACTCAGGGCTCGGATAATAAAACCGGATATACCTGACTGACAGACTTTCGTGTTGCCGGCCACACACAGCACAGAATGGTCCCAATTCAGATCTGTATATCCTATTGACTGGAATATTTCCTTCAACTGTTTTTTATTCTTATAGCTTATATGGCCTTTCATCCCCCCCATCAGCCGATGATCCCAGCGCCCGGCCAGAAATAAAAACCGGTTTACAATCCAGGAAATGTTTGGCGTCAATACAACCACCATCCCGCCCGGTTTTAACTTTTCCCATACGTTCGCCAGTACTTTTTCAGGCTCCATAATATGCTCAACAACCGCACTCAGGGTTACAAGATCGAAATGATCATCTGGGAAAGGTAGAGTGTCTTTATCAAGATCCACAATCTCTGTGCTTTTATATCCCGCTTTATCACACAGACCGAGGGCTACGGGCGAGATATCAATACCATGCACCTCACAGTTTGACCGTTCTATCAACCATTTCCCTAGCACGCCATTGCCACATGCGATATCAAGGACTTTACTGTCCTCACTCAGACTGGCCTCTTCTATTGTCGGTAAAATCGACTGCACATACGGGGGTATCCCGCTGTTTTCCCACAGGTCATCGTAATAATCAACCAGACCACTCATACTAACTTCTAC
>Ga0255056_10000280_pt1 | contig 14534 bp, 11 predicted proteins | sample Cases_109_1_MG_FD_183639 | JGI IMG/M metagenome (GOLD analysis project Ga0255056, IMG submission 183639) | Seawater microbial communities from Amundsen Gulf, Northwest Territories, Canada - Cases_109_1 | ecosystem: Environmental > Aquatic > Marine > Gulf | place: Canada: Northwest Territories... | reverse complement strand
TGGCTCGACAATGCAGCGCGAAACCGCGGGATTTCATGCCCGGGTGGTGCAGCACGAGTGTGATCATCTGGACGGTATATTGTATCCGATGCGGATTACCGATATGCGCAACTTCGGCTATGAACAGGAACTATGGGCTGAGGGCGATGCCGACCTCAAGTCGGAGTAGGTATGCGGGCGGCCCTAGTGTTCGATCGAACCGCCCAAACGATCCAGCAAATCATGGCATAACGTGATGCGTTGTTGAAATTCCGGTAGCGTCAATGTGATCCGCAACTGGGTGGGACCCTGCATCCGGTAATCCTGCGGACGCGATTGGATTAGTTCAACAATGGCGAGCGGGTCGATATTGGGGTCCGCCACGAACTTAATCTTGCCGCCGGATTCGCCGATATCTATCGCTTTAATGCCGAGAGGCGCCGCGCGGAGTTTAATCTCCGATACGGCGAATAGCGCTTTGGCAGCAGCCGGCAACAATCCGAATCGGTCGACGGCCTCAACCTGTAACTCTCTGAGCTCATCGGCATTGCGGGCACTGGCGATACGTTTATACATGATCAGGCGGGTATGAACGTCGGGCAAATAATCCTCGGGAAACAGCGTCGCGGTATGAAAATTCAGCTCTAAATGGGTGTGAGCCGCATCCTCGCCGACCCATTCGCGGGAAGCGGAAGGATTCTCGCGTAACGCTTGAATAGCGCGTTGCAGGTAGTCACTATAAACGGTGAAACCGACCTCATCGATGAGTCCGCTTTGGGATTCTCCGAGAAGCTCGCCGGCACCGCGGATTTCCAGATCATGGGATGCTAATGTAAACCCCGCGCCCAAGTCTTCCATAGATTCAATAGCGGATAATCGCCGTTCGGCTTCGGTGGTAATGGTGCGACGGTCAGGCACCAGAAGGTATGCATAGGCCTGATGGTGAGAGCGGCCGACGCGGCCGCGGAGTTGATGAAGCTGGGCGAGTCCGAACCGATCGGCGCGATTGATAACAATGGTGTTGGCGGCGGGAACATCGATACCACTCTCAATGATGGTGGTGCACACCAGCATATCAAATCGCTGGTGGTAGAACTCCTGCATGGTAGATTCGAGCTCGCGCTCTGACATTTGCCCGTGCGCAATCTGGATACGCCCCTCAGGCATTAGCTTTTGCAATTCCTCGGCAGTTCGGGAAATGCTACGGACATCGTTATGCAGGAAGTAAATTTGACCGCCCCGGCGGATTTCCCGTAAGCAGGCTTCCCGGATTAATCCTTTGTTCCAATTTCTGACGAATGTTTTTATCGATAGGCGCTGACGTGGCGGCGTTGCGATGATTGATATCGAGCGCAGCCCGGCCATCGCCATGTTCAAGGTGCGTGGTATTGGCGTTGCAGTCAATGTCAGAATATCGACTTCTCCGCGTAGACGTTTGAGGCGTTCTTTCTGTCGCACTCCAAAGCGGTGTTCTTCGTCGATAATTATTAATCCGAGATTGCGAAGTTTGACATCGGGTTGCAGTAGGCGATGGGTGCCGATTGCGATGTCCACTCTTCCTGCAGTTAATGCCGCGATCGTCTCGGCTTGCTCGGATTTACTCTGAAATCGAGATAATGCGTCAATTCGGACCGCTGATTCCGCGAACCGATCTCGAAACACTTCGTGGTGCTGCCGCGCAAGCAGGGTAGTGGGCGCCAAGATTATGACCTGCGTACCGTTATACACAGCAACAAATGCGGCGCGCAGTGCGATTTCAGTCTTTCCGAAACCGACGTCCCCACATACCAGTCGATCCATAGGGCGATCGGTGACCATATCGGCCAAAACTTCCTCCAGTACCTGAGTTTGGTCCGGCGTCTCTTCGAACGGAAAGCCTGCGGCGAAGGAATGATATTCCGGCATCGGAACGGAGTGGGCGATACCATTTCTCGCGTTCCTTAGGGCTTCTACTTCCAACAATTCTGCGGCCACATCATAAGCTTTCTCGCGAGCACGACGGGTCGCCCTGGCCCAGGTGTCAGTACCGAGTTTATGCAGAGGCGCGTGTTCCGAATCGACGCCTATGTACCGGCTGATCAGATGCAGCGACAACACAGGGACATAGAGTTTGTCATCGCCTTGGTATTTCAGAGTCAGAAATTCTGTGGGCTCACCTTCGATATCCAGAGTTTGAAGCCCTACGTAACGGCCGACGCCATGTACCGTATGTACTACTGGATCAGTCGGCTTAAGTTCAGCCAGCGAACGAATAACGGCTTCGGGGTCGACTTTCGAGCCACGCCGCCGTCTGCGCTGATAGACTTGTTCGCCGTAGACCTCGTTCTCGGCTATCACCGCGATGGCCGGGTTCGCCAACACAGCACCGCGTTCAAGCTCGGCTACTGTTACCGCGACTGGAATTTCCTGAAGCAGAAATTCGTGCCACGATGCGCAGGGTTGTGGATCGATACCGTGTTCGTGCAATACGCTTTGCAATACTTCCCGCCGCCCGGTTGTTTCGGCTGCCAGCAGTACTCGGTTCGGGGTGTCGGTAAGGTACTGAACTAACTTTTCGTATGGGGAGCCGGATTTCGGATCCGCCACCAAGTTGGGGGCAAGGCTCGTTGCGAACGTCTGTGGTGTAATGTTATCGACTTGGCCGGGAGCGATCAGAATTCGTCGCCATGACTGTAGTCGTGTAGTCAGATCAGAGCCGGAAAGGTAGAGTTCCGGTGGCGACAGCACCGCGTTTTCTCGGTCGACCTGCGCCGATTCATAACGTTCCATGACTTGTGACTCGTAGCGATTGGCGGCATCGGTGACATCACCTTCAATAATAAAGACGCTGGAGTCCGGTACATAATCAAACAGTGTTGCCGTGTTGTCGAAAAACAGCGGTAAATAGAATTCGACCCCGGCGGGCAGATGTCCTTCCGATACGCCCATGTAAATTCTTTGTTTGTGCGGGTCGCCATCGAAGCGGCGCCGAAACCGACTGCGAAAATCGCGGACGGCTTCCGGGTGCACCGGGAACTCACGGGCCGGTAACAACTCGATTTGCGATACCGTACCAATGGAGCGTTGCGTTTCGGGGTCGAAATAGTGAATGGACTCGACACGATCATCGAAAAGGTCAAGCCGAAACGGTTGATTGCTACCGCTGGCAAAAATGTCGATAACACCACCGCGCACCGCAAACTCACCGGGCGCCTGCACCTGACTAACGGAATAATAGGCCGATTTTTCGAGGCGCAGTCGTAGTTCGTGCGGTCTGACAGTATCCCCGACGGCCATCGCAAATGTGTGTGCCAGCACGTACTCCCGAGGTGGCAACCGTTGCATGAGGTTGGCCGCGGCGAGTACGACGATACCTTTGTCGAGCGAAGGCAATTCGCGCAAAATACGCAGGCGCTCAGAGATGATGTCTTGGTGCGGGGAAAAATTATCGTAAGGTAAGCATTCCCAATCTGGAAAATGCCGAATCGTCGTAGGCATGGTGGAATCCGCGTAAAAGCGGAGTTCCATTTCAATCAGTTGCGCGTGCCGATCATCCGTAGTCACGACGATGACGGGGTCGGTGCAAGCGGCCGAATAGATCGCAAGACTTCGACTGCTGCCAAGCAGTCGCTGCCATACCATCGGATGCTCCGGCGAAGACGCGATGGGCGGGGCGAGCGGAGAGTTATCGGTAGTTGGAGCTAGCATTGCATTGCGCGTTGACCCGGCAGATCGAGCGCAAAGGTATCAGCACGCAATGTTTTGTTTGTTCGTGCTGAGCCGGCGTGGGACTCCGGTTGTACGCCACCCCAGGCGAAATGGCGCGCTGTGACTGTTGACACCGGTAGAATCATTTATGGTGCGTGGCGAGAGCTATGTGGACAACGGTGACCGTCGCGCGGAACGGCGGTGGTGTGGTCGAAACGCAAACTATGATCGGTGTGGCTTGCGCTTTTTTAAGAGCACGTACACGGCCCCAGTGCCACCGTGTTCCGGACGCGCCGATGCAAACGCCAGCACCTCATCGCGTATTTTCAGCCAGGTATTGAGTTTCGATTTTAGAATAGGTTGTCGACCAGGCGATCCCAATCCCTTACCGTGAATGATGCGCACACAACGCCAGCCGTGATCTTGTGCCTCGTTTAAAAACGCAATGACATGTATCCCCGCCTCGGAGGAGGTATAGCCGTGCAAGTCCAATTCGGCCTCAAGGGCGAAATCGCCGCTGCGCAGCCGCCGGAACGTCGAACGTTGCAGCCCCGATCGCGCAAACAATAATTCCTCACCGGACTCCATCTGCGGATCGGAATCATCCAGCAACAAACTACGCATGACGTCCATTTGGTCCTGTATGGTCTGCATCGGCGCGGCCGCAGGAGGGGTTTTTGGGATGATCGCTCGGTTATGTTTGAGTTCGCTGACATCTCCCATATCATCTCGAAACGCACTTAAATCCGCATTGGTACGGTCGATAGTTGCGCTACGGTTCGATTTTATAGCGGTTTGCGTGACCTTCGCGTGTTGGCGATCCGAGGCATTCCTAGTGACCATCGCTCGAATTCTCTACCTGCGATAGGTAACGTTCGGCGTCCAGCGCCGCCATGCAGCCGGTGCCGGCGGAGGTGACGGCTTGGCGATACACATGATCCGTCACGTCGCCGGCTGCGAATACACCGGGAATACTGGTGGCGGTGGCGTCCCCGTACCGACCAGCTTGGGCGATGATGTAGCCATTGGCCATTTTCAGTTGCCCGGTGAACAAACTCGTATTGGGCGTGTGTCCTATGGCGATAAACGTGCCGTGCACTGGCACTTTTTTGAGTGTGTCGTCGGTCGTGTTACGGATGCGTATTCCGGTCACGCCCGTATCGTCACCGAGCACTTCATCGAGTACGTGATTCCACTGGACGTCGATATTGCCCCCGGCACCGGTTCGTGCCATCAATCTGTCCACTAGCATGGCCTCGCCGCGAAATTTGTCACGGCGGTGCACGACGGTTACTTGAGAAGCAATATTCGACAAGTAAAGCGCCTCCTCGATCGCGGTATTTCCTCCACCGATGACACTAACAGGCTGATTCTTATAGAAGAATCCGTCGCAGGTCGCGCACGCAGAGACGCCTTTACCTTGGAAAGTCTGTTCGGACGGAAGGCCCAGGTACTTCGCGGACGCGCCGGTTGCGATGATCACCGCATCACAGGTGTAGGTACCGGAATCGCCACTGAACAAAAATGGACGTTGGCCGAGATCGGCCGTATGAATCTGGTCGAATACGAGCTCCGCCGAGAATCGTTCGGCGTGGCGTTGCATACGCTCCATTAGTTGCGGCCCTTGCAGCCCCTCGATATCGCCGGGCCAATTATCGACATCTGTAGTGGTCATGAGTTGGCCACCCTGTTCGATCCCTGTTATTAGGACCGGCCGCAGGTTTGCTCGGGCCGCATAGATGGCCGCGGTATATCCCGCCGGTCCGGAGCCAAGAATCAGGACTCGGCAATGTTGCTTGTCATTCATATTGGTGTAGAGCCGTCGTCAATCGGCCGCCGCGGCGAACAAAATTATCATCGCGGGACGCGTCGCCTATTGATTTTATAGGGGTTACTTAATTATGGTACGACATCGACTCATGCAGCGCAAAAATCCCTATTTTTACCCCCAACTCTGGCTGCGGACGGTGCCTCGAGGGGCACAGCCGTCAAACGGATAGCGTCCATCGTGGCACAGGCACGTAGGCAACCCGACTCCAGCGTCCGACCTAGGGGTCTCTCTCCCCGATTTATCGCGGTAGCGCGGGAAACTTCACTGTTTATTCTCGGTGCGATCGCGGTCTATATTTTTATCGCACTGGTATCGTACTCGCCGACCGATCCCGGTTGGTCGCACACGGGAAATAGTGGGCAGGTCAGCAATCTAGGGGGCGGATTTGGAGCTTGGTTTGCGGACCTAAGCCTGCACGGTTTTGGCTACGTCGCTTTTCTGTTTCCGCTACTGATCGGGGTGGCGGGTTGGCGGAATTACCAACAGCGGCACCGCTCGGACGTGAGCATCCAGCGCCGCCTCGTCGGGGCCGCAGGTTTCGCGCTCACAATTATTGGGGGCTGTGGTATCGAAAACCTGCATTTTGCCGAGATGGCGGCGGATATGCCGTTTGCGCCCGGGGGTGCGGTGGGTGACGGTACTAACGAGTTTTTGGGCGTGGCATTCGGGCTTGCCGGGGCGACGGTGTTCCTGCTTACGATATTTATCTGTGGAATCACCTGGTTTACGGGGTTGTCGTGGTTCCGGTTGATGGACCAGCTTGGAAAGGGTGTGTTTGACGCGTACGAGTTTCTGCGCGTGCAGTGCATACGCGGCTTGGATTTAATCGCAGGTACGCGGGCCCGGCGTGAACGGCAAGGTGCGATCGCGGAAATACGCGACAAACAGGAGATCCAGAAGCCGCCTCGAATTGAACCACACATTGTCCCGCCGAAGGCGCAACCCAGTGTGAGGCACGAACGCGAAAGGCAGTCAGCGTTGTTTGACGATCGGGTCGATGTGCGGCCGACGTTGTCATTGTTGGAGGCACCGGTTGCCCATCAATCCGGGTTCTCAACCGAATCGTTGGAGGCGATGTCGCGGTTGCTTGAGAAGAAGCTGCACGATTTTAATGTCGATGTGCGTATCGAAGCCGTGCACCCGGGACCGGTGATTACGCGTTTCGAAGTGGAACCGGCTCCAGGCGTGAAAGCCAGCCAAATTACGGGTTTGGCGCGCGACCTCGCACGCGCGCTGTCGACGGTGAGCGTCCGCGTGGTAGAAAATATTCCTGGAAAATCGTTCGTGGGTATCGAAATCCCGAATGAAAACCGCGAAACAGTGCGCTTGGTGGAGGGATTGTCGTCGGCCGCCTACGAAGAGGCCAATACCCCGCTGGCGTTGGTGCTCGGTAAGGACATCGGTGGTGCACCGGTAATAGCGGATCTGTGCAAAATGCCACATTTGCTCATCGCTGGTACCACTGGTGCCGGTAAGTCGGTCTGCGTAAACGCGCTGATCCTCAGCATTCTCTATAAATCTACGCCCGACGACGTGCGCCTCATCATGATCGATCCAAAAATGCTGGAGTTAGCGATCTACGAGGGCATTCCACATTTGCTCGCGCCGGTGGTCACCGACATGAGCGAAGCGGCCACCGCACTGCGTTGGTGCATAGTAGAAATGGAACGCCGCTACCGGCTTATGGCCGCATTGGGAGTTCGCAATATATCGGGCTACAACCGGAAGATAAAAATCGCGATCCAGGAGAGTAACCCCATTATGAATCCGTTAGCCGAGGAACCGGAGCAGGCGGAGCCGCTGCAACCGTTCCATTATATTGTCGTGATTATCGACGAACTGGCGGATCTCATGATGTCGATGGGAAAAAAGATCGAGGAGCTAGTGACGCGTATTGCACAGCGAGCTCGTGCCGCAGGGATTCACCTGATCCTCGCCACCCAACGGCCCTCGGTCGATGTGATTACCGGGCTCCTGAAGGCAAACGTGCCGACTCGAATCGCATTCCAAGTGTCGTCGCGGGTGGATTCCCGGACGATTCTCGACCAGATGGGCGCCGAGCAGCTCTTAGGGCAAGGCGATATGCTATTTTTGCCACCCGGGAGTGGCATACCGATGCGGGTGCACGGATCGTTTGTGGCCGACGACGAAGTGCACCAAGTGGTTGACCAACTTAAGCAATCCCGCGCACCGGAGTACGATGACGCAGTATTGGATGCCAGCCTGACTGCTGGGACTTCGAGCGTCGAGGCGGTGGGCGACGGGCCTGGGGGTGAGCAGGATCCGCTTTACGACCGAGCCCTCCAGTTGGTCACCGAAACCCGCCGAGCGTCGATTTCCGCCGTGCAACGGCAGCTTAGAGTCGGATATAACCGTGCCGCGCGAATGATCGAGGCGATGGAACAAGCGGGTGCCGTAGGGCCGTTGGAGTCCAATGGTCGCCGCGAAGTGTTGGCGCCGCCTCCACCGAGTGACTAACGCTGACTGTGCTGAAATGCTGATAACTCACGGTAAATATCATTGTGGTCGTAATCGGCCGCATCGCAGTCGCGAACTCGGCTCGATGTTGCTGCTGGGATTATTGTTGTATTCGTCACTTGGATCCGCGAATGCGCTAGATGATCTGCAGCGATTTTTTACCGAGATCAGTACATTCGAGGCGGAGTTTGATCAGGTTATCCTGGATGAAGACTTCATCACCCTCGAAGAAAGCAGCGGCCGGGTCACGATTGTTCGACCCAATAAGTTTCGCTGGGATTACGCGGCGCCGTTTGAGCAGCAGATTATCGGCGACGGCGCCAAAGTCTGGATCTACGACATCGATTTAGAGCAAGTGACAGTTCGGAATATGGCGGCGGCCATGGGCAATACGCCGGCGGTGTTGCTGGCAGGGCGTGGCAAGCTCGCGGAAACCTATGATATTCACGACCTCGGTATTCAAGGTGCTTCGAATTGGGTGCGCTTGAGTCCGAAACAATCCGATGATTCGAGTTTCGACGATATTCGATTAGGTTTTGATCACGGTCAGTTGCGGGTATTGGAGCTTGTAGATGGTTTTGGACAAACCACACGGATTACTTTACGGAAGATGCTTGAAAACCCGGTGATCAACGATCAGATATTCGAGTTCACGCCGCCGACAGGCGTCGATGTACTCTCCGAGGATGAGCTGTAGGAAGCTACGCAACAGTGATCGATTGTCTAAATTTTCAGATTGGACGGGTATCGGCTATAACACCATAGACCGGTAGTTGTGCACTCCGCGTGGGGCATTAAGATGTTAGAACGAGTGCTTGTGATTGCGTTGGGGGGTGCCATCGGCGCGGTATTGCGATATCTGAGTTCGGAGGTTACCTATCGAATTTTGGGTAGGGGTTTTCCGTATGGCACTCTCGCGGTAAATGTGATCGGCTCGTTTTGTATCGGCTATCTATTTGTCGGGTTTGCGGAGCGTTTTTCTGTTGGGGCGCTCTGGCATGCCGCGTTGTTTGCGGGATTGTTGGGCGGATTTACGACGTTTTCGGCATTTTCACTGGACACGATGCAAATGATTCAGAGCGGGCACTTTAGCAAGGCATTACTGAATATCGTGCTCTCGGTCGGGTTGTGTTTGGCTGGTGTATGGGGCGGGATGGCCGTGGCCAAAATGCACTAACCCGGTATTGTATACAATCCATCGTAAGGAATAGCTATGTTGGATCCACAGCGGTTACGAGCTGATATCGATAATGTTGCACAACGACTGACTAGCCGCGGATTCGAACTCGATGTCGCCGCATTCCGTGAACTGGAAAGCCGCCGTAAATTATTGCAGACCGACACTGAGTCGTTGCGGAGCGATCGTAATCGCTGTGCAAAAGAAATCGGTCTAGCCAAGGCTCGCGGTGATGACGCGGCGGCGGTGATGGATCAGGCTGCATCGATCAACGATCGATTGAAGACGGTCGAATCCGAATTGGCAACGGTACAGAATGCGCTGACCGAATTTATTTCAGGAATTCCCAATATTCCACACGCCAGCGTACCGACTGGTCGCAACGAGACTGACAACGTTGAGATTCGGCGTTGGGGTGAGCCGACCGCTTTTTCATTTTCGCCCAAAGATCATGTGGACCTGGGTGCTGCGCTCGGAATGTTGGATTTTGAGATGGCGGTAAAACTCACCGGCTCACGTTTTGTAGTGATGTACGGAGATCTGGTGCGGTTACATCGTGCCTTGATTCACTTCATGATCGATCTGCATACGCGTGAACACGGCTATCGCGAGATATATGTGCCGTACTTGGTGAATTCGGACAGCTTATTTGGCACCGGTCAACTACCGAAGTTTGCCGATGACCAATTTGTGTTCGCCGGCGACCAGCCGTTGTATCTAGTGCCGACCGCCGAAGTACCCGTCACCAACACCGCTCGCGATCGAATCCTATCGGCCGACGACTTACCCCAAAAAATGGTGTGTCATACGCCGTGTTTTCGCCGTGAGGCGGGCTCGTATGGTAAAGACACGCGAGGCATGATACGCCAGCATCAGTTCGAAAAAGTAGAGCTCGTGCATTTGGTGGAGCCGACGCTGTCTTGGGCCACGCTTGAAGAATTAACGAGCCACGCCGAAACCGTGCTGCAACGGTTGAAATTGCCGTATCGTGTAGTTGTACTGTGTTCCGGTGACATCGGTTTTTCCGCGGCGAAAACTTACGATATCGAAGTATGGCTCCCGGGTCAGAATTGTTATCGGGAGATTTCATCGTGCAGCAACTTCGAGGCCTTTCAGGCACGGCGGATGCGCGCGCGTTGGCGCAATCCTGCGACCCGTAAGCCTGAGTTCCTGCACACGTTGAACGGCTCGGGCCTTGCGATCGGCCGCACATTGGTTGCGGTTTTGGAAAATTATCAGCAAGCCGATGGGTCGATCGCTATCCCGGCGGTACTACGGCCGTACATGGGCGGTACAGATATGATCGCGGCTGCGAACGGCGGTTAGTGGAGTGGCACATGGGCGACTAGCTAGGGCTATGTATCGGTGGGCGATCACCGAGTAGCCATCTCTGATGAACGCCCTTTTTGGCCGCCGGCGTCGTCATTATTTGCAATCGCGATGTTATATGCTATCGACGTGATAATTAACGGATATATGCATTGTAGAGCTCGTCGAATACTAGGATTAGTGTTGGGCCGTTATTGGGAATTTTGTCGTTTTTGACTCATGGATTGGTGGATTTCGATTTTCATATACCGGCTAATGCCGCTTACTTCTATGCTTTGATGGGGATCGGAGTCACCGCATCTTACTGTAACGTAGAGAAGCCAAATGACATCACAACAAATAGATCGAACAATGCATAGCGCCCGCCGTGTCTTAGTCACTGGCGGCGCGGGATTTCTTGGTTCGCATTTATGCGAGCACTTGTTGGCCAATGGGCACGACGTACTCTGTATCGATAACTATTTCACCGGTACCAAGCGCAATATTCAGAATTTGCTGGATGACCCCGGATTCGAGTTGATGCGCCACGATGTGACGTTTCCGCTATATGTCGAGGTCGATGAAATCTACAATCTGGCGTGTCCGGCGTCACCGATTCATTATCAATACGATCCAGTTCAAACCACCAAAACCAGTGTGCACGGCGCGATAAATATGCTGGGGCTCGCGAAACGCGTCAAGGCGAAGCTCTACCAGGCTTCTACCAGTGAGGTATATGGTGACCCAACGGTGCACCCGCAACAGGAAGCTTATTGGGGTAATGTGAATCCGATAGGCGTACGTTCATGTTATGACGAAGGCAAGCGGTGTGCTGAAACATTGTGTTTTGATTACCACCGTCAACACGGATTGCGCATCAAGGTGGCGCGAATTTTTAACACCTATGGGCCGCGTATGCATATCAATGATGGCCGCGTGGTTTCGAATTTCATTGTTCAGGCGTTGCGACATGAACCCATTACGATCTACGGGGATGGTTCGCAGACTCGGTCGTTCTGTTATGTTGATGACCAGGTTGCTGCGATGCAATTGTTTATGCAGACTGAAGACGATGTGACGGGTCCCGTAAATGTCGGCAATCCGAACGAATTTACGATTGCGGAGCTAGCCGCACGAGTTATCGAATTAACAAACTCACATTCGAAACTTCACTACGTATCCCTTCCGGAGGACGATCCCCGACAGCGATGTCCGGATATTACTTTGGCGAACGAGCTTATGGGCTGGAAGCCGAAGGTTGAGTTGGAGTCAGGGTTGAAGAAAACTATCGAATATTTCGATAAGCTACTACAAGGCTAGTCGCAATCGACATGTGCCGACCGGGCTCGTCGCCACAGAGTGACACGATAAGCGCGTGTGTGCTTATTTCGACCTTGGGGTTCGCGGCCGCGGGAATCGCTGAAAAACTGAATCGGGCGGTTCGCCACGCAAAGCCCGTACCGTGTCACCATCATCATAAAACAAAACCCCGCCGCAGCGGGGTTTCGAAGTTCGAATTCCGACGTCGTAATCAGTCGTCGCCAAATATACCGAGTATGTGTAGTAAGCTCGTGAAAAGATTAAAAATCGCTACATATAACATAACAGTGGCCATTATATAGTTGGTTTCACCGCCGTGAATAATTTGGCTGGTCTGGTATAGAATCAAACCGGACATCAGCAAAATAAACATGGCCGATACGGCCAGAGACAGTGCCGGTATTGAAAATATCACAGCGCCTAGTCCAGCCAGAAAGGCAACCAGAATCCCTACGAACAACATTCCACCAATGAACGAGAAATCCTTACGAGTCGTCAGCACGTATCCGGAAAGCCCGAGAAAGATCGCCCCGGTGCCGCCTAATGCGGTCATGACGAGCTGGTCTCCGTTTGGTAGGTGGTTTATGTAAAGACTAATGATTGGGCCTAGCGTGATGCCCATAAAACCAGTCAACATGAAGACGAAAACCAAGCCCAAAGCCGAATTGCGAAATTTGGTGGTCAGAAACAACAGCCCGAAGTAGCCGACGAGGGTGATGACCAACCCCGGGTGCGGCCAGTTCATCAGCATTGACAATCCGGCCGTTGCTGCACTAAACAGCAACGTCATCGCAAGCAACGCATAGGTATTCTTCAAGACCTTGTTGACGGCCAGTCCGGTCGCAATCGGTCTTGAAACTGCTGGGTTCAATCGATTCATATTAATCTCCGAATTATGAATTTACCGGCGCATTATAACTCTGCTTCAGCCCCAGAGATAGCGGGGTATGCGCTTCATTACTGGTATAATGGGGGCTCAATTGCCTATAATTCAAGGGCTTGTGGTGGGTGCCGCGCGGAGATTACGATATCGTAACGACACCCCGCCGCATCATGGCCCGGTCGGCTGCAATTTAGGAGAGGTGGCTGAGTGGTCGAAAGCGGCGGTCTTGAAAACCGTTGAAGGGAAACCTTCCGGGGGTTCGAATCCCTCCCTCTCCGCCAACCACCCTGCCGCACGTAAAATTGAGTTATGGGCAAACTCTTTGCTCGCGATGGAGATCGCAGGCTTATCCGATTCGCGGTTGTATGTCGGGTCGTGGAGTCAATGGATTCGCGACCCCGAACGACCGGTCGAACCGGCAGATACTTAGGGAACCTCAGACCCGCTCGCCCAGAATTAATCAGAGGCTCCCCAATCGTTGTAGTACACTACGCCCGCGCTGTACTTCGGGCGCGCGACTAATATTCAACTCGGAATCGAATCATTTTGGACGACAGGCAAAAAGCGCTGCGTTATCACGAAGAGCCGCGACCCGGTAAGATCTCGATCGCTCCCACCAAGCCGTTCGCGACCGCCGAGGATTTGTCCTTGGCGTATACGCCCGGCGTAGCCGAGCCGGTGCGGGAAATCCATCGCGATCCGGAAGCCGCGTATCGCTATACCAATAAAGGCAATCTCGTCGCGGTGATTACCGACGGCTCGGCGGTGCTGGGTCTTGGTAATGTCGGCGCGCTGGCCGGAAAACCGGTCATGGAAGGCAAGGCTGTGTTGTTTAAGCGCTTCGCCGACATCGATGTGTTCGATATTGAGGTTAACGCTCCCAGCGCCGAAACTTTTATCGAGACGGTGGTGAATATTGCGCCAACCTTTGGCGCCATCAATCTCGAGGATATCGCCGCTCCACGATGTTTCTCGATAGAAAGCGCTTTGCGCGAACGCCTGGATATCCCGGTATTTCATGACGATCAACACGGCACATCGGTCATTATCGGTGCCGGATTGTTAAATGCGCTGGAGATTCAAGGGAAATCTCTTGAGGACGTGCGCATTGTGATTATCGGTGCGGGAGCGGCGGGTTTGGCCAGCGGGCGATTATTGTGTGCGCTCGGCGCGCGCCGAGAACATATCCTGGTGGTGGACAGCAAAGCCGTGATTCATAGTGGCCGCACCGATTTGAACATCCACAAACAAGCGTTTATTGTCGATACGCCGACCCGGACGCTGGCAGAAGCAATGGTCGGTGCGGATGCCGTCATCGGCGTGTCGGGGCCTGGGTTAATATCGGCAACGATGGTAAAGACGATGTCGGATAGACCAATCGTTTTCGCCCTCGCGAATCCCGAACCCGAAATCCGGCCTGAGACTGTGCGCAGTGCGCGCAGCGATGCCGTCATTGCGACTGGTCGCTCGGATTTTCCGAATCAGGTCAATAATTCGTTGTGCTTTCCGTTCGTATTTCGCGGAGTGCTGGACGCGCGGGCTACCGAGATTAGCCAGGAAGTCTTAATTGCCGCGGTCTATGGGTTGGCGGAATTGGCCAAAGAACCGGTGCCCGACGAAGTACTGAAAGCATATCAGGCGACGAGCATGGAATTCGGCAAAGATTATATCCTGCCCAAGCAGTTTGACCCGCGTTTACGTGAGCGGATTGTGCCCCGGGTTATTGCGGCGGTTGGGCAGTCGGACTAAATCGATTTTTCGTTCCCGATTACTTTAAGAAAGCTTATGAAAATTCACGAGTATCAGGCAAAGGAACTATTGCGTGGTTTCGGGGTTGTGACCCCTCGGGGTGTGGCGTGCTTTTCAAGTGA
>Ga0255056_10000279_pt1 | contig 14544 bp, 21 predicted proteins | sample Cases_109_1_MG_FD_183639 | JGI IMG/M metagenome (GOLD analysis project Ga0255056, IMG submission 183639) | Seawater microbial communities from Amundsen Gulf, Northwest Territories, Canada - Cases_109_1 | ecosystem: Environmental > Aquatic > Marine > Gulf | place: Canada: Northwest Territories... | reverse complement strand
TTTGAATTTAATCAACTTGGCAGAACATGAGTATCGAGTTGCGGCATACACCAATCCAATAGGATCATTCACACCTGGACAACCAGTTGCCACTGTTGTAACTGCAAGCTTTGAGAACTTTGTAATTAACGACTTCCAAGTTGTAGGAGATGTACTTTCACAACAATATAGTTTAACAATAAATGACTGCTTCCCAGCTTGTACTTTAACACAAGCAGATATTGAAAGAAACGGAATTGTAGAAGCAAACTTCGCTGTTGGTGAACCAATAACATTAGATCAAGAACTTAACTTCACTAGCCATTTCATTCTCATAGAATCTGGAATTCAATTAATTAACACAACTGCAATAGTAACAAATCTCGGATCAATAGGTGAAAATGAAACAGGAGTAGTTACAACTAGCTTACAATTTGTGGTAGATACAATCTTCTTCAACCATTCAAGAACAGCAGACTTTGAAGAATTAAACTTTGAATTAACTCGTCATCCGATTCCCTGGAATTCATTCTGTGAGCTTAGAGGTGGTCAACCATCATTTGCTGGACAAATAATTGAACTTCCATTCGGTGGGCAACTCATTTTACCACAAAATGTTCTAGTAGATCCATTTGGAGTTACAGCAACATTAGACTTACAATCAGTTGGAACGTTTTCAACTCCACCTACATTCGATGTAATACCAGCTAGAAACGCCTACATGTCATGTGATGATCCAGAAGGAATTCAGATTTTGGCATTTACAAGCTTTGGTACTGGAAATGGAACTTTGGCTTTAACTGGATTTACTGACCAATTAGGCACGTTCTTAGGTGTTCCAGTACCCTTTATTTTCATCATAATTTTAGCGGCTATTTGGACTGGTCGAAGTGCAAGTACAGGAATTATCTTCTTAACTGTTGCAATCGGATCACTTGGAGTATTAGGTTACTTTGATCCACTTTCAGGAACGCCAACTTCTGGTGATCCACTTGGTTACTTCTGGGCGTTCATTGTAATTTTAACATTAATTGGAGTTTTCTTGGGCAAACGCTTCTTCTAGAAACCTACCCGACTACATAACTATCTTTAAGTACGAATATCTAATTCAAACAGTGACAGTACATGTGTGGTAAATTTAGCCTAAAAGGGCATTTCCCAATTCTAGAATTCAAGTTAATGAAAGGACCTATGGTTCTAATGAAGATCGGTGACAGACAATTGGAGTTAAGAAAGGCTACAAGACATCAAGGAAAATATTTTCTAACGAAGGAAGGTGTCTTTGAATTAGATGGCGAATACTCTTATAATTTGTCTGGGCAACAGCTCTTAATCTACAATCTATTCAACTCAAAACCAATTTCGATAGGTGGAATTGAAAGAGTACAGCAGTTATATCGAGAGAAAAAGGCTTCATTATTAGTAAGAGAACTTGAGAGAATTAATTCTGCTGTTGAAGCAAGTGCAGGAAAAATGCACTACCAAGATCCAATTCATGCGATGGCTGAACTCTACAAAGGAAAACCAGATGAACTATCAAGACAAACTCAAAAGTTTTTAATTGATTCCAGGTTGTTTGACAAAGACGATCTCAAGTTATTAAACACAGATAAAATGAATTGTAAAAATGTAAATCGTGGTTTATCATTGAAAGTTCCAACAATACTTCCTACATTGTTAATGGCTGTTATCGCAATTTGTGGGCTTTTGATTATGACGCAAGTTAATCCTTTAAAGTGGTTCTAGTTGAGTCAGATAACATTAGCACAGCCTGAACCGAACATTGACTGGTCAGAATTAGGATTGATTTGGTATGGTGGACCTCTTGCACTAATTCAAACACAAAAAAATATTTTAAAAATTAGAAAAATTCACAAAATGAGAGAATTTTTTATCAACGAATATGGAATTTTTGAAGTAGATTCTGAAACTGAATACAGATATGGCAAACAACCTATATCAATTTACAACAGTCATGGAACTAGAATTCCAAAATCTATTGTAAAAGCAGTAAAAAAACATTACAAACAAGGAAAAAACATGGAAATAAGAAAGGATTTGGAGAAAATTTATCCTGAACTCAAAGCCTACAAATTCAAGAATGTTTATGAGATTTTTCAGTTATTAGTAAAAATGAATGGTCACCAAGCAATAGACATCGATACCGAGAAATTCCTTCCATTTTATCGTGCCTACAATCCAATCAGTATTAAAAGACTAAACGAGGTCTGCCAAGCTGGGCGTAAAGCAATCGATTCACTACACCCATCATTAAAACCACCAATGCCAATCATTTTCGCAATTGTAGGTGGAATCATTGGCCTAGCTGTTATTCAAAATGGTCCAAAGTATATGAGAGAAATTGGTAGTTACTTTGAAGATTTTACTGAACCAGCTCCTGCACCAGTAACTCCTGTTGTCGATGTGGTATCACTACCAGGAACATCTAACGGAACTGAAACTACTGAAATAGCAACTACTCCTACAACTGAAACGGTTGTAGAAAATGGAGTGGAAATTATCTCAATCGAACCTTCAAATTTCCTGCTAGGACTTTGGGAATTAATAGATCCAGTTCAAGTGATAAGTGGCTTATTTTCTTTAATATAACTGAAAATGGCAAAAATAGGTAGTTTGAAAAAACAGAAATTGGAGTTGTACTTAAACAAGACAATAGTAACCATCGCCAGTTTCATAATTCTTTTTGCGTTAGGTGGACTTGATTCAACTTCTGCTTATGGACCAAATAGTCCAGAATGTTTTGAAGTTCCAGAACTAGAAGGTTGCCCTGATTTCTTCAATCAACCATTTGACAGAATGTTCGATCCATACAATGCAGTTTTTGAGGACTTTACATTTGTAATAGTTTGGGCAATTATCATCGGAATATTATGGCTAAGAGTTTCCAATACAATGATGGTCAGCGTAATTGGAGTAGTTCTTGCGGCATTATTTACAAGACCAGACGCTTCAGGAAATCTCACTGGTTTTTCAGAATCGGCACAAGCAGTTGGATGGGGTTTATTAATACTAGCAGTAATCGTGGCGATTTACCAGATATTAACCGTTAGAATACACTTTCCAACAAATTAAGTCAAACCCAATTTTTATATAGTATCGCTAATACTCGTCAAGTCGTTGAGTGATCCGTACTGTCTGCTAGTGAGGAAATTAGATCAGTTTTAGGTCTGATAACATCGGCAAGTGGAAGAAAGCCTGAAAGATTGTTATATCGAACTCTTGTTGGTCCAAAACATTTGGCAGAAGTAGTTCAGAAAGTAGAACAAATAACTGCTGTCAAAGAAACACTTCCAGAAAATATGCAAGATGTAGCAGAAGAAGCTAAAGAGATTCTAATCAAAGCATTAATTTCTACAACGTCAGTCAAAGGCCACATGCTAACAATGTTAACAACCAACAAATCTGAAATCAAAGTCAATGATCCAAGAGTTAGACGAAGTGTAATGGGTGGATTACTTAGAGATCAAGGTGGAGATGGGGGATATTAGCGAATTAGAGGACTTGGGAGATGTATCTGCCCCACTAATTACTGAAAAACCTAAGCAAAAACAAGCCCAAAAACTCAAAAATGGCAAGAAAACTGTACTAAAAAAGAAGAATGGCTGTCGTACAATTCATCATAGCTGTCATTCTCCACATGTAGAAACAGAATTTTGCAAGAATTGTGATGCTTATGTTGAAATTGTAGGCAAAAAGATGTGTGGTTGCTGTGGAAAAGAGGTTGCAAAGTTTCTAAAACATACTTGGTTGAGTAGAGTTTTAAAATTTGGCATAAGACAGCATAAGAATTTCATCAATGATTGGGCTATGTTCCCAGATCAAGGCGTTGAATTCAAAACACTAGACAAGCCTTACATTTGGTATCAAGATATTTTTGATCCAAAGACTGGTAAAGACGTAATAGATTCTAAAACAGGCAAGATCAAACAAAGAAAAATTGTAGTAACCGAAGTTTATACAAAACGACCAAAGCGAAGTCAAATGGTTGAAATCAAATACAGGGATACGGTCTATGAAATTGAGATAAAATACTTGGCATTAGCACTAGAAACTAATGATGGAAATGATGACAAAGCAGGAATTCGTGGTGGTGAAGATGCAAAGTTGGGAATTATTAACAGGCATATTGGAATTAAAGGATTGAGAATTTGGATTCCAGATGGTGAAATCGTAGATACTCAATGTAACAGATGTCATTCATTTCTTAGATATGACAAACACGACAATTTCTTTTGCCCAAAATGTGGTAAGATTGACTCTTTTAAATAAGTCATACAGGATAATTTAATTATGTCATTCGATCCTTCCGATCAGCGTAAAGCTAGGACTAAAGAAAAAGAACCTGACACTGGATTGAAAGAAGATTTTAAAACTATTAAAAGACAAACAAAGAAAGGATTTCCTACTTCACCGAGTTTTGGATTAGATAATACATTTGGATCTGACAGTATTGATGTTAGCAACAAGAAAATTAGTACAAAATTAACAAAGAGGTTTTTTGATTTTTGACTTTTACTAGCACAAAAATTTCATTGGGAAAAGGTAAAGGAAAATTCATTTACGTAGATCCAAAGGAGTTTGACAATGGCAATTAGAAGAGTATCAAAGTCATCAAGATTTACAAGAAGCAGAACTCCACCAAAACCTAAACCAAAACCAAAACCAGTTGCAAAACCAAAACCAGTATCAAGAACAACAAGATTTACACCAAAGCCAGCTCCAAAGCCAGCTCCAAAACCAGTTTCAAAACCAACTCCAAAACCAACTACTTCTAGTCGTATATCAAGAGGAACTGTAAGATTTACAAGAACTCCACCACCACCACCAAAACCAAAACCAGTAGTAAGAACAGTAACAAGAACACCACCAAAACCAGTAGTAAGAACACCACCAAAACCAGCCCCAAAACCAGTATCAAGGTCAACAAGATTCACTCCACGACCACCACCACCACCACCAGTAGTTAGAGTTCCAACTCCAAAACCAAAACCAGTTGCAAAACCAAAAGTTACATCATTATCGATTTCAACTCCTAGTGGAGGATTTGGTGCAAGACCAAGACCATCAACAAAAGTTACAACTGATATAGGTGGACCACCAGTTCCACCAACAGAATCTACAAGACAAAAAGCAATAAGAATTAGAGGTGAACAAGCAGAAAAACGATCAGGAGTTCCATTCATCGCAGGAGTTCCAGCATTAATTGGTAGTGCAGGAGTAGTAGCACAACAAAATATTCCATTTCAAGAAACTGAACTATCAAAGTCGCAAACTGCCGCACAAAAAGCTGAAGGATTCAAAGGAGTTGGCGAAGGATTTCTTGGTGGAAGAGGAGCTGTTGAAGCAAGAGCTTCAGCATTTGACTTATCAGATACAGTGTTATCAGAAACAGAAGGTGGACCACCAGTAGAAACAATAATTTCAGGTGGAGATCCAGTAGAAAGAATAGTTCCTGGTGGACCAGCAGTTTCAGTTACCGATCCAATTACAGGTGTAACAACAATCACAAAGCCAGGTGATACAGTAATAATTGACACTCCAGGTGATATTGTCAAAACAGAAACGCCAGGTTCAATAAAAACAATCGGTCAGTCAAAAGTTGAATCAGACTTTTCAGATCCACTTGGAAGTTTAGGAGCTGGTATAAGTCAATCAGCATTAAATGAAGTTATAGGAATCAAAAATGTTGCGGCTTTAGCAACAGGTGGAGAGCAAGAAGATTTCTTTGTTACACCATCTTCAATATTTTTTGACTCTTCATTCAAAGCAATTCAGAAATTTGGTGGAGAAATATTTGATTTCGGCAGAAAAGCCGCAGGAAAGAAGAAAGTAGAAGCAGGACAATCAATTACTACATTTGGAATTGGTGGTGATCAAATTAGAATTGATCAGCAAGAAAGAGGACCAACTTCAGGAGAAATTATTCAAACTGGAAGTGACCGATTCGTAAGAGTAACAACTGCTGATCCATTATTTGCAGTAGGTGACTTTGCTGTTCAAGGCGCATTACTAGCTGTGGCTCCAGTTAAAGCGGCTTCAGTAGCAATCAAAGGAATAGGAGCCGCAGGAAAATTCGCCAAAGTAGCTTCCAAAGGAGTAGGAGCCATCAAAGGAAGAGGATTACAATCTGCAAGTGGACAATTAGTAACATCTCCAAGACCAAAAACACCACTAAGCACAACATTCGCTGACGAATTCAGAATTGCAGGAGTAACAGAAAAAGCCCAAGCCCCAGCAAAAGCACAGCTAAAAGGTTTTGGTGGGTTATCAACAAGAGATAAATCAAAATTAGTTAAAGCACAAAGAGATGAATTTGAAGTAGCTATTGATACTGCACAGAAACAACCAAAAGTCAAAGGACTTGGATTTGGTGAAGAAACAGCAGACTTTGTTCAAAGAAGAAGAGATGCAAGTGAAGTAGCTAGATTACCAAAATCAAGAATTGATCCATCACAGTTAGATCCTAATTTACAAAAATCAATTAAACAACTAGAAAGTGGTGGAGATCCAGATCTATTCAAAGTTAAAAATGTAGGATTCAAATCAACACCAGTTAGTTTAGGAAAAGGTACTGGGAGATTCCTTGATGATATAGGTGGAGATGTAAGTGTAGGAAAAGGCAAACCACCACCAAGTGGGGGTTTTGGAGTTGGACCAACAGGAGATATAGCAAAAGCATTGAGAGAAACTGGTGGTGGAGTAGTTAAGGTAGATTCTAAAACAGGAAGAGTAGTAAGTAAAGGTGGTAAAGCAGTAACTGGAACAGATGATATTTTTGGTGTAGCAAAAGCCACAGATAGTGTATTTGAATCAACGCTAATAAAAGCTGGAAGAGCTACTGTAAGGACAACTCCAAAAGTTATTCCAAAAGCACAGGTAGATCAATTTGCAAAGATAACAGGAAGGACAAAACCAGCTTCAGAAAAACTCATAAGAGAAGCCGCTGAAAAAGGAATTAGTTTTGATGAATTAACACAAGCAGGGAAAGGAGCAAGACTACAAACAGTTTTAAAAACAGCCCAAGTCACTGCATTAAAGGAAACAAAGTTACTTAAAACAAAACAATTAGCCGAAAATTTAGCTAAACAAAAAGCAATAGCTAAACAAAAGACTTTAGTTGAAACATTAAAGAAACAAAGAGCAAAAGCAACGACCAAATCTTCAAAAGCATTGGTAGAAAAACAAACTCAATCAGCATTAAGAAAACTAATTGTCGTAGAAAAAGCCGCTAAGGCCGCTAAAATTACACAAAAATCAGAACTTGATATTTTATTCAAGAAATCAAGAAAACTCAAAGGAAAAGGCACAGATGACTTTTTAGAAACAATAAGAACTCCAAAAGGAAAGACATCAGGAATACTAGGTGGATTACTCACAGGCACAGCAATAGGAGCAGGAGTAGGTTTAGGTAGTTTAGGTGGTTTGGAAGATCCAAAGGTAATTCAAAAACCATCAACAATTTCAATCTTTGATCCTGGCACAAAACAAACTCAATTTACAAAACAGCCATTAATAACAACAAATATTTTCCAACAGCCATCTAAAACTACGCAAATAAGACAACCTAGATTAGCAACTACCTTCTTCCAATTACCAGGACAAACAACAAAAACACAGCAACCATCAACTACAAAAATACAGCAACCATTTGCACAAAAGATCCAACAGCCATTAATAACAACTATTATTCCACCATCACAAGGTCCACCAGGATTTCCACCAGGTAGTGGATTCCCATTTGATGGATCAAGAAAAGATGAAGCGAAAGAAACTAAATCACAAAGAAGATTTTTCAGACTATTTGACGTTGCAAAGACTCCATTCGGAAGGATCGAAGTTGGTTTAGGTGCACAAGTACAAAGTGACAAACCGATCTTTGAGTTTGAAGATGTTCCATTAAGATCGGGCAAGAAAAGAAGAAATCTCGGTGAAGATTTCTTTGCAGATGATTTTGAAAATATATTTGCATAAAAATACTTAAAAGCATATCCTTATAACATCTGAAACATTAATGAAATTTATGGGAAAATATTTTTGTAATAGATGTTACGGTCTAACTTTCTCATTAAGATACATGACAACAAACGGTAATTGGGAGAAACCAAGAGGACTTCCACAATACTGTAAGAACTGTAATTTGATCGAACCACAAAAAACATGTGCGACTTTGAACAAAGTAAAAAAGATGAGGGAGGTGATTAGATGAGAATTTATTATGAATTAATGGTCTGGGAAGAAGTAGATGAATATGATACTGAAGTATTGAAAAATCGATCTCAAGAATTTAGTAAAAGACTGAATGGATTCGGCATATTATCTTTCAACATGAAAGCTTCACCACCAGCACAACAAGTGCAACAGGAACAGCCACAACAAGTGGAAATGACAGCTCAAGAAGCAGAAGATGAAAGAATACTACAAGAAGAAGAAGCAAGATTAGCCCAACAAGAACAGCCACAAACACAGCCACAAACACAGCCACCACCACCACTAGCCCCAGAACCACAAAAACAGCAACCAGGTGAGATATTAGATGAGTAGTATGGTCAACGCATGGGATAACAAGAGGATCGATGACAAAACAGCAAAGAAACTTCTGAAAGAAAAAGTCCTGGAATACACCTTGCCACCACACAATCTAAATCGAATCCAAATATCCCAAATGATAAACAGATCAGTAACAACAGTACACAGAATTCAAAGGGATTTGGTAGCCGATGGGCTACTACAAACGACTGAAAATGGGTATTTGATAAGGTCTGCACCGAATAAAACACTCAAAACGTTCCAAGATCTTTCAACTACTGATTTCCCAAATATTGCAAGTGTAAAAAAATGGAAATTAAGAATGGATTCAAATGAAAATGTAGGTGCAGAAGAAAGTGTAAGTAATTTCTGGAAAGTTTGCCAAACATTAGATGTTCACCCAGACTCATTTCTTGTAGATTTTGATGAAGTTTTACCACTAATTGAGAAGTTCAAGATGGCCTTCAAAGAAGGAAAAATGAAGTATATCAAGAAAAAACACATTGATGATCCAGTAAAACAATCTCAAGCAAACCCACAGCATTACATTGAAGCTGTTAGAAGTTTTATCAAAGGAAACGGTATAGAAATTCCTAAAGGAGAACTAGTTGTTAAAAGAAAACTAAATAAAATTTATGCACAGATCAGACTCAACGACAAAGAAAGACTAGATGGCATGAAGTTTATGAATGGTATTAGTAATGATCTAAGAATTATTTACATAATACATAACGAAATTGGAGTAAGAGCTGATACATTATTCCAAATGAGGCCAAAGTTTGAAAGATTTACAAGAACATTTGAAGGAATTCAATGTGAATGGTATAAAGCTTACATCTTTGAATCTAAACAAGAAGGAACTCCTAGTGGTGGAGTTTATGAAAAATACATACTAACACCAAACGCAAGGCTGATCGCTTCACAATTAACACCAGGAAAAAGAATTCACAGCTATACAAACATCAAAAAAGGCAAAGACGAATACAACCAAAAACTTAGAGATTTCTATGCAAGTATCGGAAAGATCAGCGTAGATCCATTTGAACAAGCAAGATATGAAAAGGGAACTCAAGAATACTACTTGGTAAATGAACCAACTCATGCAATAAGACATTCATGCGTTCACTGGTTGATGAGGATCACAGGTAACAGAACAGAAGAAGTTAGTTCATTATTCTGGGAACAGCCACAAACTTTAAAGATCTATGCAAAGCAATCTTTTGAAGATATGTTAGAAGATGATACCTGTGCGTTGTGCAATCCAGATCTAAACGATGATAGATACAGAAGATTTTGCACACTGAAACATTCATTGATCTATTACAATACAAAAGAAGAACAAAGGCAAGAGTTAAGAGAGAAAAACCATTGGGGAAATAACATTGAAACTTAGTGAAAGAGAAAAATGGATGTTTATTCTAACAGTAATGAAAACATCAAAGACAGGAAAATCAATGACATTAGAAATGCAAGTGGGTGTCTGTGAATTCTTGAGAGAACGATTATGCCCAAGCATTAGTCACGAATCCTGGAAAGAAATGGAGTATGATATTCGAGAAATCAAAGCCCAAGTAATGGAATTAATGTTCAAAGGCATGGAAGTTGCTAGTGGAAAATCCAATCTTTCACCTGAAGCAAGGGAAATGTTCAGTGAGATGGACTTGGCAAAATTAGATTCAAAGGTTAAAAGACATTTAAAGAAAATTGACTTTGACCAAATAAAGAAAACATTAACTGGATTACCAAAAGATAAACAAGATGAACTTCAACCATTGTTTGAAGCAATAGAAAGCCTAACAGGAGAGTATAATCAACGTGATGGCTGAAGATCCACAAAGTACAGAAGGACCAATCTGTAAAGTTTGTGGTAGGCCAATGAAACAACATTCATTTATTGATCAGAAAAAATGTCAGAAAGAAGGGGAAGAAAATGGTTTTAAATAAATTAAAAATACAACTACATAAATTACAACTAAACTCTATAATTTTAGGTGCGTTTGCTGGCGCTAATGCTACAATTTGGTTTATGGTTATTGATTACTGGATAAATGGGTGATTGAATGAACGAGTATTTGGCAAGGAAGTATGCAGGGAACATGCTTATTGCAAGAAAACAAAAGTCAAAATATGATTCACATTGTTGGAAATATTTTCAAATAAAATTTAGTATAGATTATACAAAACTAAATAGATCTAGAATACATGTGAGTAAAATTGAAAAAGAAATCCAAAGCAGTTCAACATCTTAGCTACATCAAAAGAGATGATGAGTATGCAACACCAGATGATATTTACAAAGCTGGATGTAAAAAATATAAAATAAAACCAAAATTAGATGTATCAGGATCAAGGAAACATCATAAAGTAAAAAGGTATTTTTCAAAAAATAAAAACGCATTAGAACAAGATTGGAAAGTAGATTTCTGGATGAATCCACCATACAGTCAAGTCGGCAAGTTTATGAAAAAAGCCTATGAAGAACACAAGAAATGGAACGTCAACGGAATAATCTTAGTATATTCAAAGACAGATACAAAATGGTTTAACAGATATGTCTATAATCAAAAGAAAAACAAATGGTTAGCAGAATTTTACCCAATAGAAGGAAGGATCAAGTTCTGGAAGAACGGTAAAAAGACAGAATTTCCAGCTCCATATCCTTCATGTTTTATTATTTATAGAAAGTCAAAACGTAGAAGGAAATAATATTTTCTTTTAAATAAGCAACTTGAGAAAAAAACATGTATGTCATTCTTTGGATTCGGTTCTGGATCAGCTAGATTATCTAATGTAGATGACTTTGCACCAAAAAAGAAAGCTAGAAAAAGAAATGGTAAAAACGGTAGAAACGGTAAAAAAAATGGAAGAAATGGAAGAAATGGTAATGGATCAGCGAAACGTGCCGCAGAAGGATTTGAATCACCAGGATTTTTCGGTGGATTAGAAAGTGGTAAAGGATTTGGTGGAATACCAAAGTCAGAACCAATTCAAGATGTAGGTGTAGAACTTCCAGCATTAGGTGAAGGATTTAATTCAAGAATTGGAAATATCGGTTCAGGTTTTACAGAAAATGTAAATCCATTCAAAATTGGTTTTACAGATATTTTAACAGGTAATGGAAGAACTGGTGAAATCATTGGTGGTGGAGCTGGTGGTGTTACATCAGGATTTGGAAAAAGAAAAAGAGGTAGGCCAAAAGGCAGTGGAAAGAAACAAAAATTAGCTGGATTAGGTTCAGGAATTGTTCCAAGAAAACCAGCAACATTAACAACTAAAGGAGCTAAAAAACTCAAAGCAGAAGCACTTCTATTAACAAAAGCTGGTGATATAGAAGGAGCAAGAGCAAAACTATCACAGATTAAAACAAAGTCAGTTGGTGGACTACTGAAAGATAAAGCTGGTGCAGGACTTAGTGGAATAAGAGAAAGCATAAGAGATCGAAAAACAAAAGGACTTGGTTCTGCAATATCATTTCAAGCAGAAGAGTTTGGTGGTGATGAATTATCAGGTCAACAAGGACCTGTCGCTGAAAGAGCTGGTGGTTTTAGAGGAACTAAACGAGCAGAACTTGATCTAGAAGGAAGAATTGATGAAGAACAAGTAGGAAGATTCCGACAAAGAATTGCGGCTGAAAGAGAAAGTGAAAGTTCTATTGATGAATTAGTAGAAGAAGAGAATGGATTAGATGAAGATTTGGAAGATGTAGAAGATAGTGACGACTTTGATACTCAAGGCGAAGGATTTGAAGGACCAAGTAGATAATGGCAAGACGTAGAGCTCCAACAAGTATTAGACAAGCTAGAGCAAGAAAAGTTACAAGACGTAGAGGACCAGTTAGAAGAACAAGAACAAGAACAACAACAACACCAAGAGGAACAACAACAAGAACTTCCACATCAGTAAGACTTGGTAGAGCTGGAAGAGGTGGAACTGGAATACGTAGAACTGTTGCTTCATCATTTAGACCAAAACCAAGAGTAGTAAGAAGAGTACAAGCACCACCACCAAGAATAAAATCAAGTTCTAGAAGAGTATCTGTAAGAAAATCAGAAAGAGTACAAAGAGCTAGTAGAGGTGGAACAGGTTCGTTTGCAATTAGAAGAAAAGCTCAAGCAAAAGCGTTAAGAAATCCCATAAAGAACTTTGTTGCTACATCAATAGGAACTGTGAAAGGTGCAGGAAAAGCTACAAGACAATTAATTGATACAGAAATAGCAGATTTTAACATTAGAACAAAAAGAAAAGGAACAGAAGTAGAGTTTCCAACTACTAGTAAATTCATAGATTTCTTTAATCAACCATCACAAGAACAAAGATCAGCAATAGAAACAGCAAGAGGGTTCAAAAAGCCAAGAGTATCAGGAGCTGGATCAGGAGCAATAAACTTCCTTGATGATTTAATAAGGTAGGTAAAAATGGCTAAGAAAAAGAAAGTAATTAAGAAAACGAAAACGAAACATAGGAAGAAACCAGGTTTTAAGAGAGTTAATTTCTTTTCAGGACTTGATACTGAAACAAAATTAGATGACAAAAAAGTAAGTTTTGTAGCAAGAAATCGAGGAAAAGATTCACTTTTACCCAGACCAAAGAAGGCAAAAGCACTAAGAGATTTATCATCAGACATGACATTTGGTGGATTTGATGGTGGAATCAACATACCTAAACAGAAAAAAGAACCAAGACTACCATTAGGAATAGCTGAATCATCAGGAATATCTTTTGATAATGTTTTCGGATTAGGAAAACAAAAAAAAGGTAAGGGATTATTTCAATCAAAAATAGGAATAGATAACAGTTTTGGAAAAGATGGTTTTAACAGTGATTTTTCAAAAGCATTTAGCAGATCAGCATTTGAAGAAAATAAATTCAATAATTTTCCATCAATGATTGAAGCAGATTTTGATGACGAACCAGACATTGAAGGCAATATTGAAGCTGGTTTAGATGATAACGTTCCAAGTTTATTAGAGTCATTACCAACTATTCAAAACGGAAGTAGGGCATTAGACGAAGAAGATGAAGAAGAAGAAATGTCCAAAGACGAAAGACTTGAATCAAAGTTTTTAAAAATAAGATCTGAAGCACTTGAAACAGGAGCAAACCCTTTAGGACCAGAAGAACAAAGAAACTTTGAAGTTACTAAAGCCACAGGAAACTTTGGAACAACAGGCAAAAGTTCAAGGGGAAGGTCATTCGGGAGATTCTAATGGCACGACTAACTGAAAAATGTCTTTTAAATAAGTCAAGATGGGGATATAATTAATGAGTTTAGCTGGTGTCGGTGGAACAATAACTACCGTAGTGGGCTTGGGTATTACTTTAGGTGCTTTAGGTTTAGCATTAGAATTTACTGATAGAGCATTTGATCGAGCTTCACCAAGACCAAGAAGAACAGGAAAACGAAAGCCATTATTTGATACAAGCTTCGGACAGCAAAATTTTGGTTCAGGAACTCCTAGATCAAATGGTGTAAGAAAAGCAAGTCGAAGTCGAAGATCAACTAACATCTTTGATATGCCAAAAAGTAGAGGGGATTTCTTCTAATGCCTAAAGGAAAAAAAGGAATACTTGGTGAAGGAATAGAAGGAACAATGGATATTTTTGGAGATTTAAAAACACAAGGTAAAGGACAAAGTGGATTAGACGATGATATATTTGGATTCAATTCTGAATTAGAAGGTAAGAAAGGTAAAGGAAAGAAAGGTAAAGACGAATTAGATATTGGAAATATTTATGGAGATTTAGGATAATGACAATGGATGATATTTTCAAATTGCCAAAAGGCGATAGCGATTTAACTGACTTAACTGGAAAAAAGAAAGCAAAGAAAAAGAAAGGCAAACAAAAATTTATTGAAACACCTTATGGGAGATTCCCAGTATGACAGGAAAGAGTTGTGCAAAAAAACACAAAGTACATGATAGCCAATTTAAATTAGATAAATTAGATGTTCCAATTGAAAAATCAGGATCAGAAAATAAATTTCTAAAAACAGATAAAAAAAATGTATTTACAGGT